>Ga0272442_10002385_pt1 | contig 27348 bp, 25 predicted proteins | sample SSMForm2O_FD_200262 | JGI IMG/M metagenome (GOLD analysis project Ga0272442, IMG submission 200262) | Marine sediment archaeal communities from Little Sippewissett salt marsh, Falmouth, MA, United States - SSM-Form-2O | ecosystem: Environmental > Aquatic > Marine > Wetlands > Sediment ... | reverse complement strand
TAAAAATCAGTTGCAATTACTGAGAAGTGCACCTTAATTTTAAACAGCAATTGTCCAACATGTTCTGACGACATACAGACGATCGGTTGTGTCGAAGATTGGAAAAAATATCAGCAGTGTCGAGCAAATATCAGGCAGCTAAAACGCCCTCAATTTGATCAAACATTTCCTGCACCGAATTTTCGCATCAAGTTTTAAAATGGTCTCGTCGGGCCCTCCATTTTTAAAACGTTTAAAATAATAAGGGCTGAGTTCAAGCAGTTGATGGCAGAGGTGGATGCGGATATCGACCGGCAGCGAGAGAGGCTTAAACAAGAGGGGCTGCTTTAGCCTGAATTATTCAATCAAGCCCGCAGGGGCGTGCGGCAGGGCGGACACATGGGTCCGCCCCTACGATAAACCCCGGTTACAGTACCATCTTTTGCAATGGGAAGTCAGAATTATCCTCAAAACCGCACGCTGATTGTCTCGCTGCTGCCCTCTGGAAGAGATTTGAGATTCTCGAAAATTTTCAACCGCTCGGTTCCGGGTTCGCCCACTTTGAGAGTGTAAAGCCCCTCCTTGAACACTCTCGGCCTGAACCTGTTTCCCTTGATCCGCAGGGTATAGACAATCTCGCCCTCGGACTGGTCGATCACCTGAACCACAGGATCGGCCATCCCACTTACCTCGACCGCGGGCAGCCAGGCCGCCGCGGTGCGGTTGTAGTTGTCGGTCTGATCTATCGTAACCGGCCAGCCGGGATAGGGTTCTGCGCCCGGTGCGGACGGATCGACCCAGCGGGGCCAGTTGGCGATCGTTATCCTGCGGGTATTCCTGCTGAACCTGACGATCCCGTAACCGGGGGCGCGGTGATTGATCCAAGTCGGCTCGATCCCGACCGCAATCGGGTTGGATACTGCATGTACGGAGACTTTGTTACCGAAACCGTCCAGGAAATCGCCGGTGTATTCCGGTGCGCCGGGTTTGCGGTTTTTGCCGGGCTGCGGTGGGAACCACCGCCTGGGCCAGACATTGGCCACAGAGGGCACGCAGATCGCAAACGACCCGTCGCGCCAGTCATCCACGCCGTACTGGACAGTGCTGCCCAGATGCTGGTCCCCTGAGATATGAAAGGCGAAACTGCGCCGCATGGCTTTCACAGCTTTGTTGCGCCCTGTCTGCGGCCAGCCGTCGGAGTCATGGTCCTGCACTTTCACTTCACCCTGCGCATACTCGCCCGGCTTCATTACTCTCAGCCTGGGCACCACGTCATCGCCGCTGGCAGGCGGAGGCAGGGTGGCCAGGGTGGCAAAAAGAGTCTGCGAGATCACCGCTTTCATCCAGGTTCCGCCGCTCCAGTCAGCCGCCCAGTGTTCGAGGAAATCGAGCTGACGCTGCCCCAGCAGCTCGGCTCCGGCCACATCCCCATCCCTGGCTGAATCGAATTCGGGGTTCTGAATCCAGCCGTTGATAACTCTGCCCTCAGGCAATAACTCCTTGGGCGAGGATTTCCACTTGCGGTCTTCAACCACCGCGAAACTCACTCCCCCCACCTGCATCGGGCCGTAATAGACCGAAATCCCCTGTTCCACGGGTGTCGGATCAAAAGGGTCGGCCATGTGGCTCGTCTGTGTGCGCTGAACCATGTTTACCCAGACAGGAGGCATGCAGTAGCCGCCGTTGTCCTGTCCTGCAGCATAGCCTTCCGAAAGGTCAGCCTGCCTGCCGCCCGCACCCCAGATATTTCCCTGGAAAACATCGTGATCGTCAGGGATCGAAACGCTCGGGATATCTTTGAGCAACTCCCGGTACTCCCAGCCGAAAATGTACCATCTCCTCAAATAATCAAGACTGGCCAGATTCACATCCTTGCCCCGGAGCGTTTGGTAACCGCCGGTTCTCTCGTAGATCTGGTCCCCGGTGAAAACCAGAAGGTCGGGCCTGTGCCAACTCACCGACCTGACAACATCGACGTGGGGAAAACCGAAATCGTTGTTTCCGGTGAACGCGGCTACAACGATTTCCTCCGTCTGCGCCGGGTCTTTCCTGACCGTGCCGCTGAAATAAGTCTCGACCGTCTCTCCCGTGGCGGATAAAAGCGGATACACCAGGCGGTAGGGCGTGTCGCGGGTGTCGTCCCAGCCGCTGATTCTGAACGTGGCCGTACGGGCCAGTGGATCTATCAGCTCTTCACCTGCTTTTTTCCACCGGCCTGTGCCTGAATCCCTGATCTGAAGCCCTACCGCCCGGCAGCCGTTGCCCACCGGAGCCATTTGCGCCTTGAGTTTCATTACCCCCCGGCTGAGCGTGTATTGAGTGAAAAGCACCGGCCCCCAGGCCCGCCGATCAAAAGCCTCCACCTTGCTGCCGGATACTTTCCAGTCCCTGAACCAGAAACGCACGTTTCCCCCGCTGCCCTCCCCCTCCCGGCTCTTGTTCGGGTCGCTCTCCTTTTGCGGCCTGGGACTCGACAGGTCTGTCTCTTTCGACTTCACCGCGCTGCAGACCAGCGCAACACTGCCGGTCAGCCAGTCCGGATGAATTTTGTCCCGAACGGCCCGGGCCAGCAGCTTTCCCTCTTTGTCGAAAGCCTCCAGGGTTATCATGTATGTAAGGTCAACATGGTGCCCCCGCCGGTCCGTACGAACTGTGTCCCGAACGGTTTGGGACAGGATCTTTCCATCTCTGTCGAAAGTCTCCACGATCGCCCTGAATGCACCGTCTTCCGGTTCCGCTCTCAGGTGAAGCCGGATGTGGCTGTAGGGGCCCGCGATCTTTCCGGAGTACCAGGCATGGCCTCCGATAAACAGAACCCCGTCCGTTGAGAGCCCGGCGTTTATTCCATCGCCGCGCACGGCGCTGTCCCGGTAGTCATTGAACTCTCCCAGCGATCCCACCTTGAAACCGACCCAGCCTTCGGTAAGACGGCCCTGGGCCTGCCCGAGCCGGCCCAGGGTGACACTCATCTCAAGATTTCCTTGCCTCGTTCCCAGCTCCCGGGTAAGAAGGTAAACGTTGCGGTCGCCGCCGCTTCTGTGGCACTCCAGCCTGCCGCGCGAGACCCGCCAGTCAGGAAGCGGGTTGGTCCAGTACTCCGGCCCGGCCCACACACGTTCGATTTGCTCCGGCCAGTCGCTGGCGAAATCTGCCGCGTAGATAAAACCGGAAAGCGCCGGTAATAATGCTGAAAAAAGAACGGCCAGTATCTTGATACGATTCCACATTTTTCCCGTCCTTATCTGGAGAAACCGGTTGAAGTAATTTATTTCCGTATTAGCAAACATAAAAAGGGGCTGGATAAAATTCCAGACCTATCAATTAAATGGCAACAAACTCACGGACTGTTTCCCGGCATAAAACGATTGACAGGTAATAACTATTTGGCTATATTGCCAAATAGCCATTTAATGGAGGGTATTATGGATCCAAAAATTCAGGCCAGACTCGAACACAGGGCCAGGATTCTGAAAGCGCTGGCCCATCCTACCCGTCTTTTCATTGTCGACGAGCTGTCCAGAGCGGAAAGATGTGTCTGCGAGCTCACCGAAATGATCGGTGCGGATGTCTCCACTGTTTCCAGGCATCTTTCCATCCTTAAAAATGCCGGTATCCTTCAGGACGAAAAACGGGGCCTGCAGGTATTCTACAGTTTGAGGATAAGCTGTCTGCCTGGATTTTTCGGCTGTGTCGAGGATGTGCTCAAAGTCAATGCCCAGGCGCAGATGCAAGCCATTACCTAAAAGGATTCGTTCGATTATTGTTTCGGTCAGGCTGACATATATCCGGCAGCTTTTACCTGGTTTCATCAGGAGCGGAGAATCGTGAACTGGAAAAAAGAATGGAAAGCGCTTGCTGTGATATTGGCTGTGTTCCTGGCCTTTTATTATATGCCGCTGGATAAGGCGAGATTTAGCAGCGCCCTGATGGAGGCGCTTTATCTGGCCAGATGGTACGCCAGGGCGCATGTAATCCTGTGCCTGGTGCCCGCCTTTTTCATTGCCGGGGCGATCGCGGTCTTTGTCAGCCAGGCCTCTGTGATGAAATATCTCGGCACCAGGGCCAACAAAGTGATCTCATACGGAGTCGCTTCCGTTTCCGGCACCATTCTGGCTGTCTGTTCATGCACGGTGCTGCCGCTCTTTGCCGGTATTTACCGCATGGGTGCAGGTCTCGGCCCGGCGACGGCTTTTCTCTATTCCGGCCCGGCGATCAACGTGCTGGCAATTATCCTCACAGCCAGGGTGCTGGGCCTGGAACTGGGCCTGGCCCGGGCTGTGGGCGCGATAGTTTTCAGTGTTGTCATCGGGCTTTCGATGCACCTGATTTTTCTCCGCGAACAGACCGAAAAATCCAACCTTCAGGCAGCCATGCCCGAGCCTGAGGTGTCAAGGCCGCTGTGGCAGAACGCCGTCTATTTTGCCCTGATGGTTGCAATCCTGATATTCGCCAACTGGGGCAAACCGGCCGTGAGCAGTGGACTCTGGCATGCGGTTTACTCCGTTAAGTGGATTCTGACAGCAATATCGGCCGCGGGCCTCGGGGTGGTGCTGGCCTGCTGGTTCGGCCTGGGGTGGGGCAAGCTCGCAGCTCTCACCACAGCCCCGGTAGTATTCGCCGTCCTGTTCCGCGACTTTCCCGTTCTGTCTTTCTCGGCCGGGTTTCTCGGCCTGTCGCTCGTGACATCCACAGACAAGGGCGAGCTCGGCGACTGGTTCAGCTCCACCTGGGGTTTTGCCAGGCAGATTCTCCCCCTGCTTTTCTTCGGAGTACTCGTTGCCGGAGCCCTGCTGGGCCGCCCGGGCCACGAGGGAATCATTCCCGCCGCGTGGATACACAATGCGGTGGGAGGAAACTCCCTGTGGGCCAATTTTTTCGCTTCTTTCGCCGGGGCTTTCATGTATTTTGCCACGCTCACCGAGGTTCCGATCCTCCAGGGCCTGATCGGCAACGGCATGGGCAAGGGCCCGGCGCTGGCCCTGCTGCTGGCAGGCCCCGCTTTGAGCCTGCCGAACATGCTGGTTATCCGCAGCATAATGGGCACCAGGAAAACCGCAGTCTTCGTTCTTCTTGTAATTGCCATGGCTACTGCCAGCGGCTTGATTTACGGATCATTTTTTTGATAAGGAACAAGCGATGAAAAAGATACAGGTACTAGGCACCGGCTGCCCGAAATGCAGCAAACTGGCAGAAAACGCAGAGACCGCCGCCAGGGAAATCGGTGTCGATTTCGAGATGGAAAAGGTGACCGATATCAAGGCGATCATGGGTTTCGGCGTGATGATCACCCCGGCGCTTGCTGTTGACGGTGAGGTAAAGGTCTCCGGCAAGGTCCCGGACGTGGCGGATATAAAGAAAATGTTGTCCTGAGCAGTGAATAACATCTTCTGGATAAAATTCGCTCCAGCACTGATCAGAGTTCTTAAACACGGGGAGTTTTTCAGCGATGAACAAATCAGGCAAAATCGCGGTTGTAACATTTCTGGTTCTTGCGCTGGGGGGTATCCTGGTTCTCAAACAAAGCAAAAACCCGTTTGTGGGCCGCGAGTTGAATGTCCCTGCGAGAAGCGCGGCCCAATCCGTGCCCCGGGAAAAAGCCCTGCCCCGGCTCGTCGATCTGGGCGCAGACAAATGCATACCATGCAAGATGATGGCCCCGATCCTGGAAGAAATTCGCCGGGAATACCAGGGCAGGCTGGAAGTAACATTCATCGATGTGTGGAAAGACCCCGCGCCCGGAAGAAAATACGGCATCCGGGCAATCCCGACACAGATTTTTATCGGGCCTGATGGAAAGGAGCTATTCCGCCACGAGGGTTTCTTCTCCAAAGAGGATATCCTGGGCAAGTGGCGTGAACTCGGAGTAGAAATCCGTTAGCTGAGAACTTCCGGCCCCGGAAAAGAAACTTTTACCGCAAACAAGAGCCACAGTCGATGGAAACAATATTTACCGGACTGTCTCATGCCGTGCATGGAGCGCCCTGGCTGGCCCTATCAGCCGCCTTGCTCTGGGGCGTGCTGAGCATTCTGCTCAGCCCCTGCCACCTGGCCAGCATCCCTCTCATAGTGGGTTTTATCAATGACCAGGGCCGGGTAAAGACTTTCAGGGCTTTTTTTATCTCACTGCTTTTCGCGGCCGGGATCCTGATCACGATAGCCGCCATAGGGTTGATCACCGCGGCGGCAGGCAGAATGATGGGAGATCTCGGCTCTATCGCCAATTACCTGGTGGCTGCTATTTTTTTCGCAATCGGGCTCCATTTGCTTGAGATACTGCCGTTACCGCTGTCCGGTCCGGGCACTGTCGGTTTAAAAAGAAAAGGCTATCTGGCAGCCCTGGTGCTGGGCCTTGTTTTCGGGATCGCGCTGGGCCCCTGCACTTTCGCTTACATGGCACCGTTGCTGGGAGTTACCTTCAAGTTAGCTTCGCATAATCCGATCTACGGAGCTACACTGCTCCTGGCTTATGGGGTCGGGCACTGTTCGGTGATCGTGCTGGCAGGCACGTTCACCAGTGTCGTCCAGAGCTACCTCAACTGGAACGAGCGCTCTGCAGGCAGTGCCGTGGTGAAAAAAATCTGCGGTATCCTTGTTCTGTTCGGCGGTCTGTACCTGATTTATACCGCACCCTGATTGAAAGCAGGTTGAAATGAGATCAAAAATCGAGATTGATGCCGGGATTTGCGGGTTCAAGACCGTGGTGGGAGCGAAAAGTGAAGACAATCAATACGTGGAATTTGAAATCGGATCCGATTGCGAGAAAATCCGCGACCTGGGGCAGGAACTGCAAAGAAAAGGGGCTATCGACTCTTTTAATGAGATAAATCCTGTGGGCTGCAGTATTGTAATGGAAACGGTCCGGTCTCAATTAAAAGGATGCTGCGCCGGCTGTGCGGTCCCTGCCGGCATTTTCAAGGGCATGCAGGTCGCCGCCGGCCTGGCCCTGCCCAGGGACATCAGTATCCGGATAGCCTCGGAATAAAATAATACGGAATGTTAAGCAGGTATTGACAAAATCTCCCTGATTAATAATATTATATGCGTTTATGTGCATATAGGCAGATATTAATTCAAGGAGTTCAGATGGAAAATATTGTTGTGATTTTCAAAGCTCTCTCCGATACCACCCGGCTGCGCCTGGCTGTTTTGCTCGCCGGGCAGGGAGAAACCTGTGTCTGCTACCTTGCCCAGGCACTGGATGAGCCTGATTACAAGGTTTCGCGCCACCTGTCTGTGATGCGCTCGGCCGGGCTGGTACAGGCCCGGCGGCAGGGGACCTGGATGCATTACCGGCTTTCCGAGCCGAAAAACGGTTTCGACCGGCAGCTGAAAGATTTGCTCAGGACTTCGCTTGCCCACCACCCGGTGGCAAAATCGGACAGCGAGCGCATGGGCAGAAGCACTTGCGGTAAAAAATGAAAAAAGTGAATGAAAAGAACGGCAGGATAAGGGTGCTTTTTCTCTGCACCGGCAACTCCTGCCGCAGCCAGATGGCCGAGGGCTGGGCCACTCAGCTCAAGGGCGAGCTGATCGAGCCTTATTCCGCCGGGATCGAGACCCACGGGCTCAACCCCAGCGCTGTGAAAGTGATGAAGGAGGCCGGCGTGGATATTTCCGGCCACAGGTCTAAAACCTTGGACGATCTGGCCGGACTCGAGTTCGACTATGTGGTCACTGTCTGCGACCACGCCCGCGAGACCTGCCCCGTTTTCCCGGGCAAGGTGAAAAAAATCCACCGCAGCTTTGATGATCCCCCGGCTCTGGCCCGGGATGCAAAAACGGAGCAGGAGGCCCTGGGCCACTACCGCAGGGTAAGAGACGAGATTCGCCTCTTCATCGAAAGCCTGCCGGAAGCTCTGCACGAGGAAACCAGTTGATTTCTTATTGAAATTCTTTTCTGAAAGGATAAAAAGATGTCCAAGCGCTCAGATTCCGACGAGAGCGAACAGATCCACCGCTCAGTGAGAGAGGCCTACGCGCGGATTGCAGCCGGGGGCGGCTCCTGCTGCGGACCCTCTGCCGACTGCTGCGGCAGTTTATCGGCTGATAAGCACGCCGGGAATATCGGCTACTCGAACGAGGAGCTCGCCTCTGTGCCCGAGGGGGCCAACATGGGGCTTTCCTGCGGCAACCCGACCGCAGTCGCCTCGCTCAAGCCGGGAGAGGTAGTGCTGGATCTGGGCAGCGGCGGCGGTTTCGACGTTTTCATTGCCGCCGGGAAAGTGGGGCCGGGCGGCCGTGTGATCGGCGTGGATATGACCGCTGAGATGCTGGGTAAGGCCCGCGGCAATGCCGCAGTGTTCCGCCAGCGCACCGGCCTGGACAATGTCGAGTTCCGTCTCGGCGAAATCGAGCACCTCCCCGTGGCAGACAACAGTGTGGACGTGGTTATCTCCAACTGCGTGATCAACCTTTCGGCGGACAAGCCGCAAGTCTGGCGGGAGGTGGCCCGCGTGCTGAAACCCGGGGGGAGGGCGGCTGTTTCCGACCTCGCCCTGCTTCAGCCACTGCCCGAGGCTATCCGGGAATCTGTCACCGCCCTGGTGGGCTGCGTGGCCGGGGCCGTGCTTGTTCAGGATACTGAGGAAATGCTCAAGGATGCCGGTTTTGTCGATATCGTACTCGAAAAGAAAACCGATTATGTGGATGCCATGGGCGAGGTGAGCGACCCCCTGTATGTGGAGATAACCCGGCATCTCCCGGAAAACACCAGAATGAGTGATTACGTGACCAGCCTGAATGTCGGCGCGGTCAAACCCTCATGAGCGCAAAACAGGAGAAATAAAGTGGGCGACAACGTAGCCGCCGCTTGCTGTTCCAGTCCGGCCGGAAGGCTTTCTTTCGTCGACCGGTTCCTGACAGTCTGGATTTTCCTGGCCATGCTGGCCGGGGTGGGACTAGGGTATTTCCTGCCCGGAGTGGAGGGCTTTCTCGACAGTTTCCGGGTGGGAACCACCAACATGCCCATCGCCGCCGGCCTGATTCTGATGATGTACCCACCGCTGGCCAAGGTGCGCTACGAGGAGCTGGGGGATGTGTTCCGGAACACCCGCGTGCTGGGCCTCTCGCTAGTGCAGAACTGGGTGATCGGGCCGGCGCTGATGTTCCTGCTGGCGATAATCTTTCTGCGCGGCTACCCCGAGTACATGGTCGGCCTGATCATGATCGGCCTGGCGCGCTGTATCGCGATGGTCATTGTCTGGAACGAGTTGGCACGCGGCGACACCGAGTACTGCGCGGGCCTGGTGGCGTTCAACAGCGTGTTCCAGGTGCTGTTGTACAGCGTTTACGCCTGGTTTTTCATCACCGTGCTGCCGCCGTATTTCGGGCTGACCGGCAGCGTGGTGAATGTGACTATCGGCCAGATCGCAAAGAGCGTGTTCATTTACCTGGGGATTCCGTTCCTCGCAGGGATGCTGACCCGTCTGGCGCTCGTGAAAACGAAGGGCCGGGAGTGGTACGAGCGCGAGTTCATTCCGCGGATCAGCCCGATAACGCTCATCGCCCTGCTGTTCACGATAGTGGTGATGTTCAGCCTCAAGGGCGGGCTGATCGTGGCGATCCCCTTGGATGTTGTGCGGATTGCAGTCCCTCTTTTGATCTATTTCGTGCTGATGTTCTTAGTCAGTTTCTGGCTCGGCCGCAAGGTCGGGGCGGATTACAGCCGGACCGCCACGCTCAGTTTCACCGCCGCAAGCAACAATTTCGAGCTGGCGATTGCGGTGGCGGTGGCCGTGTTCGGGATTCACTCCGGGGTGGCGTTTGCCGCGGTGATCGGTCCGCTGGTCGAGGTCCCGGTGCTGATCGGCCTGGTCAACGTGTCGCTGAAATTCAGGGAGAGGTTTTTCAAAAAAGAGACTGCCTGACAGGACATTCGCAGGCCTTAAAATCCCTGTCCTTTCGATAATCCTTGACAATCCGGCATAATTCGCCCAATCCTCTAATAGCCTTCCACTTGCCTATTCTGTCCCCAGCTCAACCTGCATCTGCCTGGAGGCTTGCCATGCCGAAAAAAATCAACCGCCGGAAATTTATCGCGAACTCCGCAGTCGGGGCCGCGGGAGCCTCAGTGTTCCTGAGCTGCGAGGAAAAAGCCCTGATGGAAAAACCCGAAAAGCTTCAGGCCGAACCCCCGGTCACCGGCCTTCAGGCAGGCAAGATCGGCAGTCTCACGGTGAGCAAGCTGATCTGTGGGGGCAACCTGATCAGCGGCTACGCCCACGCCAGGGACCTGATCTACGTCTCACCCCTGGTCAAGCGCTACAACACAGATCAAAAGATCCTCGACACTCTTCAATTGTGCGAGGAGAACGGGGTCAATACCGTGATTGCCGATCCCCGGGAGCTTCCGATAAGGGTTTTCCAGGCATACTGGAAGCAGCGGGGCGGCAAGATGCAGTGGATCTCCGAGAGCTACCCCACACCTACCGACGTTGAATCGACAATCCGCAAAGCAATCGACAGCGGGGCAGCAGCAGTTTACGTCCAGGGCGCCGCCGGAGATAAACTGGTCGCCCAAGGCCAGGTCGAAACTCTCGGAAAGGCTGTTGATTTTATCAAATCTAACGGCCTGACAGCCGGTATCGGCGGCCACAGGCTCGAAGTGATCGTTGCCAGCGAGAAAGCCGGCCTGAAACCCGATTTCTACATGAAAACCCTAAACGCAAAGAAATACTGGTCAGCCCAGGCGGCAGAGCCGCACGATAATGTGTGGGCCACTGCTCCGGAAGAAACCATCGAGTTCATGAAAACCGTGGACACGCCCTGGATCGCATTCAAGACCCTGGCTGCAGGGGCGATCCATCCGCGCGAGGGCCTGCGCTACGTGTTCGCCAACGGCGCCGATTTCGCTGTGGTGGGAATGTTCGACTGGCAGGTCAGGGAAAACGTGATCCTCGCCAAGGAGCTGCTGTCGAAAGATCTGCAAAGAGAGCGTTCCTGGAAAGCCTGAAATTGCATACCTTCCTTTCAGGCTTGCGGAAAACCACCGGAAAAAATCCCGGCTTTCACCACAGCCGGGATTTTCTTCTTTATCTCGGAATCCTCTCTTTTTACTTTGGTAGATGGACTTTTTATCCAAACACACACCGGATGTCTCTATCTCTGCGTCTAATGGAGGAAATATGAAATCCTGTTTGCGCTTTATCAGCCTTCTGCTGCCTTTAGCCGTTATCAGCTATCTCCACGCACAGAACGAATTTGCCACCATCCCGGCCACAAGCTACAGGATTGTCGACGGGCTGACGGGCATCGAGGTGGATGTCAGCTTGAGCGAGTTCATGATCGGCGCCACGGAGCTGACCCAGAAAGATTTCTCGGAAATAACGGGCTACAACCCCTCGTTCCATCAGGGCCCTGACCTCCCGGTGGAAAATGTCTCCTGGTGGGATGCCGTGCGCTACTGCAACCTGCGTAGTCTGAAAGAGAGCCTCGAGCCCTGCTACGACCTTTCCACAGGGGAATGCGATTATGCCAAAAACGGCTATCGCCTGCCCACAGACGCTGAATGGGAACTGGCCGACAGCCTCGGCGGCAGCCCCTATACCCTGGAGACAATCCATAAGTACGGCAATATCGGCTCGTCCAACAGCGAGAGCCTTTCAGTGCTGAAAAAGGAACTGAGCGAAAATGCCACGAAAAAGGTCGGCAGCTACCCGTCGAATTATTACGGCGTCCACGACATGCTGGGTAATGTCTGGGAATGGTGCGGCGATTATTTCAACCGTGTGAATGATACGCCCCTGCCGCTAAAAGACCCGCAGGGTGCCTCCTGGGCACCGGAGCGACTGATTCGGGGCGGGTCTTTTATCAGCCTTTCCGGCAACTGGGGCAGGGGCTACCGCTCCTGCATGAGACCGGACTACAGGAGCCGTTTCACCGGTTTCAGGCTCTGCAGGAAAACCGGACGTGCAGCGGAGGGAATACAGCCGGCGTCCGCCGGCTGGTTCGAACCGTACAACCGGGTCCCTGCCGGTTTCGAGAATAACACCGGCGCTCTGAGCTCACTTGTCAGGGATTCCAAAGGCAGGCGGCTGGCCACTGCCGGACAATGGCTGGAACACCGCAAAGAGATCGAAGCCAAATGGGCCGGGCTGCTGGGGGAAATGCCGCAAGCTCCGCCCGGTGTAAATGTCAAGCCGGTCAGGACTTTCCGGGAGGAAAGATACACCGGCAGGCTGATGTACCTTCAGGTGGAACCCGACTGGTGGGAAAAAATCTTTCTGATGATCCCGCGCAAGCCGGTGGCCAGTCCCACCCCGGTGGTGATCGTTCCCTACTATGATATCGACACCCCTGCTGCGAAAAACATGGGAGGCAGAAGCTACATGCCGCACGGGGTGAGGTCTTTCGCCTACCTGATGGCGCAGCAGGGCTATATCACGGCGGCGATCAGGTGGTACGGGGAAAGCTACGGGGAAGGATACGCCGAGGCGGTGTCAAGGCTGAAAATCAGGCACCCCGCTCTTTCCGGGCTCGGCAAGTGGGTCTGGGACGCGCAGCGGCTGGTGGATTACCTGTACACCCTGCCTGAAGTGGACCGGAAAAATATCGGCATCATCGGGCACTCTCTCGGCGGCAAGATGTCTCTCTATGCAGCGGCATTCGAGCCGAGAATCACCGCGGTGGTGGCCTCGGAGCTCGGAATCGGCCTTACTTTCACCAATTACGAGGATTACTGGTACCACGATGAATCCATCCGGGGGATCGAAAAGCACACGGACCACCACGAGCTGCTGGGCCTGATCGCTCCCAGGCCGTTCATGCTGATCAGCGGCGACAGCGCGGACAACGACAAAAGCTGGTACTATATCAACTCAGCCAGGGAGGTTTACAGCCTGTTCGGCAAACAGGAGAATATCGGGTGTTTCAACCACCGTACGGGCCATTCGCCCACACCGGAGTCTGTCCGGCTGGCTGTGGAATGGCTCAAACACTTCCTGAGCAATAAATAGAAAAACCCCATCTCCGGATAGAGGAGAATCAACCAAAGGAGGCCCTCCCATGAAAAGACGCGACTTACTGCTGGCTGCATCAACTTTCGCCGCAGCCCCAATGGCCGCTGCCGCCCAGGCAGGCGCCGGCAAAGCCGGAGCAGGCCGTCAGTATCTCGAGCTGAGGAAATATTCCCTGCTCAACCGCTCGAAAATCAGCCGGTTCGACACTTTCCTGCGCCATGCGGCAATTCCCGCCCTGAACCGCCTCGGAGTGGGGCCGGTAGGTGTTTTCTCAGTGCTTTACGGCCCTAATGTCCCCGAAGCGGCCCTTTACCTGCTGCTGCCCTACAAGTCGCTCGAATCATGGGCGGCTGCAAAGGATGCGCTGATTGCGGACGCCGAATTCATGCGGGCGGGCGCCGGGGTGCTCGACACCCCGATCTCGGATCCGGCCTATGTGCGGGCGGAAAGCTCGCTCATGCTGGCTTTCGAGCAAATGCCCGCTCTTGAGCTCCCCCCTCAGACAGCGGGGAAAAAGCCGCGTCTCTTCGAGCTGCGCACCTACGAAAGCCACAGCGTGATAGCGGGAAGGAAAAAAATCGAGATGTTCAACCAGGGCGGGGAGATCGAGATTTTCCGCAAAACCGGCCTGAACCCGGTGTTTTTCGGAGAGACTCTCCTCGGGACGCAGTTGCCCAACCTGACCTACATGCTCTGCCACGACAACATGCAGACCCGCGACGCAGGCTGGGACCGTTTTGTCAAGCACCCGGACTGGCTCAAGCTGCGGGAAGTGGAAAAGTACAAGGACACTGTGTCCAACATCACGGACATTATCCTTCGCCCCACAGCCTATTCGCAGATTTGATATAAGCGGGAAAAGCCATAGCGGGGAAAAGCCCGTATGATATACTTCTGGGCGATTATAGCCTACCTGATCCTGCTGATCGCCGTGGGAGCGCTGCGCAGCAGACAGGTGAAAAACGAGACCGATTTCATGGTTGCGGGCAGGAAACTCTCCACCGGCGTGCTGGTGGGCACCCTGCTGGCTACCTGGATCGGCTCCGGCTCCATTTTCGGCGGCGCAGGCCTGGCCTACGACAAAGGCCTGCCTGCCCTGTGGTTCGACGCCGGGGTCTGGGTGGCGATCGTGGTGCTTTATTTCGTGGCCGGCCGGGTGCGCCGCTTCGGCCAGTTCACGGTGCCGGATATCCTCGAAGCCCGCTACAACAAGTATGCCCGCCTGCTCGGCACACTGGTCACCATAGTGGCCTACACCGCGATCGTGAGCTACCAGTTCCGCGCCGGAGGAATGGTGCTCAACTTTGTCGCCGGTATCCCCCAGGAAACCGGGATGGTGATCACAGCGGCCTTCGTGATCGGCTATACCGTGCTCGCCGGGATGATCTCCGTGGCCTACACGGACGTGGTGAACGGGGCGATCATGGTCCTCGGCCTTTTTCTGGCCCTGCCGTTCCTGCTCGCCAGCGCGGGTGGATGGGAAACGGTGCTCTCCACCCTGCCGGAGTCCCGGTTCCAGGTGTTCGGGGAGCTGGGCGTGGCTGAGGCGCTGGGCTATTCATGCGCCACCATGCTGCTTCTGCTTGGAGAGGCCGGGATGTACGGACGCTTTTTTTCTGCCAGGGACGAATCCACGGCCCGCAAATCCGTGCTGGGCTGGGTGGGCGGAACGATCATTCTGGAGACCCTGATCGTGGTGCTGGCAGTGATCGGCAGCGCCAGGTTCGCAGGCATCGAATCCGAGATGGTAATCCTCTACTCGGTCAAGCAGGCCCTGCCCGTGGCTGTCGGCTGCCTCTGCCTGGCCGCGATCGTGGCCGTGATCGTCTCCACCGCAGACTCGTTCCTGCTCGTGCCTGCAACCAACGTGGCGCGGGATATCTACCAGCGCTTTATCAACCCGGATGTGTCTGCTGCCAGGCTCGTTCTTTTCTCCAGAGTGGTGGTGGTGGCTCTGGGCGTGCTGGCCTGGGTTCAGGTGAGCTTTTTCACCAGGGTGCTGGAAACGGCGATATATGCCTACACCATGTACGGCACGGGGATTACCCCGGCCCTGCTGGCCGCCTTTTTCTGGAAGCGGGCCACGCCTGCCGGGGGAGTGAGCTCGATCGGGGCGGGGATGCTCACCACAGCTGTCTGGGAAATCCTGGGCCGGCCTCTGGACTGGCCCACGGTCTACCCGGCCCTGGGCGCGAGCCTGCTCTGCCTGGTAGCTGTGAGCCTGGCCACGCCGAAACCTGCGGAGGAAAAATGGCGGCCGTTCAGCTGAAACTGATATACAGTTGGCAGAAATATCCTTTGTATTCTTAATATATGAAAATTTTAAGTTGTGATCCGATATCGTCCGAAAAAAATGGTTAATGATTTTGAGACGATCTTGATTGTTGCAATTGCAGAGATGTAATACAAAAGTAGTTGATAAAATGGATGGCTCTATCCTCTTTGATGTGTCCGGTTTCTCCCAGCGGCCGCAGGCCGCCTCATCAGGGCTGCATGTTCGAGAAACTCCAAAGGAGCGTGTAAAGGCCACGTGGTTTCCATCTCAGGCTGCCAGAAAGTCCTTGAGCAGCTTGTTGTTCATCTCGTGTCCACTGGCCGGGGTCACCTCCAGGCTGACCGCATTTTCCGCACCGAAAGCCCTGTAGATTTCCCGCAGCTCGCGGATAGACTTTTCCACAGTCTCATTGTAAGCGGAGGAATAGTTGCTGTCGCTCGGCTTGTCCAGATCCCCGTAATGCACGGCGACAGGCCGCGGGGCGTTGAGTCCGGCTATGTCGCTGCGATCCATCCAGTTCAGAACTTGCGGGATACAGTGGGCTGGAGCATTGTAGCAGCGGGTGTAAATCGCCGAAAATGAGCCGAGAGTACCGCTGGCGAATATCTTTCTCACCCGCTTGCTGAAAACCGGGTAATAGAGCGCGAGATCACCGCCGTAAGACAGGCCGGCTGCATCCACGGTATCGATATTTCTTGTCTGAGCCAGCCAGTTTTCCCAGCACAGCAGGTCTTCTATTGTCCGGCCGATCATTGTCTGCCCGTGAAGGATCCCGTCTGTGAAAAGGGTGTAATTACTGCCCCTTCCGGAATCCCAGTAATCCAGCCGGCTGCCCCCGGCCCCCATGCCGCCGGTGCCCGCGGCAAGGTTGCGCAAGCTGCCGAAACCACGTATCTCAGGGCAAAGAACCAGGTGTCCGGCCCGGGCCAACTCGAGGGCAAAACCGTGATGAGCGTCCTCACCCGAACCCACGCTCGGCTCCACCCGGCCATGGCCGTGTATGGCGATCACCGCCCGCCGGGGATCGCTCACTTTCCCGGGAACGAGCAGATAGCCGGGGATTGAAAGCTTCTCGCTCACGTGCATGATATGCGCCTCGATCCGCACTCCCCCGAGATCGACCTGCCGTTTCAACTCCACGCCGGAGAAAGACGGCCTGGACAAACCCAGCAATTCTGACAACTTCTCCCTGCAACGCTGTTTCCACTCGACCGGCGAACCGGCAAAGTTCTGAAACGACAGCTTGCGCGCCCCGCTCGTATGGTAAAATTCCAGGCTGAGTTCAGAGGGTTTAATAAAAAACGCTTCATCCAGCTGCGGCCCCTGCCCGCCGAAACAGCGCTCCGACATCACCACAGACGCTGAGCCCAAAGCAACTGTCCTGACGAAATCGCGTCGTGTAAAACCGGTTTCGGCCATATCCATTTTGCCCCCGTGATAAAATTATCTTTCATCTCATCGTAAATAAGGCATGGTTTTCCACTCTGAGAGCTAATCCCCGAACCTGATTAAAATAACTTCATATTTCCATTCGCTTTTCCCGAATTCTTTCTTCCTCTGGCTTTCAAACTGCTGGGTGATCCTGGCCGGAGGTTTCACAACTATGGCGTGTGCGCCGGCTTTCATCGCCCTGGCCCTGATCTTATTCATGATCTTCTGCTGGGACCTGCCCAGCGCTGTTATGGTGCCGATAACAGTATGCGGCCGGTCGGGATAGTTCCTGAACTCTTCGAGAGTATCCGTGGGCGCATATTTCCCCACACCTTGTGCCGGAAAGTACTTCGTGGACACGCATCCTGATATCGCCGCGCCCAGAGCAAGCCAAAGCAGAAAGAAAACGTGCGATTGTTTTTTCATATCGGTCCTCCCGGGGCGCCTGCCCCACAGGGAAATCAGTAATCATAAATCCGGGTTCAGATTGACAGGCCTGCTCCTCGATCTCACCGAGGCCTGAATAATCATATCCTTTCGATTCGATGTGTTCAAGGTTCATGTAACTATTCGCTGACCGGGAATATCTCCCGGGCCGATCCGTTTTTTGCTCCGGCTCCCGGGGAAAAACGGCATTGCCTGGCTGTATTCAATCTAAATAACTTGATTTTCTCCCGTAAGCTCAATATTGTCAGAATAGACACGTGGTGGTAAATTTCACGTTCCCTGAACCTGGAAAGTGCTTTTAACAGTTTACTCGGTGAGCTGATGGATATAAAAGACAAAGAATTAGCCGGGTTAAGAGCAAAGCTCGAGCAGAAAAGTTCCGAGATTCAGGCGATTACCGACGCCTGCCGGAAAATCACCTCCAGCCTCAATGTCGAGGAAGTATTGCGCTTTATCCAGGAGTCCGCGTGCAAGCTGATGGAGGCCGAGAGCAGTTCGGTGATCCTGCTGGACAGCAGCGGGGAGAACCTTCAGATCGCCAGTTCCACCGGCTCCAAGGAAAAGCAGGTGAAGGGGTTGAAGTTCCCTGCGCACAAGGGGATCGCCGGGTGGGTGATCAGCAACGGCCGGCCGCTGATTGTCAGTAAAGTGGACGGGGACTCCCGGTTCTATGCCGAGATCGACCAGATCTCAGGCTACCGGACCGATTCGATCTGCGCTGCCCCGATGACTTTCCGGGGAAAAATCGTGGGAGTGATCGAGGTGCTCAACTACCCCAGCCCGGAGGGTTTTTCCGAGGACAAGCTCGAGCTTTTCAGCACATTTGCCGACCTTGCGGCAATCGCCCTGAAAAATGCGATCAGTTTCGACAACCTGAACACCAGCTACCGTCTGCTTCACGAGCAGATGCGTACCGAGGGCATCTATCAAAGCGAAAACAGGAAAATGGAGAAAGTCTACGAGATGTGCCGCCAGGTTGCGCCCCTGGAAAGCACGGTGCTGATTCAGGGCGAAAGCGGCACGGGCAAGGAACTGCTTGCCGAGTTGATCCACCGGATGAGCAGCCGCAAGGACAAACCCCTGGTGAAGGTGAATGTGGCCGCCCTGCCGGAAAACCTGGTGGAAAGCGAGTTGTTCGGCCATGAAAAGGGCGCTTTTACCGGTGCTGTCTCAAGAAAAAACGGCAAGTTCGAGCAGGCCGGGAGAGGAACCATTTTTCTCGACGAAATCGGGGAGCTGCGGCCCGATACCCAGGTCAAGCTGCTTCGTTTCCTTCAGGAGCATACTTTCGAACGGATCGGGAGCACGGATGTGATCAAAGTGGATGTCCGTATTATCGCCGCTACCAACCGGAACCTCAAACAGGCCATTGCCTCCGGGGATTTCAGGACAGACCTCTACTACCGGCTCAACGTGGTCCCGGTGCAGGTGCCCCCTCTGCACGAGCGCAAAGAGGACATTCCCCTGCTGGTCGACTTTTTTATCAGGAAATTCAACAGCGAGCTCGCCCGAAAAGTGGAAGGGATCAGCGGCGAGGCGCTCGCTCTGCTGATCAGCCACTCCTGGCCGGGCAATATCAGGGAGCTGGAGAATATTATCGAGCGGATCATGGTCATGCGCCAAAGCGGCGTAATCCTTCCCCAGGATATCCCGAGCGAGATCGTGCAGAAAGACACCTCCGGCGGCATCTCCGCCTCCAGCCCTGTCGATTCCCCTGCCCCGGGCATGTGGGACCTGGAAAAAGACCTGATCGAGAAAACCCTCCAGGCCAGTTCTTTCAACCAGTCGGAAACCGCCCGGAAACTGGGAATCACTCTGAACCAGCTCAGGTACAGGATCAAAAAATTCAAGATCGATATCGGCAAGTGAAATAAGCTGTCCGGCCCTTCTTTCAGCCCAAACTCCCTCCATCAAAATTCACATACTGGGTTGTGAATATTCACAAATGTTTGTTATTATTCACAACAATTTTTGCACACATTATTTTGCCTCCGATTTTATCCTTTTCTATCCTCTTGATTTATAAATACTTACAAATCCGTTTCTTCCATTTCAAATATTGGCACGGTGGTTGCTATAACATGTTATCGGAAAGCATAAAACACTAAACGAACCAAAAAAATTAGCTGTCTCCGGAAGAGGGCCGCCGACCCGGGTGAACCGGAACGGGCATCATAGCCCATTTGAAAATAACCTGGCGGGGAACCAGATTTCCGGGGAAGATAGGCAAGGCCGGGTTGAGCGGTCCTCTTCCGGAGACAGCAAAGAAAGGATACCGGGGTGAGTCGAAAAATACGGTGAATCAAGATTCCCAACTCCATCCACTTCCTCTGCTTCCTGTGCGGAATCTTGATTTAATCCAAAGAGGAGGCTGCCATGAGCTGGTCGAATTTTCTGCGGGTTATGCCTGTAGCTTTGATTATCTACCTGAACCTGGTCCCGGCCATGGCGGCCACCGAAATCAAGGATCCGCGTTACCCGGCTCACAGTGTCAGACTCTCGAAAGACTCGATCGAGCTCATTTTCCCTGACGGATCGGTGCTGAGCTCTGTCCGTGATTACTACAGGCTGAACCTTGACTCGCTGAAAGCCAGTGGGGGATTGGCTGAAAAGTTATTGATCGAGGCTTACGAAGAAATCAGACTGAAACCCGGTCTTCCGGCGAAACTGCCGAAAGTCTCCTCCCTGGCGCAAAATTCGCCCAATCCATTCAACCCCTCCACCTCGATCAGCTATACGGTTGCCTCGGTGGAGTCTCTGGTGCCGGTGAGGCTGGAGGTTTTCAATATCCGCGGGCAACTGGTCAGGACACTGGTCAATGAGGAGGTCGAGCCGGGCGAATACAGCTTTTTCTGGCAGGCCCTGGATGATCACGGCAAGAAAATCACAAGCGGAGTTTATTTCTACAGGCTGCGGGCCGGCGATTTCGTAGCGACAAGAAAAATGGTGATTGTCAAATGAAGACGAACATTCTGGAAAATATTATCCACGTTCCCAAAAAAGGCGAGCCGATCTATATCCGCTCAGGCTTTCCCCACGCCCCGACCTTTGTCTGGCTGGGGAAAACCCGTGCCCCTATGCTTCAGCCCCGGGAGGCCTCCCGGACCAAAAACGGCAAGCAGGGCCAGCCCCTTTAAGCACGAGTTTATCGGAAAGAACCCGAAACAAGGGGGTACAAAATGCGTCTTTTCAGATTCCTCTTATTTCTGGTGCCCGTTCTGCTCTATGGCACAACCTGCAGCAATGATACTGACAGCGCACTTACTACCACGCCCGATTCCGGCGGAACCACAACCGGCACAGGCACTTTAAAGCTGTACCTGACCGATGCTCCGGGTGAATTCAGCGAGGTCAATATCACCTTTACAGAAATCTCGGTCAAGGTGAAAGAGGATACCTGGATCACGGTCAGCGAGCAGGAACAAACCTTTGACCTGCTGTCATTGACCGGCGGGCTGACCGCTCTGATGGGCGAGGAAGCGCTCGATCCCGGAGAATACGGTCAGGTGAGGCTGCTGATAAAAGAAGCGGAAGTAGCGATCGGTGAAGGGGAAGAAAGGGCCGTTTACCCTTTACAGATTCCGAGCGGCTCAGCCTCCGGTCTCAAAATCGGCCATGGATTTACTATCGAGGAAGGCAAGGTCGTCGAGCTGGTGATAGACTTCGACGCCGCCCGCTCGATCCACCAGCTCGGCCAAAGTGAAGTTTACCAGTTGAGACCGGTCTTAAGGCTCGCAATTGCTGAGGCATCAGGCTCTATTACAGGCACGGTTGACCTGCCTCAGCCCGGTCTCTTGGCCAGCGCGATCCTGGGAACCGAAATTGTTGCCAGTACTGCGGTAGACGAAACCACCGGGGAGTTTACGCTCGCTTTTCTCTCCGCCGGCTCCTACACGGTGACAATAGTTGACAGTGAGGAGAACCTTTTATACTCGCAAACGGCAGAGGTAACTGCAGGCGGCACGAATGATCTCGGAAGCATAACCCTTGATTCCCCCAGCGGCTAGTACCCGTTTCCGGAAAAGTTCGGGATCAGCAGTTACAGCAATAACCGGAATACTTTTGAACAAATTAAAAATGCCCCCCTCCGCTCCCGGTCCACGAGGCAATCAGGGTTAGACCCGAAGAACGCAGGCCCTGATTCAAAAAGACCCTGCCGGTACTCCCGGCAGGGTCTTTTTGTCCTTCTATCCGGTTCGCCTTATTCCAGCTTTCCCGCACTCCACAGAACGGCTCTTTTCACAAGCTCGCGGAAAGCCGGGTGAAGGTGCGCCTGGCGGTCGTGGCCGAGCTGGATATAGACCACTTGCGATTTTCCGTACGGGCTGATCCAGGCAACAGGGCCGTCGCTGGTCTTTTCGTCTGTCTCCAGGATCACTTTCACCTCCGGCGAAATCCACATGCCCTTGTAGGTCTCATCCACAATATGCATCGGGCCGATCCCTGCGGAGATCGGGTGACCCCCTGCCGGGCGGACGAACAGCTCCACATCGTGCTTGTAAGTGGAGGCCGGTGTATCGCCCTCCTGCTCCAGGATATACCTGCCCCCCACCACCTCGCGCCACCACCAGGGCCAGGAAGGATAGTCTGCGATTGCGTGGTGAAGCACCACAACGCCCTTGCCGCTTTCCACGAACAAGCGAAGATTCTGCCTGCCGGCTTCACCGAGTGCGGCCGACATATCATACAGCACTAGCACGTCGTACTTTTCCCTGATATCCGAAGCGAACGCCTCGGTGTTGGTTGCCGCGTGGTCCCAGACCAGTTCACCGCAGTCGAAAAGGGTGTAGAACTCCGTGTCGTAGTCGTGGCCCCCGGTTACCACCAGAATTTTCACCGCGTCAAGCTCTCTGGCATAAAGGCTCGCCTGCGGCGGCAGGGTCACTTTGCCGGTGGCGGCCCATTCGCAGCCGCGCAGGAACGTGGCGATAAATCCCGGCTCGCTCATCGCTGCCGGGTTGTGGCCCAGCGCAGTGTAGAAAGTCCTGCCTTTGCCGTAGCCGACCGTCCAGAGAATCGGCTCGTCCTTGCCCGTGCCCCTGGTGGCCGGATCGCTGTAAGCAGTGGCCAGGATACGGGCCTGCGGCTCCATCCGGGGGTTGTGATAGAGTTCGTCCGTGGCGATAAAGCTCTCCGGCATCCCGGCTGCGACCGGGTGCCTGCGGTCTATAAATTTTACCTTGAACGAGTGCCTGTCCCCGTGCGCTGTTTTCGGCGGCCCCTCGATCCACGTCCCCCCGACCATCTTCGCGTATTCCGGCCAGGGAGGCTCGAAAATCCCGGTGCGCACGTGGCCGTCACCCAGCACCTCCATCTCGCCGAAAGCGTAGTTCGCCCCGTGCACTGCCACCAGCCCCTTGCCTGCGCTGACAAACTCCTCCACAGCCCGCTCGGCTGTCGCGCCCCAGCGCACACCGCAGTAATCCAGCACGATGAGATCGTACGGGGCGAGCGCGTCTGCCGTAAGCCCGGCAGGCTCCTCGCTCACGCGCACGTCGAAACGGCCGGACCCGGCAAGCAGCTCTTTCAAGAAAGGTGTGGTAGATCGCCAGTCGTGGTTGTTGCGCCCGGAGAGGATCAGCACCCGGATTGCACCCTCCTTGAAAAACGGGTCCATGTTTACCGCGGCCGGGGCAAGCTCGCAGAAAAACAGAAAGGCGAGCAGACATGGCATCAACAGCCCGACCGGTTGTCTTTTTCCTCTCATCGGTTCACCCCCGCTTTATCGATTACGCTCTGAAGGTGGCTCAGGCTGCGCTCTGCCTGCTCCGGCGAGCCGCATTCTACAGAAAGCACTCCGGAAAACCCGCCCCCGGCCAGTATTCCGACCACTTTCTCCCAGTCGATCACCCCGTCCCCGCAGGCGCAGCCCACCGGGGTGCCTGTGACCTTTCCTCTTTCTTCCTCCGACTTTTTCAGCTCGATATCCTTGGCGTGCACGTGCACGAGCAGGTGTAGAGCGGCTTTCAAACCCTCGTAGGGGTTTTCTCCTCCCAGGTAGGCGTTGCCTAGGTCGTAATTTACTCTCAGCATCGGCGAATCGACCAGGGTGGCGATCCTCAGCAGCCCCTCGGTCTTGCACGAGATACTCTGGTGAGGCTCGATGCCGATATATATCCCGTAGCGCTCGGCTGTGCGCAGGGCCACGGTCAGCGTGTATCTCATCACCTCGAAACACTGTTCATCACTCATCCAGCCGGGCCTGATCCCCTCGTCCGTGTTGACCACCGGCGCACCCACCGCCGCGGCGAACCGGATCGCTCTGGTGAGATAAGGCACGCTGATCTCCGGCCTCATCAGCGGGCAGTGCGAGCTTAGCCCGGAAGCTTTTACCCTGTTGCGCTCCAGGATTTCTTTCATCTCCAGCGGGTCCTCCTCCATGGAGAACGAGTGGAAATAGCCTGCCTCGCTCAGCAGCTCGCGCCCGGTATGAACCATCGGCTCCACATACTTGTAACCGATTTGGGCTGCGCGCTCCACTCCTGCTGCGAAAGACTTGTCCTCGCAGCGGATGAATTCCATGTTTACCCCGGCCTCTATACTCATACGTCCCACTCCTTTCGCCATTCCACACGCCTTTTCTCCTTGTAGGCGATATTTCCAACATGGCAGGCCATCGCGGAATAGTGGCCGTCAACTGCGTCCGCATTCGGTTTCCTGCGCGAGCGCATGCATTCGAGCCAGTTGGCCAGGTGCGGTCTGGCAGAGCCGTAGGGCACTTTGAGCGTGATCTCCTGGGCCGGTTTGTCCTCGCCGGAGGTGAGAAAGGTGTAGCTCTCGCGGAAAATCGAAAGACTCCCGCCCGTGCCCATGAACACTATGTCGGCAACTTCCGGGCTTGCCATGTCCGTGATCGTGCCCTCGAAAGTGACATTGACATTTTTCGGGTAATCGAGGATCAGGTTGATATTGTCCGGCGTGTCGCGGCCGTCATTGTACTGGTAAATCCCGCCCAGACCCACTGCGGAGATTGGTTTATCGAGCCCCAGGAACCAGTGCACCACATCCACCATATGCACGAAAAGACCGCCGGTCATCCCGCCGCTGGAGAAATCCCAGTAGGCGAAGCGGTTGAAATAGCGCTTGGGGTCCCAGGGGATTTTGGGCAGCCAGGCCAGGCAGGCCTCCCAGTCCAGCCCCGCGGGCTTGCGCTCCATGCCCGGCGGCACCGGGAAAAGGTAGCCTCCGTTGCCGTTCCAGATCGTGCGCACCATGTTCACCTCGCCGATCAGCCCGGAGTCGATGAAGCGTTTCTTGGCTTCGATGAAATGCGGGATGCTTCTCTGCTGCATGCCCACAGACACGATCCGGCCGGCCTCTTTTGCAGCGCGGACAACCCCGGCACCCTGCTCCGGCAGCGAGGTCATCGGTTTTTCCACGTAAACGTCCTTGCCCGCCCGGCAGGCGTCGACCGTGATCTGCGCGTGTGCGTGGTCGAATGTGCCCACTATCACGCCGTCGATATCCTCACGCTCCAGCAGCTTGCGGTAGTCTGCGTACTTGTCCACAGGGCCTGTGATCTCGGCCGCCTCGTCCATCCGCCTGTCCCAGATATCGCTCAGGGCCACCCAATCGATCCCGCCGACCTTGTTCACGTTTCTCATCAGGCTGCGCGAGCGGTTGCCCGTGCCGATCACTCCCAGCCTGATCCGGTCGTTCGCCCCCAGCACCTTGCCCCTGGAAGCAGCGCCGGCAACCGCGGCTGCCGCAAGAGAGCCTTTCAAAAAGGAGCGGCGGGAGATTTTAGCTTTTTCCTTCTGCATGCTCGATCCTCCTTTTGATAAAAACTTTTTCGGATACGGGAAGTAATTCGAAAATCGTCTTATTTGCTTTTCAGCTTTCCACCCACACAGGCGAGCTCCAGGCCCACTGGTTGTTGTGCTCTCTCACTCTCAGATAGTAATAATCCGTCCCGTTCTCCGGCTCGCTGTCAACCAGCTCCCGTTCAACCATAAAGCCCGCCTCCGGTACTGCGCGGTGAAATGAAATCGCCTCGCTGAGCCAGCCGACCAGGAAATGCGACCGGGCGCCTTCCAGAAGCTCGGCCAGGCTGTGCTCGAAACTTTTACCGTTCACCCTTGCGCGTATGGCAGCCGCTTTGGGCATTTCCACCTCCAGCACAATCGAGTCCGTGGTGGGGGTGAGAGTATTCGGGTTTTTCGATGTATAAGAATGAAACGCGCAGGAGCGCTCGTTCTTATCCAGCAGGCGGCTGACCATGGTCTTGTGCTCCAGCCCCTTTTGCGGGCTGGTCACAGGCAGGCCGCGAAAACAGGGGGTGGCCGACAAAAGACGTCCGTCCGTGAGCTCGAGCACGCCGTCCCACTTGGTATAGCCCTCTTCCTTGTTCCAGCCCCACTCGATCCGCACCTTGGCGCGAATCCTGTCCCCGGCCGGAGCCTGGGGCAGAAACGGCGCGCTGACCCGCTCAAGTACCCGGCCGTTTTTGACCACGTCCACGTAGTCCAGGAAATCGCTGCCCTCCACAGCCAGGTAAATCCTTCTTCTGCCGCCTGATCCGATCTCCCGGCCCATCATGGCGTCATCGACCCTGAAATCCAGCGCGATCTTCTCCCCTGTGGTTCCGTAAACCCGCCTGGCCAAAAAAGCCTCCCACAGGCTCTCCGGAGTAAGCTCCCCGGCATACACCGCAACCCTGCCGTCCCCGTAGCTGCCCGGATAGCCCGCGTGCTGGTCCGTGGAGGCGATCATCCCGAATTTTTTGCCGCGTTTCAAACCAACCTCCGCAGTGCCCTCGTGCGAGCGCGGCCCCATGTCGTGAAGGTTGGGATAGGGGCCGATATCAGTCTCCGAGCAGCCGTGCCTGGAAAAAATCTCCACGAACGGGGTCTGCTCTCCCCCTGTGAAAGAATCCCAGTTAAACCCCCTGTAACCGTTGATATAGCCCATGTGGTGCGGGATCACCAGGGCCTTGCGCCCGGCCAGCTTGTCTTTGAGGTCTGGAATCGAGGTCGCCTCCACTATCGGCGCCCTGGGGTCGAGGTTGTAAACATTGTGGTCGCCGTCTTTCATGTTGTGGCACTCGTAGCCCAGGAAAGTGACAAACTCGCCCGGTTTCATATACCTGAGGTTCAAATCCTGCACATTGGTCCAGTTTTTCCGCAGGCGCTCGAATGCCTGCATGTGGTAGTCGATCACCCAGGCCAGGCGGCTGTCGTTCTTGCCCGGGATATCCGGCCAGAGCGCGTGGGCCACAATCGAGCAGAAATCGAGCTGCTGGGTGGCCGCCTCCAGCGCATCCTTCATCGAGCCGTGGCCGTAGGTTATATTGCAGTGCGTGTGAAGGTCTCCCCAGTAGAGGTTGTAGTCTCCGTACGGGGAGGGAGTGGACGATCTCCCTGTCTCTTTCGCAGGCCCGCCGCAGGCGGAAAGAAGCGATACGCCGCCTGCTGCAGCTTTAATGAATTTCCGCCTCTTCAAAACGGTTCCTCCTGGCTGATATGACGAAAGAGTCTTTCCCTGGTATAAAAATCACTATCAAATCTATCCAAAATGTGGGATAAGGCGCTTATATCTCAAATCCCCGGGAACTGTAGCTGCCGCTGGTTTTTCCACTTGCCGCGGGTGAAATCCGGCAAGTCAACAGCAGCGCTCCTGCTGGCTACCGAGCGCTCGGTGAGCGGGCTGATCACGCTCCAGCAGGCCGAGTCGTAAACATCGATCGGGGTCTGCGTCCCGGCGCGCACGGCATTGAGAAACTGGAACAGCATCATGTAGTCCCCGCCGCCGTGGCCGTAGCTTTTTGCCTTCTCTCCCAGGGCTTTCCACATCGGGTGCTCGAACTGTTCGTAATAGGCTTGCGCGTCCTCCCACTGGTGCTCCTCGGGGCTTCTTCCCTCGAAATAAACCTTCTCCAGAGAGCCGTGATAGATTCCTTTGGTGCCCTGAAGGCGGTAGATCATGTCGAACGGACGAGGCAGAGTGGTGTCGTAGTAGAGCGTGACTGTCAGGCCCTTTTCCGTGCGGATCAGGGTGGTGTTGATATCGCCCTGGGAAAATTCCTGCCCGGCGCCCGGATGGTCGGCGCCGAACTTGGCGGCTGCATAGTGGTTCAGTCCCCTGCCTGCGGAGCTCATCGAGACCAGGTAGGTGAACCGGTCGCCGCGTCCGATATTCATCCACCAGGCAGCCGGGCCGATCGCGTGTGTCGGGTAGAGATTTCCGTTGCGCCTCTTCTTATGCTCAGCCCGCCAGAGAAACTCTCCGTCCGGGCCGAACACCACGTAGCGGGTGTCGTGC
>Ga0272442_10002384_pt1 | contig 27352 bp, 22 predicted proteins | sample SSMForm2O_FD_200262 | JGI IMG/M metagenome (GOLD analysis project Ga0272442, IMG submission 200262) | Marine sediment archaeal communities from Little Sippewissett salt marsh, Falmouth, MA, United States - SSM-Form-2O | ecosystem: Environmental > Aquatic > Marine > Wetlands > Sediment ... | reverse complement strand
AAGAGGAAGAACCGGAGGAAGAGCCGGCAAAGATCTCCCCCTCCCCGGTCGACGAAACCACCGTCGATCTTATCAAGAATCTCGATATCATGCAGGACTGATCACATGACAAAACTCGTTACCGGCGCGGCCGGCTTTATCGGTTCCACGATCGCCCAGCGCCTCCTTAAGCAGGGGGAAGAAATCATCGGTGTGGATTGTTTTATCGATTACTATCCCCGCTCCATCAAAGAGAAGAATCTCCGCCCCCTGAAGGACTTTTCCTCTTTCACCTTCCTGGAACAAAACATTATCGATCTGGATCTCAACAAGACCCTGGAGGGGGTGGACGGGATTTACCACCAGGCCGCCCAGGCGGGAGTCCGTGCCAGCTGGGGCAGGGACTTCGAAATTTATACCACCAATAACATCCTCGCCACACAGAAACTCCTCGAGGCGATCAAGGGGCGCGACATCCGGCTCGTTTATGCATCCTCTTCCTCCGTTTACGGGGAAACCCGAAAGATCCCCATGCAGGAGCAAGACCTCCCGGCCCCGGTTTCCCCCTACGGAGTGAGCAAGCTGGCCGCCGAACACCTCTGCCGCCTGTACTGGAAAAACTTTCGCGTCGAAACCGTGTCCCTGCGTTATTTTACAGTGTATGGCCCCCGCCAGAGGCCGGACATGGCCTTTCACCGCTTCCTCAAGGCCATCCTCACGGATGGCGAGATCGAAATATACGGGGACGGGGAGCAGACCCGGGATTTCACGTATATCGACGATGCGGTTCGAGCCAACCTGCTGGCCATGGAAAAAGGCACACCGGGAGGGGTGTACAACATCGGGGGTGGCTCCCGCATTTCCGTGAATAAAGTCATCGAAAAAATGGAACGGATCCTGGGGAAGAAGGCCCGCGTGAAAAGAGGGGAAAGGCAGAAAGGGGACGTCACCCACACCTATGCCGATACAACCCGCGCCCGCGAGGAACTGGGCTTTATCCCCGAGGCCGACATGGAGGAATCCCTTTCCGGCGAGGCCCGCTGGATCCGGGAGAATATACTCGCCTGATCAATCTCCGGATGAACCTTTCATTCTTGACCCCGCGCCCCCCTTTTCCGTATAAAATATCAATGCGTTATCTTTATGATTACTGGAGGATCGCCATGAAACTGCTAAATCCCTTCCTGATCACCCCGGTCATGCTTTTTTCCGCCATGACCTTCGCCGGGGAGAAGTTCGAATCCGATATCATAACAACTTCCCCGCAAAAGCTGGAAATTGCCTTTATCGGACATGGCACCCTGCTTTTTTATTATGGGGAGAAGGTGATACACATCGATCCGGTCGCTCGGTATGCGGATTATTCCAAAATGCCGAAGGCCGATCTGATTCTCATCACACACGAACATGGGGATCACCTTGATCCGGATTCCATCGGGAAAATCAGAAAACCGGATACGGATATTGTATTAGCCGAAGTGTGCTCGGAGAAAATCGCGGGTGGCATTGTCATGAAAAACGGGGATACGAAAACAGTGAAAGGAATACAAATCGAGGCCGTTCCCGCCTATAATATCGTTCATAAAAGGGAAAGCGGCCAACCCTATCATCCAAAGAACTGGGGTAATGGATACGTTCTCACATTCGGCGAAACAAGGATCTATGTTGCCGGGGATACGGAGAATATTCCCGAAATGAAAAAACTCGAAAACATAGACTATGCCTTCCTGCCCATGAACCTCCCCTATACCATGTCCCCCGAAATGGTGGCGGATGCCATCGGGATGTTTCATCCGAAAGTCGTTTATCCCTATCATTATGGTCGAACCGATCCGAATGAACTCCTCGAGCTTATGAAGAACAAAAAGGACTGTGAAATACGCATCAGGAAACTGCGCTAGGAGGAGTTCATTTTTCAAGGCGATAAAGGGTGCGGTTTTCCCAGCTGAAAACCGGATCGGCGCGATCCAGCTCCCAGGCGGGATCCAGGTACTCCGTATAAATGTGAGTGATGCCGCGACGGGTCAGATAGCTTCCGAATCCCTCCCCATCCCGGTTCTTCCCGCGATCGTATTCATATCGATAGGCATTCACGTTCCCGTAACGGAACTGGAGGAAATGCTGTGGCACGAAACGCCTCTCCAGGTTCCGGTAATACAGCTCGGCATCGCAGAGAATGATGTCGTCTTCGCCCGTATGTTCATTGACCCCGCCGGCCTCCGATTCCCCTGGAACGCCCTCTCCAGAAAAGACCGTTAACGGACTTTTGGGAAAGAAGACAAATCCCCGGTAATTCTTGAGATACGCGGTTCCGAGAAAAAGCATGAATCCGAAGAAAAGGAGAATCAGGGGATCAGCCAGTTTCTCCCGCTTCAGCCTTTTCAGGAGAAGGAGAATGCATGCCGCCGGGACCAGGTTGATCACCGGTCTGGCGATCAGGATCAAACGGATATGTCCCCTCGTGGTGACGAGAAAGACACAGTTCATCATCGCAACCAGGGCAAGGGCCACCCCGATTCCGTCGCGTTTTTTCCCCTTCCCCGGGAACAGACACATTGCCAGCCATGGCAAAAGCAGAAGATAATAGAGAAACGAGGGCCCTTCCCCGTCGATACAGGTTCTGGAGATCATCCTCCTCACAGTCAAAAGACTGGGTCTTTTGAAAAGCTTGAAGCTGGGACCGTGCTTCCTTTCGCACCGGGCCGCCGCGAAATGGAACGGCTCCTCCTTGGGCATGAGCTTGTAAAGGGCGGGATAAACCGGATTCCCCAGCTGGACCAGGTTATTCATCCACCAGGGGGCGCTTACCGCGGCCCCGAGCAGACAGGCAAGGAAAACGGTCTTCACATCCCTCCGGAAAAGGATCGTAAAAACAAGAAAAACGGCGAAAACCGGAAAATAGTAAAACGCCGCCCCCAGCTTGGAAAGAAGCGTCAAACCGGAAAGGAGCCCGACCCAGATAACCCACTTTTGCCCGCCCCCCCGGATATATCGCGCCATGGCGTAAAAGGCAAGGATGCTGGTTATGATTGCAGCATAGTCATTGTGTGCCATGGTGGCCACATTGAGGCACCAGGGAGTGAGAAGGGTAAAGCCGGCGGCCAGGAATCCCGTTTTCGAGCTGTAGAGGCAGCGACCGAAGAGAAAAACCACGAACCCGACCACGGCCCACTGAAAAACGTTCAGCATGGCCGGAAGGGTCTGGGATTGAAAAATCGAGGCCGCCAGATAGGTCATTTCCCACAGCTTGGGATAAGTGGACACCAGATCGCCCGGGAAGGAGACGATCCGGTGATACCGCAGAAAGGCTGCGGGAAGAAACACATGATAACGGTCAATGGCAATATCCACCCCGGCAGCGGAAAGAACCAGGATAAGAGTCAAACCACCGAACAGGATTATTCCGGAATAAAAAAGAACCGTTCCCAGTTCATCTTTCAAAATGGAAAGGGCCTCCCGCAGGGGTGTTGCGAATTCCTGTTTCCAACCCCTGAACCTCAGCCTGTATAACCATACGGCGAGTGGCAGAAAAAAAACGATGAGAACGGTTGGAACATAGTAAAGATGGAGAAAACCAGCAAGATAGAGGACAAAACCGGCCGCGGCCCAACCGAGGCCCAGGGTAAATCCGATGCTTTCCACAGGATCGAGATCCGCCGGCTTCGGGATCAAACGTCCCCAGGCCACAAGACCCGCGATCATGAAGAGGAAATAGACTAGTACCATGAAAAACCAAATAAACGCGGAAATGCTTCAACTCGAAAAGGAAGTCATGGAGTAATGAACCAACACCGGAAAGTCAAGCCCGCATCCTGAAACACGAAAACCATTGACACGGGAGGGAAAGACCCATACACATGATAGTGTTTTATTTCGAACGGTAAGGCAATCCATGTCTGAAAAATCCGGAACCGGGAAAAAGAAGGAATTCGACTTCGAAAAGGCCCTCAAACGGCTGGAGGAGATCGTGGAGGAGCTCGAGAACGAAAAGCCCTCCCTCGGCAAGGCCCTCGCCCTCTTCCAGGAGGGGAAAAAACTCGGAAAACAATGTAACCGGGAACTCACCAGCCTCGAACAGAAGGTCCGGAAGATCCTCGAGGAGGAAAACGGGAACTTCACACTCGAGGAGTTCGAACAGGACAACCAGGAGGAATAAAACGCAATATTACGGACGGCCTGCCAAAGCAAGGTTCCGTCCGATCAATACAACACAGGAGGAATCTCTCTCATGACTACAATCGCTGATATCCATGCACGGGAAATTCTGGATTCCCGCGGCAATCCCACCGTGGAGGTGGAATGCCTGCTCGAGAGCGGGGGATACGGCCGCGCCTGCGTGCCCTCCGGCGCCTCGACCGGCATATACGAAGCCCTGGAACTCAGGGACGGCGACAAGGAGCGCTACCTGGGCAAAGGCGTCACAAAGGCCGTCGAAAACGTCAATAACATCATCGCCGAGGAACTTTGCGACGGATTTTACGACGCCACGGAACAGGTCCTGATCGATAAGACCCTCCTCGAAATCGACGGGACCGACAACAAGGAAAAACTGGGCGCCAATGCCATTCTGGGCGTTTCCATGGCCGTGGCGCGCTCCGCCGCCGACTCCCTGGGGCTCCCCCTCTACCAGTACCTGGGAGGCGTCAACGCCAAAACCCTCCCCCTCCCCATGCTCAATATCCTGAACGGCGGGGCCCATGCCGATAACAACGTGGACATCCAGGAATTCATGATCATGCCCGTTATGGCCCCCAATTTCAAGGAGGCCATTCGGTGGGCCGCGGAAATCTTCCATACCCTGAAAAAAATCCTGAAGGATAAGGGACTCAGCACCGCGGTGGGAGACGAGGGCGGGTTCGCCCCCAACCTGCAGTCCAACGCCGAGGCCCTGGATGTCATCTGCCAGGCCATCGAAAAGGCCGGTTACAAACCCGGAGAAGAGATCTTCATCTGCCTGGATGCCGCAGCTTCCTCCTTTTACGACAAAGATAAAAAACTCTATATCCTGGGAGCGGAGAAGGAACCGGAAAAAGACACCGACGCCCTGATCGCGTTCTACAGCGAGCTGGTGGAAAAATACCCCATCCTCTCGATCGAGGACGGCCTTGATGAGGACGACTGGGAGGGTTTCAAAAAGATGACCGCCTCCCTGGGGGACAGGATCCAGATCGTGGGCGACGATCTGTATGTGACCAATACCGAGCGCCTGGTACGAGGCATCGACCAGAAGGCATCCAACTCCATCCTGATCAAGCTCAACCAGATCGGAACCGTGACGGAAACCCTGGATTGCATCGAGATGGCGAAGCGGGCCGGGTTCACGGCCGTGGTTTCGCACCGGAGCGGCGAGACCGAGGATTCCACCATCGCGGATCTGGTCGTTGCCACGAACGCAGGCCAGATCAAAACCGGATCCGCCTCCCGGACCGACCGCATCTGCAAGTACAATCAGCTCCTCCGAATCGAGGAAGAGCTGGACATCGCAGCCGGATACCCTCAGAAAAAGGCATTTTACAACCTGCCCTCTTTTTCCGGCAAATAAGAGAAGAGGATGGCTACCAGCGAATTTCAGGCGGGGAGACGCACATTTTCCCCGCCTGACGTTCCTTTTATCGTAAAATACTCTCAAATCAGCAGTTAAGCCCTCACTGTTGAACCAAAATTTAACAAAGATTTTCCTTGAAATACCCCCTTAAACCCTTTATTCACAATTAATATTGAAGATTGTATCTATTGTTCCTTTATCATGTATCGCATTTTTGAGCTCATTTTACTGTAAAAAGGGAAGAAAAAGGGAGGTGATATCACCGGAAAGGGGGCGGTAACCCACCGGATTTTTTGCACAGGAAGGATATTTCAAAACCTTACAGAAGGGATGAACAAATGAAACGATTTGCTTTACTTATGATGATTTCCGCGTTGGCCTGCATGGCCTTCGCCCAGACGGTCCCCAACGGGGATTTTGAGGACTGGTCTACAAGCGATCCCCCCCCAAACTGGACTAAGGCCACCTCCGCTTACTCTGCCACCCAGGAATCCAGCACAGTCCGAAACGGCTCCTCCTCAGTCAACCTTACTTTTACCAGTACATCGACCCAGACCTTCGACGGCGATCTTATCAGCGGCATCAGCGGCGACACCAGCTACACCTTCAGCCTCTGGGCCCTCGACAACGATGCCGCCGGCCGGGTCACGATCGCCTATGCCTGGTTCGATTCCTCCGATGTCCAGATCGGCTCCTGGGTCTATTCCAACCTTTATACATCCGACTCGAGCTCATGGCAGGAAGTCAGCCATTCCAATACCTCCCCTTCCACAGCCGCCAAGGCTGCGGTCAGGATCCGGATGTATGATTACGGCAGCTGGGACGGCGACTGCACGATTTACGTGGACGACGTCACCGTGACCGGCCCCTCGGCATCCCCCGGCGTATCGGATGCCTTCTCTTCCTCCAGCACCGTCATGAAAGTCGTCTTCGACCAGGACGTGGATCAGACCACGGCGGAAACTCCCGGCAATTACACCATGTCCGGGGTTAGCTTCTCCGATGCTTCCCTGGATTCCGGAGACGCCAGCGTTGTGTGGCTGACCGCTTCAGCCGGTATTGTCGGCGACGCCTCTCTGGACACCCTCACGGTTAACAACGTCCAGCCCGCCGGTGGCGGAGCCGGGTGCTCCGGTGAGACGGCTGACTTTTTCGCCGGCATTACACCCATCAGCGTGATCAACCAGAACGACGCCACTTTTGACGGTGACAACAAGGTCACCATCAAGGGCGTCGTTTCCGCCAATGACGCTTACAACAACGTCTGGATCCAGGATGGCACTGGAGCGGAATCAGGCATCCTGATTTTTGACTACAGCTTCGACGGTCTCGTGGCTGTTGGCGACGAGGTGACGATCTGCTGCACCGGCGACGTTTACAACAACCTGACGGAACTCAAGAACCCCATCCTCTGCAGCGGCCCGGTGGCCTCCAGCGTTTATACTCCCATTGCCGTATCCGCTTCTGACATCGCCAGCACCACCACCGCTGACACGAATCCCGCCGAGCTCTACGAAGGCTGCCTCGTGACTGTATCGAACGTCACGGTCGGCCCGAGCTGGGATTTCAGCTCGAACTACGACTTCGACGCCATGAACGGCGATGACGTGATCAACGTGGATGACGACGTCTGGTATCACTTCGGCAGTTCCGTCCCTGTGATCGGCGGCGCCACCTACAACATCACCGGCGTTGTCACCTACACCAACAGCAAGTATCGCATCAGTCCCCGCGACGCCTCGGACATCGTTCTGGTGGCCGTCCCGGTGGAACTGAGCGTCTTCAAACTGGAATAGCCTTATTTACAAAACGGATGCTTCAGGAGCCCGTGCCAATTCGTGGTACGGGCTCTTTTTTCTTGATCTTGCCCTTTTGGAAAAGAAGTAATACAACTTGATTATGATGAAGGATAAAAAAAGCAGGCAAGACCGTCCTCCCCTTTACAAATCCTTTTTTATTCCCTGCATTCTGATCCTCCTTTATCTTTCCACGTCCGTTTTCAGGCTGGCCCTTACCCGCGGCCTTGAACATTATGATCCGGAAGACGAAACAGGGCTCTTTTATACCGAGAGCGCGGTTCATTATTATTACGCCCGCATGGTTGCCCGTGGGGAAGGGATTCCCTCTCATGACTCGAGGCTTCAATACCCGGAGGGTATCGAACCGCCGCGAAAATTGACCCAGGCCCAGAGCCTGGCCGCCGGCATCGGTTTTCGCATGGTGAGATTGATTCTACCCAGGCTGAGATTCCACAACTGTGTCCTTTTTTTTACCGCGTTTTTCTCCTCACTTTCGATATTTTTCATATACGGTCTTTCCAGGATTATCTGGAAAAGCCGTTTTTTCGCGCTCTGCAGCGCGGCCATGTCAGCGGCCACCCTGGCCTGCTATCTCCGGTTGATCGGTCATTTCGGCCGTGAATCCTTCGCTGTTCCATGGATGCTCGGATCGCTTTATTTCTTTTTTTTCAGCATCGAGTCCATGCAGGGGAAAAGGAGAGTCTTAAAAAAATACGCCCTTTTAACGGGAGCGGCGATCTGTGTTTTTATTTCCCTTTGGAGCTGGCATTTCGCCTCCTTTTTCTACCTTTTGTTTGTTCTTTATATCTCGCTGGAATACCTTCTCGATCCCGGTCATGAAAACGAGGTTTGCCGCATGTTTCCCTGGATGGGTGGAGCCGCCCTGGCCGCCGCCCTGGTTCTTCCCGTGTTAAGGGAGAAACGGTTTCTCCTCTCCCCGGCCCTGGGTTTCACATTCCTGCTCATCATCATCAATTTGTTCAAAATGAGGAGAAAGAGCCATGCTCGATTTCTCTTTGTTGCCGGCAGTGTGGGCATGATGATTCTTTTCTTTTTCATCCAGTCCTTCGCTCCTCATGGAAAGGAATTCGCAAACGTTTACGGGCTGTTTTTCTCCAAGATACGCTATTTCCTGTCAAAACCGTGGGATCCGAACGTACTTTCTTTCACCATAAGAACCACGTGGGTCGAGGGCTTTGAATCGCCGTCTTTTTATTACGCCATCTCCACCTTTCCCTTTCTGCTCCCTTTGGGAATCCTCTCAATGGCTTTTTCCCTGAAGGAGCTGTACCGTGGAAAGATCGATTCCTGCGAGAGGATGGTTCTTTTCTTTGCTCTCTCCTTTCTTGTTCTCTATATCATGGCTCGCCGCCTGGCCCCCATGCTCGCCCTTTTTCTTTCCATCCTACTGATTCGACTGGCGATCCCATCCAGAAAAGGAATCACTAGAAAAAATATTCTTTCATCTCGCTTTAAAATTGCTATTTTTCTCATTCTGCCCATCCTTCTGGAATCCCGAGAAACGTTGCTGTTCGGGAAGAGAATCACCTTTATCAAAAGACTTTTCCAGGATCCATCGGAGAAACAGGGGAAGATCCTATACAACAGCTTATGGCAAAACCGGAGGGTCTGTGATTTTATAAGGGCCGGCACTTCCGGAGACGATGCGATTTGCGCCTCCATGGGGCTATCCGGTTATCTTGTGGCCTGGACGAATCGTCCGGTCATCCTGCACTCGAAGTATGACACCCTGGATATCAGGGAAAAATACCGGGAGTTTCTGTATTCACTGTACGATACGGAAGAACATTTTTATCAGTTCATGAAGAAATACAAAGGGCGCTATTTTATTTATGAGCCGGCCATGATTCTCGACGCCACCCGGGAGGGATATCGATATATGGCCGGGAAAAGGGAAATGCCCTCCGGTTCCGCCGCGTTTCTTTTCCACTTTTTTCCGGAAAAGCTGTGCTGTTTCTCTCCCGCCTTTCAGAGCGATTATTTCAGGATATTCAGGGTTAAAGATGATGATGCAATCACCTCTCCCTGCCCTGTTTTTCCCGATCATCCGAGTTTTTCCCTGTCAACATTCGCCCCTGCCGGGAAAGAAAAATCATGGGACGATGAGATAGCCCTGGAGTCATGGAACAGGATTCGCCGCACCCTTGCCAGGCTGGATCAAGCCGCCGTTATGTTGAAAGAAAATCCAATGGATAAAGCCATACCATCCCTCATCAACGAAGCGGAAATGGTCTTCCCTGAACTCCCCGGAATTCCCCTGTTACGGGGAAAGTACCAGCTCCTTCGACTTCAATTCCGAAGGTCGGGAAAAAACCTTGATCTGGCTGTACAGAAGGATCCCTGGAATGCAGAGGCACAGTTTCTTCTCAGCGAGGCAGCCCTTCAATCCGGGAGATTCGAAAAATCCAGAAACGCCCTGGAAAAAGCCTTCCGGCTCGCTCCCTGGAACAAAATAATCGAAAATGCCCTGGACCGTTTTGATTCCCAACGGGAAAGAAAGAAAGCCGACCTGATAAAGGTGCGTGATTTCGTTTCTCAGGGAGAGGAGCAGGCACGCACCGGAGATTTCGAAAAAGCCGCTCGTTCTTTCAACAAAGCCCTTGCCATCAATCCAGACGATAAACGGGCGCTTCAGAACCTGGCCAACCTGGCAAAATGGAACAAAGAGTACAAAAAGGCCCGGACCCTCTTCAAAAAAGCACTGGATCATGATCCTGACGATCCCCTCCTTTACAATGGTCTCGGTATCTCATATCGGGCGTTGGGAAACCTTATCGAAGCGGAAAAGGCATTCCGAAAAGCACTGGAAATAGACACGGATAACGTCCATGCCCGTAATAACCTCGGCACTGTTTTCGCCATGAGAAAAGATTACGAATCCGCTCGCAGGGAATTTACAAAAGTACTGGAGGACCATCCCGACCATCCAGACGCACGGAAAAACCTCGAAAAACTGGACAAACTTCTGGGACGATAATTGACACGACACATATTTCCGTGTAGGCAGATTCACGTTCAATCTTTGAAACCGGAGGAGAATATGTCAAAACCCGTCAATATCGGACTGATCGGGTTCGGTAATATCGGAACCGGCGTGATCCGCACCATGAATATGAACCGGGATCACATCAACCGGAACCTGGCACGTCCCATCAGGATCGCACGCATCGCGGATATCGACCTCAAAACCAAAAGACCCGTTAAGTACGATAAGCGCATCCTGACGGACGACACCATGGGGGTTTTGAACGACCCGGAGATCGATATCGTCATCGAGCTCATCGGGGGAACCACCATGGCTCGCAATGTGGTGGAAACCGCACTGAAAAACGGAAAGCACGTGGTCACCGCCAACAAGGCCCTCCTCTCCCATTACGGGGCCTCGCTTCTTTCCCTTGCGGAAAAAAAAGGCGCGCTTCTCCTGTTCGAGGCGGCTGTGGGGGCGGGCATCCCGGTGATTCGATCCCTCACCTCTTCCTTCGCCTCCAACCGCATCCAGGCAATCCGGGGCATCCTGAACGGAACCACCAACTTCATCCTCACCAGCATGGAGGAGCAGGGACGCGATTTTTCCGACGTTCTGGAGGAGGCTCAGAAACGGGGGTATGCCGAACCCGATCCCACGTTCGACGTCGAGGGTTTCGATACGGCTCACAAGATCTCCATCCTGGCCTCCCTGGCCTTCAGTCAGGATATCCGGCTCAAATCCGTTTTTGTCCGCGGCATCACCCTGGTTCAGAAAGAAGATCTGGCCAACGCCCGCGAGATGGGGTATACGGTCAAGCTTCTGGGGATCGCCAAGCGGGATGAAAAGGAAAACGTCGAGGTGCGAGTCCATCCCACGCTCATCCCCCGCACCTCCACCCTCGCCGCGGTAAGGGGGGTGTATAACGCCATCGAGATCGAAGGCGATCCCATGGGGCCCCAGATGCTTTACGGCCAGGGAGCGGGATGGGGCTCCACGGCGAGCGCGGTTCTCGGGGACGCGATCGAAATCGCCCGCCAGATCGCAAACGGCTCTCCCCTGCCCCCATGCTGCCGCATCGAAAAAGGGAAAAAACAGATCAGGCCCATGGAAAACCTGGAGACCGCGTATTACATCCGCATGACCCTCAAAGACGTTCCGGGAACCCTGGCCAGGGTGTCGAACGTGTTCGGAAGGGAAAAGATCAGCATCAAGTCGGTGCTTCAGAAAACCAGCGATCCGGGGAGATACGCCACCACGATCTTCATCACCCACCTGGCCCGGGAGGGCAATATTCAAAAGGCCCTGAAGCTCATGAAGCAAAAGAAACTGTGCAAGGGAAAACCCTTTGTTTTGAGGGTGGAGGAATAATCGCATGATCGTGGGACTGGGAATAGACATCATCGAGCTGGACCGGATCCGCTTTTCTTTGGAACGATACGGGAAACGATTTATCCGCCACGTTTTAACGGGTGCGGAATGGGATTATTGCAGGCAATTCAAAACCCCGGTGCCCGAGGTGGCGGCCCGGTTCGCGGCAAAGGAGGCCTTTTCCAAGGCCATCGGGACGGGGATCACCCGGGGCGTTGTCTGGAGGGATATCGAGGTGATCAAGGATCGGGGCAAACCCCCGCGAATCCGGGTCAAGGGCAAGGCCCTCGAGCATGCAAACAGGCTGGGAGTCTCCAATATTCACCTCAGTTTGACTCATGCGGAGAAATACGCGGCGGCCGTGGTAACCATTGAAAATTGTTAAATTTTCCCTTGAATCGAATTGAAGGGGGGGGCTATAAGGTTTCTCGGTTTTTTGACTGATACAGGAAAAACAACGAATTTTGCCGGGGTGGCGGAACTGGCAGACGCGCATGGTTGAGGGCCATGTGGGAGAAATCCTGTCCGGGTTCAAGTCCCGGCCTCGGCACCAGGCAAAGAAAAAGCCCGGCCCATCAAGGGGCCGGGTTTTTTTATCGGTCCGATCGGTCGGATCCGACGGATCTGTCCGAGCTGTCCGCCCCCTCACTCCCCCAGGAGCCTCTCCCTGTTCAGGAAATAGTACTCGAGGATCTCTCGAGCCAGGGGGGCGGCCGTGGAACCGCCGAAGCCGCCCTCTTCGATCATCACCAGAACCGCTACTTCCGGATCGTCATAAGGGGCGAAACAGACGAACCAGGCGTCATCCTCCCTCCCGCTTCTTTCCGCGGTTCCCGTTTTCCCGGCCACCTTCCATTCCTTTTGAAAACCGGCATTATGAGCCGTGCCTCCCCGGGAATCAACCACGTTAACCAGTCCCTTCAATATGGCGCGCCCGCCTTCTGAAGGGATATCGATCCGGCGCCACTCCTTATTATGATGATCGCCTCTCCCTTCCCCGCTCAGGTACCCGAGAAGATGGGGTTTCACCATCCGGCCGCCGTTGGCGAACAGGCAATAGGAACAGAGCACCTGGAGGGGTGTGGCGGTAATATCCCCCTGGCCGATGCTGATATTCAGAAGATTGCCTGGATACATGTCGTCCGCGGATTGAATCGGGAGATGGCCCGTTATCTCGTAGGGGAGATCGATCCCCGTGCGGGTTCCGTACCCGAACATAGCGGCGTGCCTGAGGAGATTTACCGGCCCCATTTTCCGGGCGGCCCGGTAAAAATAGATGTTGCAGGAATGCTCGATGGCGTGCGAGAGATCGAGCACGCCATGACCCGAGGTATTATCGCACTTGAACGGCCTCTTCCATCCCGGCAGATAGTAGTAACCCTCACACAGGTATTTATGTTCCGGTGAGATTCCCGATTCAACCCCTGCCACGGCCGTGACCAGCTTGAACGTGGACGCGGGTGGGTAATTTTCCTGGATCGCCTTGTTGAGATAGGACACCGGACGGCTGGGTTTGGAGGCCATGGCGGGGTAGTTGGAATCGTACCCGGGATAACTGGCCATGACCAGGATATCGCCGGTTCGCGGGTTCATCGCCAGGATCACGCCCCGCCTCTTCCCCAGTTTGAACCGGGCGAATTTCTGAAAATCGAGATCCATGGTCAGGTAGAGGTCCCGACCCGGAACGGCCGGCTGGGTACTCAGAACCTTGCAGAATCGCCCGCGGGCATCGCGCTGGACGATTTCCCTCCCTGGAATGCCCTTTACGAGATCTTCGTACTGACGCTCGATGCCGGCGATCCCGATCAGGTCGTCCATGGCATATCCCTTTTCCCTGTACTCCTTCCATTTCTCCCCCGAGATCCTTCCGAGGTAACCCACCACGTGAGCGGCAGCCTCTCCCTCCGGGTAGTATCTCTTATAATCCGCGGTCACCCTCAAACCCGGCAGGTCCCATTTCCGCTCGAGGATGGGAGTTACGCTTTCTATGGAAAGGTTCCTGGCCAGGAGTTTCCTTCGCCATCTGGGGCGGAGGGAGAGGGCCTTTTCCTCCTTCACCGAGAAATCCCGCTTCAGCGTTCCCTCCAGAAACAGAACCGTCCTGTGCAACTCGGTGGGAGATACCTGGAAAGGACTGATCCAGACGGAATAGGTTCTGCGGTTGACGGCCAGGGGGTGGTGGTCCCGGCTGAAGATCTGCCCTCTGGGGGCATCCAGGCGCTGGGGATGAATGTAGTTATTTTTCGCCTTTTCCTGATAGGTTTTTCTCCGGAAAAGGGTCCATTGGGCGATGCGCATGATAAGGATGAGAAAAATCGCGGCGGTCACAATGGAAAGGATCCGGAGACGACTCAGGAACAGCCTCCTTTTCTGTTTCTCCGACGATAAGAGGGACATGGGCTGGTATGCGTTTCCTTTATTTTTTATACAGGGTCGCCCCCGGGGCGTTCGGGAATCGCGAAGGCCCGGGAGACGACATCCTCAAGCTTGATGGTTTCACTTCTCCAGCTGGTTTCCCCTTCCCGGTTCCGAACCAGCCGGGCAAAATACTCCCTGTTTCCTGAAACGCCAGGAACGGTCGATGGGACGATTCCCAGGACCTCCCATCCCCCCTGTTTCCATTCTCCGATCAAATTTTCCAGGACTTCATGGTGTACGGCCCTGTCTCTGATCACCCCGCCCCGGGGCACCCTGTCCCTACCCGCCTCGAACTGGGGTTTGACAAGAACCAGTGCGGTTCCTTCGGGAGAAAGGAGATCATAGACCGGTGGCAGGATCAGCCGGAGCGATATGAAGGAGACATCCACAACCGCGAGATCCACAGGTTCGGGCACCTGCTTGCGAGACAGATATCGGGCGTTGACCCGTTCCAGGAGGACCACCCTCGGATGGTTCCTCAGGCGATAGTGAAATTGGCCGTACCCGACATCCACGGCATAGACCTTTCGGGCATCTTCCTGAAGGAGGCAATCCGTGAAACCGCCCGTGGAGGCCCCCACGTCGAGGCATGTCCATCCCCCGGGATGGATGCGAAACTCGTCGAGTGCGGCGGCCAGTTTGCATCCCCCTCGGCTGACAAAGCGGAAGGGGGCTTTCATCTCGATTTGAATATCCAGGGGGACTCGCATGCCGGGTTTGGGGTTTGAGATTCCGGAAACGATCACACGTCCGGCCAGGATCAGGCGACGGGCCTTTTCGCGGGTTTCCGCCAGGCCTTTTTCCACCAGCAGGGTATCAAGACGATGTTTTTGTTCAGCCATGGATCGCCAGATGGGAGGGGTTATTTCCGAATCTCGGACCGGATCCGTTCCGCGATTTTCCCGGCCGTCAGGCCATACCTGTCGTACAGATCGGAGGGGGATCCGTGCTCGATGAACCGATCCGGCAGGCCGATCATGGAACAGTGCCGGTTGGTTCCCTTCGAGACAAGGAGCTCATTCACGGAGGAACCGAAGCCGCCCATGATGACGTTATCTTCCACGGTGAAAAGGGGCGAATTGTTTTCCAGGGCTCCGAGTATGGCTGCCTCATCCAGGGGTTTGATAAACCGCATATCGGCCACGCCGATATGGATGCCCTCCTTTTTCAGGATTTCGGCGGCCCGGGCGGCGTGATTGCTCATGTTTCCAATCCCGAAAATGGTGGCGTCCTTTCCCCTGGAAAGCCATTCGGCTTCGGGTATGGAAAGGATCCTCGGTTCGCGGTCGATATCGAGATCCGGAATGCCGCTCCCACCACGGGGATAACGAATCGCCACGGGCCCGGAATCGTGATTCAGGGCAGTGGCCAGTTGATCCCTGAGTTCCTGTTCGTTTCGAGGGGCCATAATGATCATGTTGGGAACCATTCGCATGTAGGAAATGTCGAATGTGCCGTGATGGGTCGGGCCGTCGGCCCCCACGATGCCGGCCCGGTCCATGGCGAAAACCACGGGCAGATTCTGCAGTGCGACGTCATGGATCACCATATCGAAGGCGCGTTGGAGAAACGTGGAATAGATGGCCACCACGGGACGGAGTCCATCGCAGGCCATACCGGCGGCGGCTATGACGGCGGCGCTTTCTGCGATTCCGAAGTCGTAGAACCTGTCGGGAAAACGGCGGGAAAACTCGACAAGACCGGTTCCCCCGGGCATGGCGGCCGTGATTGCAACGATGCGTTTATCCTTTTCCGCCAGTTCAGTCATGGTTTTCCCGAAGGATTGGGTGAATGAAGAGGTTTTTGCTTTTTTTCTTTCCCCGGTTTCGATGATAAAGGGTGGGGCGCTGTGAAATTTTTCCGGATTCTTCTCCGCATAGGAATACCCCTTCCCCTTTTTGGTCACGATATGGAGGATGCGGGGTCCCTTGAACTGGATGGTTTTCTTCATGGCGGGGATCAAAACCGAAAGATCGTGCCCGTCAATGGGGCCGACATAACGGAATCCGAGTTCCTCGAAAAAGAGCCCCGGAACGATGAGACCCTTGATGCCTTCCTCGACCCTGTGTGAGAATTTCACGAGGTTTTCCCCGATCTTCCGGTTTCCCAGTCGCAAACGGGTAAAAAGCCCCTCGACCCTGTCCTTGGTGTAGTTGTACCAGTCGTCGGTGATGATCCGGTTGAACATCTGGGCGACGGCCCCGACGTTTTTCGAGATGCTCATTTCATTATCGTTCAGAACAACCATAAAATTGGTTCCCAGGGTGGCGGCGCAGTTGAGGGCCTCGTACACGATGCCGCAGGTCATGGATCCGTCCCCGATGACGGCCACGACCTTGTTATCCCTGTTCTGGAGATCCCTGGCACGGGCCATGCCGAGGGCGGCGGCGAGCGAGGTTCCGGCGTGACCGGCCCCGAAGGCGTCATATTCGCTTTCATGACGTTTGAGAAAGCCGCTGATGCCGTTGGTGCGTCGGAGGGTGGAAAACCGGTCCAGACGGCCGGTCAGCATTTGATGAGCATAGGCCTGGTGTCCCACATCCCAGATCACGCGATCTGCGGGGGTATCCAGGAGGTAATGAAGGGCGATGGCGAGTTCCACGGCCCCGAGGGAGGAGGCCAGATGCCCTCCTGTATCGGAGACCACCCGGATGATCGTCTCCCTCAGCTCCCTGGCCAGTTTTTTCAACTGGTCCATGTCCATCTTCTTCAAATCGTCGATTCCCTTGTATGTATCCAATATTTCACCCATGGTTCTATAAGATAAATTTACTCAAATCCTCGTCACTGATAATATCGGCGAGGGAGCCGGTTACAAACTCCCTGTCGATCTTCACCTTTTTCCGGTCTGTATCGGGCGCCTCGAAGGAGATATCCTCGAGGAGCCTTTCCATGACGGTATAGAGCCGGCGGGCGCCGATGTTTTCCGTTTTCTGATTGACCTCATAGGCGGATCGGGCGATCTCGTTCACGCCCTCCGTTGTGAATGTGAGGGATACTCCCTCCGTGGCCATGAGGGCCCGGTACTGGATGGTCAGGGCGTTTCTCGGTTCTGTGAGGATTCGCCGGTATTCCTCCACGCCGAGGTCGTTCAATTCCACCCGGAGGGGAAAACGTCCCTGGAGTTCGGGAATGAGATCGGACGGACGGGTTTCATGAAACGCCCCCGCGGCGATGAAGAGGATATGATCCGTTGCAATCATGCCATACTTGGTAAAGACCTTTGATCCTTCCACAATGGGGAGGAGATCGCGCTGCACCCCCTCGCGGGAGACGTCCGGGCCGTGCCCGCTGGAACCGCGACCGGCCACCTTGTCCAGTTCGTCGATAAAAACGATTCCCGATTCCTGGACCCTGTGGAGGGCCTCTTTTATCACCTTGTCCATATCGAGGAGTTTCTGGACTTCCTCCTCGATCAGGATATTCCTGGCCTCGCGAACGGGCATTTTCACACGTTTGGATTTCTTCGGCATCATCTTGTCAAACAGGCCCTTGACATCGATGCCCATTTCCTCGAGGCCGGCGCCGCCCGGGGCAAACACCTCCACCATGGGTCCGGCCTGAACCTGAACCTCGAATTCGACTTCACGATCCTCCAGATCGTCGGTATCCAGCTGTCGTTCCATTTTCTGACGGCTGCGGAGCCATCGTTCCACCCTCGGGCGTTCCTCGTCGGAGAGGCCGTCCATTTCATAAACGACCTCGGTAACATTGTCCTGGTGGCGAATGGAACGTGTGAGATTGGGAGGGGGCGGCAGGAGGAGATCGAGGAGTCGTTCCCGGGCCCTTTCCTCGGTACGACCCCGGATTTCGGCGGTTTTTTCCTCCCGGACCATATTGACGCCCACCTCGGTGAGATCGCGAATCATACCCTCCACGTCCCTGCCCACGTAGCCCACCTCGGTATACTTGGTGGCCTCCACCTTGACAAATGGGGCATCGGCCAGTTTGGACAAACGCCGGGCGATTTCCGTCTTCCCGACGCCCGTGGGACCGATCATGATGATATTCTTGGGAAAGACCTCTTCCCTGAGTTCGGGCGGCAGACATCGCCTGCGGCTCCGGTTCCGGAGGGCGATGGCGACCAGTTTCTTGGCGCGATCCTGGCCGATGATATACTTGTCCAGGCGCCGGACAATCTCTCGAGGAGTCAGGCCCTTGTCGCATGTTTTAACGTCTAGATTCTTCATTACCGATAGAAGTATTCTTTTTTGATTTGCTTGATCATCCTTTTGGCGAGTTTTTCCATGGCGGCGGATTGGGACCGGAACTTTTTACGGGACTTGAAGTGACCCGACCACTCCGGTTCCCCGGTCTCGGTATCCAGGAGAATGGCATCCGCATCCACCAGGCTGGACCAGGTGTGGAAGGTTCGACTGTGACCGGTATAGCACCGGTTGAGTTTTCCGATCAGAACCAGATCCATCTGGAGATCCCGGGCGAAATCCACGGCAGGCACCTCGGAGAAAAGATTGTCAAGGGATTCCTCGGACAGATCGGGATAGGCCTTTGACAGGCGATCCTTCTTGTTTGCTAAATAGTAACGGAAGTCCGTCCGGGAATAAACGTCCACACAGGAAATCTCCCTGTTCAGGCGTTCTGATATGAGATCCGAGAAGATCTCTCCCGCGTTTGGATTCTGATAGATATCTCGTGAACCGAACCACCATCCCTTGATCTGGCGGGGGGTTTCGGCAATGTCCCGGCTGACATCAAAATCGACAACAAGAAGCTTAACGTGTAACGGTTCGATAACGGGACGACGCGAATGGCAGGAAGGAAGCATTACTGTAGCAAGGATAGCTGCAAGAATCGTGCATATCAGAGAATGTCTCATGATCAATCCCTTTTCGAATAAAAAAAATCGAAACCACCGGTTCTTCTCAAGCATCTAATCAGAGCATATTATGGAAACCGATGGAAAGGCGTCAAGCCTTTTCAGATCCCCCCCAGACTGAAGATAATTGTTGCAAACACGGGAAGACTATTCCTATTAAGGAAGTCGAAATTTTCAAGAAGGGAAAAACCGGCCTTGAAAAAAGCACTTGTTACGGGAATTACCGGTCAGGACGGCTCCTACCTGGCTGAACTGCTCCTGGAAAAGGATTACGAGGTTTGGGGGATGCACCGACGCACCAGCACGGTCACCTTTGATCGCATCACCCACCTCATGGACAGAATCCAGCTGATCCAGGGGGACCTTTTGGACCAGAATTCCCTTCAAAGCATACTCCGAAAGGCACAGCCCGACGAGGTGTACAACCTGGCCGCCCAATCCTTTGTTCCCACTTCGTGGGATCAACCCCTGCTCACGGGTGAAATAACCGGTCTGGGTGTAACCCGGCTCCTGGAGGCGATCAGGAACATCAATCCCCGGATCCGCTTTTACCAGGCATCCACCAGTGAAATGTTCGGAAAAGTGCGCGAGGTCCCCCAGAAAGAAACCACCCCGTTTCACCCCAGGAGTCCCTACGGAGTTTCCAAGGTCTACGGGCACTGGATCACGGTGAATTGCCGGGAGAGTTACAACATGTTCGCCTGCTCGGGCATCCTGTTCAACCACGAATCCCCCAGGCGGGGCCTCGAATTCGTCACCCGGAAAATCACGGACGGCGCCGTCCGCATCAAGCTGGGTCTTTCTCAGGAGCTCCGGCTGGGAAACCTGGACGCAAAGCGAGACTGGGGCTTTGCCGGAGATTACGTCGTGGCCATGTGGCTCATGCTGCAACAGGACCGGCCGGAGGATTATGTCATTGCCACGGGGAAAACCCACTCTGTGAGGGAGCTGGTCGAGGCGGCCTTTGGATGCCTGGATCTCGATTGGGAAAAATATGTCAAGGTGGACCAGCGGTTTGTCCGTCCGGCAGAAGTGGACCTCCTCATCGGCGATCCATCGAAAGCCCGTAAAAAACTGGGTTGGGAACCGAAAGTCTCCTTTGAAGAACTCGTCCGAATGATGGTGGAAAGCGATTTAAAGAGATACGAGGGAGAAGCGGGGAAAGCGTGACACCAGAGGACATCCGGAGTGTTGGAACCCTTTTTTTATCTGGAGAGATGGCTGTGAACAAGGCAAATAAACTTTCCGAAGTGGAGGCGTTTCGGGGGCTCTCCCCGGAGGAGCTGGAAAAGATCGCCGCAATCACGATCATCGATCGTTTCCGTTCGGGAGAGGTGATCTTTGAAGACAGCTATCCCGGACACGACCTGTACGTGATTATTTCCGGCAGGGTCAGCGTCCAGATGGAGTCCATCACCCCCCATGGCGTCGTTTCCCTCACAACCATCAAGCCGGGAGAGATCCTGGGCGAATTCGCCCTGATCGACTCTGAACCCCGCTCCGCCACCGCTCTTTGCACCGAGGAGACCGAGGTGTTGATCATAAGCGGCGACCGGTTGCGGGATCTTTTCGAAAGGCAAAACCACATCGGTTTTATCGTGATGAGGAACCTGGCCCGGATCGTCTGTGAAAGGATCAGGCGCACCAACCGGATTCTTTTGAATACCATGCGAAACAGGTCTTTTCAATAAATCTCGAGAGGGAGAGGTATCGATGTTCGATTATATCAATGGAGAACTCACTAGCGATGGTGTATCGCTCACTGAAATCGCGGATAAGGTGGGAACGCCGTTTTACGTTTACAGCCAGGAGACCCTGCTTGCCAACTATCACCGGATCTTCAAGGCCTTTTCCCGACTTCATCCCCTGATCGCCTTTTCCGTGAAAGCGAACTCCAACCTGAGCATCCTGCGTCTCCTGGCACGGGAGGGCAGCGGTTTCGATATTGTCTCCGGTGGAGAACTCCTGAGAGTGTTGGATGCCGGAGGCGAGCCCGGAAAAGTCATATATGCCGGTGTGGGCAAATCCTCGGAAGAACTCGCACTGGCCGTGAAACACAATATCCTCATGATCAACCTGGAGAGCGAGGCCGAGGCCAGGCTTCTTTCGGGAGTGGCCCGTGGGATGAATAAAACCGCCAATGTGGCCCTTCGCATCAATCCGGACGTCGAGGCCCACACCCATGAATACATCACCACGGGCAAGAAGGAAAACAAGTTCGGGATATCCTACAAGAATGCCCCGGAGGTCATCGGGCGGATCGCCTCTTTTCCTGGCATCAGGTTCGTCGGATTACACGTTCACGTGGGATCCCAGATCCTCAACCAGAGCGCCCATGTCAATGGCACCCGAAGGCTGGTACGGCTGCTCAATATTCTCCGAAACCAGGGTATCGATATCCAGGCGATCAATATCGGCGGGGGATACGGGATCGGATACAGGGATCGGGAAAAACCGATGAACGTGGAGAGTGCGGCTCAGAAAATCATTCCCCTTTTGAAAAAAACCGGCTGCCGGACAATCCTCGAGCCGGGACGCTTCATCGCGGGTCCCTCGGGACTCCTGGTCACCCGTGTCACCTACGTGAAATCGGGCGATCAGAAGAAATTCGCCATTGTGGACGGGGGCATGAACGACCTGATCCGACCCTCCCTGTACAAGGCGTATCATCGCATCGTGCCGGTGAAGGATCCGGCGGGAAAGAAACGCCGCGAATACGATATCGTGGGGCCGATCTGCGAATCGGCGGATTTCTTCGGAAAGGAACGCCGCCTCCCGAGACTGGAAAGCGGCGACCTCCTGGCCGTTTGCGACGCCGGGGCCTACGGCTATGTGATGGCATCGAACTACAACACCAGGCTTCGACCCCCGGAAATTATCGTCAATGACGGCGCTTTTCATATTGTGACAAAACGCGAAAAGTACAGGCAACTTTTTTCCAGGGAGGAATACCCCCCCTATCTGAAATGAAACCACTTTTGGGTTCATCCAATACCTGCTCGAAAAGGAGTCAGAAAGATGGCTTTTGGAATCCGAAAAAAGCAGACACAACTTGAAAGGAAACGCTTCAACGTTATCCTGAACGCCCCCTTTGCCTTCACCCTTGGAGAGGAATTTCAAACCAACAGGGCCCTGCTTCACGAGCTCACTGAAAGGGGTTGCGATATCCGGCTCTCCCTCGAGGGAAAAATCCCTCAAATCGATTACTTTTTCGACCTGCCCATGAGATTCCGCCTTCCCAAGGATCAGGCAACATGGGAGATTAAAGTCGATGTGGAACGCATCTTTTCCTCCGATGAACACGAACGGCCCGTGTATGGTCTGGTTTTGAAATTCAGAGACCTGACCAAAGAGCAGCATATACAGCTGCATCAATATATCGAAACGCGGACTTCCGGAACCAGCCCGCAATAAAAAACGATGCGTATTCTCGTGGATGCAGACTCCTGTCCCGTTCTTCCCGAAATCCTTCACCTTGCAAAGGAAAGGAATCTGCCCGTTATCCTGGTATGTAACTTTAACCATGAAATCCAGCCTCCCGATTTCGGGGAATTAATCGTGGTGGACAATACCCCGGAAGCCGCGGACATGGCCCTCATGAATCGCTCCGAACCGGGAGATCTGGTGGTCAGCGGGGATTATGGACTGGCCTGCATGCTCCTCGGGAAGAAAGCAAACGTGATCTCTCCCCGGGGAACCGTTTTTTCGGACCGAAACATCGACCGCCTCATGGCACGGCGCCACTTCGCCAGAAAAGAGCGGCAAAAGGGAAAATACCAGCGAGGTCCCAGGCCCTTCTCCGATGAGGATCGGAAACGCTTTTTGGATACAATCCTTTCCCTCCTGCCGCCGATCGAAAGGGGGAACTCCTGATGTCAACGGAGATCGACTGCATCAAACTCGCCAACATGGGATTCTACGCCTTCCATGGAACCTCGAAAGCGGAAAAAGAGGTGGGTCAGAGATTCTTTCTCGATGTGGAAATGTTCCTGGATCTCCGGGAAGCAGGCGCCACGGACAACATCCGCCATACCGTAAATTATGCCCATGTTTACGACCTTATCAGCGCGGCAACGAAAAAAAGAAAATACAACCTGCTCGAGGCCCTGGCTGAGGATATCGTCGAGGAGATCCTTGACCATTACCCCCAGCTCGACCGCATCAGGATCAAAGTCCGAAAACCACAGGTTCCCCTCTGCGGGATACTCGATTATGTCGAGATCACAATTGACCGAAAAAATCACGAAAACGCCGCTCGGGAAGGGAAAACCACATGACCGCAGCCGGATATCAACGCTCGATTCCGGAGGATCTCACTATCGCCCAACAGGCCGAGCTCGCTCCTGTCCGGGAAGTGGCCCGAAAGATGGGCATCCTCGATGAAGAACTGGAACTATACGGTTCCTTCAAGGCCAAAATCGATCTGTCCATACTGGAACGCATCAAAGACAGACCGAAAGGGAAATACATCGATGTGACCTGCATCACGCCGACCCCTCTCGGGGAAGGTAAAACCGTCAACACCATCGGCCTGGCCATGGGGCTTTGCAGGATCGGTCGCCTCGCCGTTTGCTGCATCCGTCAACCGAGCCTGGGTCCCACATTCGGCATCAAGGGGGGCGCTGCTGGAGGGGGATACTCCCAGGTGATTCCCATGGAGGATTTCAACCTCCATCTGACGGGAGACACCCACGCCGTGACCGCCGCGAACAACCTGCTCGCCGCATTTATCGACAACTCACTCCATCACCATAATCCTCTCAAGATCGACCCCCATACCATTTCCTGGAAAAGGGTCATGGACATCTCCGACCGGGCCCTCCGGAACGTCGTGGTGGGACTGGGGAAAAAATCCGACGGCATCACACGTCAAACCGGGTTCAATATCACCCCTGCCTCCGAAGTCATGGCCATCCTCGCCCTCACCACAAGCCTCCAAGACCTCAGGGAGAAACTGGGACGGATCATCGTGGGGTATAGCTACGACGATCATCCGGTAACGGCCGAGGACCTGAAATGCGCGGGAGCCATGACCGTTCTCCTGAAGGACGCCGTCAAACCGAACCTGATGCAGACCATCGAGCATACCCCCTGCCTGGTTCATACCGGGCCGTTCGCCAACATCGCCACGGGCAATTCCTCGATCCTGGCGGATCGCATCGGGATCAGATGCGCGGATTACGTGGTTACGGAAAGCGGTTTCGGAGCGGACATGGGCGCGGAAAAATTCATGAACGTCAAGTGCCGCTACAGCGGTTTGCAACCTGACGCCGCACTCCTGGTGGTCAGCGCCCGGGCTTTGAAGATGCACGGTGGGGACTTTTCCGTGCGACCCGGTCGCCCCCTGCCCCCGGGTCTGCTCGAGGAAAACATCCCCGCCCTCCAAAAAGGCATTCCCAACCTCGAAAAACAGATCGAGAACATCACGATCTACCAGATCCCCGTTGTTGTGGCGATCAATCATTTCGACGGCGATACAAAGGCGGAAATTCGGATTATCAAAGAGGCCGCCTTGAAAGCCGGGGCATATGCCGCGGTTGTGAGCCAGGCATGGGCAAAGGGAGGCGAGGGGGCGCGCGAAATGGCCGAGGCTGTCAGGGACGCGGCAGACTCCCCCTCGAAGTTCCAATTCCTCTATCCCCTCGACCAGTCCATCGAGGAAAAAATGGAAACCATCGCCCGAAAGATATACGGGGCCGGGGAGCTCAGCTACTCACCCCTCGCTCTCAGGCAGATCAAAAGACTTACAGAGAGGGGATTCGGAAAACTCCCCGTATGCATAGCAAAAACACACCTCTCCCTGTCACACAATCCGAAATGGAAAGGCCGGCCTGAGGGATATGAAATGCCGATCCGGGAAGTGAGGCTCTCCGCGGGAGCCGGTTTTGTTTACGCCCTGCTCGGAAATATCCTCACCATGCCGGGACTCCCCACTACACCGGGCGGCTCGAGGGTCGATATTGACGAATCCGGTAAAACCATAGGTCTCTTTTAAAAACCGGCAATAAAGAAAGGAGCGGAACATGACGGCAACCATTCTGGACGGAAAGGCGACATCGCAGATCATCCAGGAGGAAGTGGCAAAGGGGGTGCGCGACCTCGGGGAAAAGTACGGGATCACACCGGGCCTGACCGTGATCCTGGTGGGCAATAATCCCGCCTCTGCAGTCTATGTTCGCCAGAAGGAAAAAAAGTGCGCCCTGGCCGGAATCCGTTCCGAAACCATCACACTCCCCGCTGAAATCACCCAGCAGGATCTCCTCGAACACGTGGAACGACTCAATGCGGACGATAACGTCCACGGGATCCTGGTGCAACTCCCCCTGCCGGATCATATCGATGAAAACACCGTCATCAATGCCATCTCCCCGGAAAAGGACGTTGACGGTTTTCACCCGGTGAACGTGGGACGCCTCGTGATCGGAGAGGAGGCCTTCCTCCCCTGCACCCCGTTCGGGATCCAGACCCTCATGATCAAAAACAATATCGATCCGGAGGGGAAACACGTGGTGATCGTGGGACGTTCGAATATCGTGGGAAAACCCACGGCCGTCATTCTGATGCAGAAAAAGGCCGGAGCCAACGCCACGGTCACGGTTTGTCACTCGAGGACGAAAAACCTCCCGGAAATCGTTCGTCAGGGCGATATCGTGGTGGCGGCCATCGGAAGGGCGAATTTCGTCACGGCCGACATGATCAAGCCGGGAGCGGTGGTCATCGATGTCGGGATCAACCGGTTGGAGGATTCCACGAAGAAGAGAGGATACCGCCTGGTTGGGGACGTGGATTTCGAAGCCGTGAAGGAAGTGGCGGGAGCCATTACCCCGGTCCCGGGAGGCGTGGGACAGATGACCACGGCCATGCTCCTGGTCAATACCCTGAAATCCGCGAGGAAAACGGCCGGAAAAAAATAAAAGGAAACCGGGAAGCGGCGAGCGCTCAAGCGGGAAGCGGCCGGCCTCTTGCATCCCCCTTCCATCTGAATCAATACAGATCTATATAATTCTTTCGTCTCTTTCGTCTCTTTTGTCTCTTGGTGTGTTTTTATGATGATCGCAAAACGAATGCATGTCCCTACGTAAGGCTATATAACAATTCGTGCTCGTACTCAGTGAGCCGAAGGCGAACGGTACTCGTACTCGTAATCGATATCCCCTTCGAGCACGATTTCGATTTCGATTTTATTATGATCGCAAAAGGCATACATTTCTCTTCAAAAGGGTCTAAAGGTTGACAAATGCCCCCTTCGGGGGCTTTTTATATCCTGTGTTTATTTTCATGTACATTGCGGCGGTTTTGTTGTCGGCCGTTATGTGGCCTTTTTTTCGCCTCGCCGGATTGAGAGGCGTTCCCGCTTGGCTCGCCTCACGGGTGATGGCGCCCTCTCTTTTCGCCGCCTTTATCATGCATGCTTTGCGATGGTCCGGACTTTCCCGGGGGCCGGGCGTGTTCTGGATCATTCTCCCGGTTTTCTCTCTCGGGGCGTTTTTCGTTTACAGGAAAATGCCCCGGCTCCATCTCCCCGAAAAAAGGTACATCCTGATCGTTGAGGCGGGATGCCTGATTGCGGCCGCGATCCTGTACCTTTTTTTCGGATATTACTACGGGGGAGGCGCCCTGGGGGAACGTCCCCTGGATCTGGGGCTGGTCTCGAGCCTCTGGGGCGAGGGTCGTTTTCCCCCCGCGGATTTCTGGTTTTCCGGAAACCCCCTCAATACCTATTACCTCGGTTCCTGGACCATGGCCATGCTGGGGAGAGCCGTTTTTCTCCACCCCTGGCAGGTCTATTTCAGCGGTCTTGTTTTAATCTGGGTACAGGTAATGCTGGCCTGCCTCCTTTCTGTGAGGCTGTTTCACTTCAGGGGAAAGGGGGCGGGGGCGTTTTCGATTCTGGTTCTCTTGTCGGGCAATGCCGGTTTCCTTTTTCACATGTTCCGGGGCATTTCCCCCTTTCGAAAAGAAGCGGTAATCCATCTTTCCAGGATCATCCCCCACACCATCAACGAGAATCCCTCGGTGGCGTTTTTCGTATCGGAACTCCATGCCCATGTTCTGGCGCTTCCCCTTCTGATCGCCTGGATCGTCCTGGTGACAGAGACATTGAAAAGAAAACATTATCCCCTGGCCGTACTCACCGGGATAGCGGCGGGGCTTCTGGCCATGACGGATTCCTGGCTGGTTCTCCCCGGGGCCCTGGCCGCAGTTTTGATCCTGGTTTTTCAGAAAAAGGGAGCCGCGTTGTTCGGTCTCAAAGCCCTTCCCATACTTGCAGGGGCGGCCCTTGCCACATCCCTTGCCTTCCTGGTCGATTTCCGGGGATACCCCTTTCGCCTCCTCCGGGTGACCCTTTCCTCTACAACGTTTCTCCATCTTTTGACCCTTTTCGGCCCGCTCCTTCTGATCCACATTCTCGGGTA
>Ga0272442_10002383_pt1 | contig 27363 bp, 16 predicted proteins | sample SSMForm2O_FD_200262 | JGI IMG/M metagenome (GOLD analysis project Ga0272442, IMG submission 200262) | Marine sediment archaeal communities from Little Sippewissett salt marsh, Falmouth, MA, United States - SSM-Form-2O | ecosystem: Environmental > Aquatic > Marine > Wetlands > Sediment ... | reverse complement strand
AAACCTCCCGGCCCCTGTGGCCGGGTTGTATGGAGGATAGGCGATTGATCAAAAGAGAGGCAAAATGATCAGGAGAGGTAACGTAGCGGTGTAGTCAGGCGGCGAAGCCGCTTAGTCCAAAAGTTCTACAATCCGCCGCCTACCCAAAGTCCTTTCTGTTCAAATACTTATGGAACGGGCATTTTTCGGGATTGGCAGATAAAAGGGTTTCGAGTTGTAGTCCGGTTGTAATGATTTCGCCGGCGAAAAGGGGGCTTATTTTGGATAACTGGAACCTGAAAGTACTACGTTGGCGCATCTACTGTCAGGTGTTCTCTTATCCAGAAGGACGCAATTGTCCTCGTCCTATCTCGTTTCATGAAGCAGTCTCATCGGCGCCGTCCTGACTACGATTTGATTCCCATCTGAAGCCCGGTCTGTGGCCTGGTACATGAACCACTTCTTGCGGTCCCGGTCCAGGTAAACCGCCGTATGACGGTAATGCGGCGGGAACATGTAATATGTCTCGACCGGATCGCTGAGTCTCTCCGGTGCCTTGATGTCCGCTGTGCGGACCTCAATGTAGTTCCTCTCAAAGTCATGCACAATGAACAGGGCGATTCTGTCCTCGCTTATGAAGACCGGGTCGCACCCGCCTATGATCTGCCCCTCGGTCAACACAACTCTGGTGTGTGTCAATTTGTCTCTGCGGGCTCCCGTAGCCACCCCCAGCTTCCACGCACCCGCTGTGCCCTTCGCCCCGTAGTACACGTTGTACCTGTCGTTCGCATAGCACGCCCCCAGGGGGAAGATCTCGTCGCCATATCCCCATACGGAAGGATCGTTCCACGACAGGGCATAGCCTTGGTCCTTGAAGTTCTTTCCGTCGGTGGACCCGGCCAGTGCGACGTAGCAATGAACTTCCTCGGTCGAAACGTTCTCCGCCCATATGGCACCATAGTACAGAAGTAAGCCGCCGTCTTTGCCGATCGTCGCGGTCGCCGAAAAGACCCCCTCCTCAACGTTTCCGGCCGGCTGATGAGTTATCACCGGGTTACCGCGATACTTCGTAAAGTGAATGCCGTCCCGGCTTGTGGCCACGCCCAATGCGCGGTCCTTCGGACCCCCGTCGGTCCCGCGGTCGCCGCAGGCCCCTATATAGTAAAGGGAGAATATCCCATCTTTCTTAATGACCGTACAGGGACTGATCTGACCGTAAAGCCGCGCGTCCCAGTAGCCGCATGAACCGGCTTCCAGGACGACTCCGGACTCGGTCCACTCGGGCTGTCCGGGAATCACTACCTCCGGCAAAGTGGCGCCGAAGACCGCGCCGGCACAGGCAAGAACTGCCGCCGCAGCCCCGGTCACCAGAGTCTTTCTCTTCGCGACGGTCATCCACGAGAGCATTCTCTCATTCCTCCACCCTGTTACACCGATCCGATGCTTTTCTTTTTGGTCGGCCCCACCTGCATAGGGGTTTCGTCCTCAGTATAAAGCCTATCGACAGCCATACAAGTTCGGCGTTGCGGATAGACAGGTGCCCCAACTGGTGCTTGACAGGTACATCTTGTCTCAATTCGAATCGGCTGTGAAGAATGGCGAGCGGCTACCCCAGGCGCCGCCGTCGCGTACATCCGGCTCGTTCCCTGACTACTTCCGAGTTGTCTCAAGTGTGCCAAGCGGAACGAACTGAGCGTTCACGCCGAATCGCATCTTCCCGGTTCCGGATTCGTGAGCACCCAGGTCAGGCCGGTTCCCATCGATCACCTCACAGAAATTCGGGATGACCACCCCTGCATCCACCCCTTCGCTTCCGGGCGCCAATTGGAGCACGCCCGTCCTGTTCTCGCGATCAAACCCCGCGCCCTTCACGTACCGCGGTACACCCTTCAAGCCGTGTTGCTCTTGATCCTCGGGAGAAGCCGCAGACATGAGATCATAATCAAAGTCGTTGTCGAGGTGGCTGCGGTTGACGGCAATGCTGCGGCGGTTGTCCTCGCGGACGTGGAGAATGTTGTTCCGAGTGGTGCAGTGCTTTATGATTCTGCTGTCGCCACCCAGCCCGCCTGCGCCGTTGCTGTGTTCCTGAAAGATTGTGTTGTTGAAGATGTACATGTGGCCCGTCATCCACTTTTCGCCGCCCGCGTACCCCATCTTGACGAATGGTCCATGGGTCATGTTCCAACTGCTGCCTGAGGGGCTGTAGGAGCGCCCCGAGACGTTTCTCCAGATGTAGAGCGGCCCGATGGAGACCGCTGCGTTGGCAATGGGTATGAGCACGTCCTCCACGTAGTTGTTCCATATCCGCACGTTTTGATCGCCACCCTCGGCCTCGATCCCATCGTCCCAGCAGTCGGCGATGTAATTGCCGTAGATGTCGCTATCAGCGCCGGGGAAACCCCGGTAGCTGCCGTTGTATCCGGCGCCCATCCCGTCGTTGAAGTAATGACTCTCGTCCGACCAGCACTCGTTGTACCGGATGACATGGTTGCCCGCGGACTCCCAGAAGACAACTGTCTGCGGCCCTTGGGGGTGGGTGGATTCGCCATGTTTCTCCGCCCAGCTGTTGGTGTCCCACGAGGGGTGGTGCATCCTGCAGCGCTGGATAACGACGGCGCGGAGGTCCCTGCTGTTGCTGAAGACGCAGGCCTGGTAGTTCTTGCCCCAGCCCTTCTCACTCTCGCTGCCCCACTTGCTAATATCGCAGTCCTCAATGACGATGTGATGGCCGCTGAAGAGCCGGATCCCATGTTCTTTCACATTCCTTATCGTAAAGCCGCGGAGGATAACGTGGCTCGCGTTCACGGCGATACCAATATCGTCCTTATTACCGGTGTCGATGGTGCAGCCCGTCCCGTTGTACAGCATGTAGGCATTTGGCCGCCCAGCTTTGTTCACGGCGAGCGTGGTATCGCGATCGGAAACCTTCACTACAGAGTCCACAGGGAACTCTTCGCTCCAGGTTGTTCCCCGGCGTTCGACTCGCTGGCTGGTCCCCTCGAGGGCCAGGGCAATGTCGTAGGTCGTTCCCGGCGTCAGGTTCACAAGACTACCGCGGTAATCGGCCTTGCATTCTGGGCTCTCCACGGGGTGATAGCGTAGCGGCAGGCCCGCCTGCCACTGCTGTTGACCGCGACGGCGGTACTTGACCAGCACTCTGCGCTGCGCGCCGCCCTCTGCCGGTGACCAGTAGATGCCGATGCAGTGGAACGTCGGAACCAGGAAGGGCTCGGCCCGACCGTGCTGCGTCTCCGCGGAGGCGAGCAAGGCAAGCGCTACAACTATGGTACAGATCGTCGCGTGTATCGCGTTTCTCTGCATACTATCATCCTCGATCAGGTCTTCCGCGGGCAACTGCGAACATATACTAATCGACATTTCGCAGATGATCCTTACAGCACAGTCAAAAATAGCACAATGAAGCCTTCCATTGCAATAAACATGGCGTAGGCCGGTTGTATGGATTTGGCGGGCGAAAAAGGGAGCTATTTCAGATATATGGAGGCTTGAAGTATTGCGCTGGCACCCGCGCTTGCCTACAGGATACCCCCCGATCCACAGGGCTTGAAATGAGCCCCTTTATTTGCGACAATAATCTCGTTGCAAACGCACGAACGGTGGGGAGTCAGCATGACGGACGTTACGCGCATCTTGAACGCCATCGAGCGGGGGGACGCGAAAGCTACAGACGAACTTCTGCCTCTGGTTTATGAAGAACTGCGTATTTTCGCCGCCCAGAAGTTATCCCACGAACCCCCAGGTCAAACGCTTCAAGCGACTGCACTGGTTCACGAAGTCTATATCCGACTTGTGGGAGACAAACCTCAGAGCTGGAACAGTCGTGGGCATTTCTTCTGTGCAGCAGCGGAAGCGATGCGGCGGATCCTCGTGGAAAACGCCCGGCGCAAGAGCAGCGCCAAGCGTGGCGGAGATCTGGGCAGAGTGGACCTGAAGGATTGGGACATGACTATCAACACTTCCCCTGAGGATCTGTTGGCTGTGGATGAGGCCCTTGTGGCTCTCGGCAGGGAAGATCCTGTTACGGCCGATCTAGTCAAGCTCAGGTATTTCGCGGGTCTGAGCCTTGAGCAAGTTGCAGGGATCCTGGGGATTTCACAGCGTACAGCCGCTAGGTATTGGGCGTATGGACGGGTCTGGTTGCTTCGGCATATCACCGGACCGGATGGATCGACGACGCAGTAGACTCCATCACAAGTACGTGGATACGTGGGTGAGTCATCAACCAAAGATCGAACACGGCCCGGCTTGGTGTGTGGCTTTCACCTGTGGGTATGAGATATTTTTCGTCGCGCCATTTTTTTCTGTCATACCACGTCCTCGAATTTCGCACTGCATAGTAGAGCATTACGGTCCAAGGAGCTGAACCGTGAACGTAGATCGTTCGGAAATCAAGGAGATCTTCTGTGAGGCGTTGGAGAAAGCGACGCGACAGGATCGCATTGCTTATCTGAACCACGCATGTAAGGGCAAGCCCGGTGTGCGTTCCCAGGTGAACGAATTGCTGCGGCTCCACGAGGGCGTAGGCGATTTTCTGGAATCTCCGATTCTTGAGCCTGACGTAACGCTGGAGAAATCTCCACTCTCTGAAGGCCCCGGTACCGTTGTCGGGCGGTATAAGCTGCTGGAGCGGATCGGCGAGGGAGGGATGGCCGTGGTGTACATGGCCGAGCAGGAAAAGCCCATCCGCCGAAAGGTGGCTTTGAAGATTATCAAGTTAGGCATGGATACCAGGCAGGTCATTGCTCGCTTTGAGGCCGAGCGGCAGGCCCTGGCGCTGATGGACCACCCCAATATCGCTAGGGTCTTCGACGCCGGGGCCACCGAGACCGGCCGGCCCTACTTTGTGATGGAGTTGGTTACTGGCGTCTCGATTACCCAACACTGCGACAAGAACAATCTGAGCACCAAGGACCGGCTGGCCCTCTTCCTGCAGGTCTGCCAGGCCGTCCAGCATGCCCACGAGAAGGGTGTGGTTCATCGCGACCTCAAGCCGTCCAACGTGATGGTCGCGCACCATGACGGCAAGCCCGTACCCAAGGTCATCGACTTCGGCATCGCCAAGGCCACCAACCAGAAGCTCACGGAAAAGACCCTCTTCACCCGCTACGCGCACATCATCGGTACGCCGGCGTATATGAGTCCCGAGCAGGCCGAGCTTAGCGACCTGGGTATTGACGCTCGCTCTGATATCTATTCGCTGGGCGTGTTGCTCTACGAATTGCTCATCGGGACCACGCCGTTCAGTGAGGAGGAACTCCGAGAAGCGGGCTATTTGGAGATGCAACGGATCATCCGCGAACAGGAACCGATCAAGCCCTCTACCAAGCTCAGCACGCTGGGCGGAACACTGACCGATATCGCCAAGCGCCGGGGCTGCACGCCCGATCTGCTCGCGAAGACGGTGCGGGGAGACCTCGACTGGATCGTGATGAAGGCCCTGGAAAAAGACCGCGCCCGCCGCTACGAAGGGGCCTCCGGCCTCGCGCTCGACATCGAGAGACATCTGAAACACCGCCCGGTCACGGCCCACGCGCCCAGCGTGATCTATCGCCTGCAAAAGTTCCTGCGCCGGAACCGATTGGAGGTCGGCGCCGTCCTGGCCGTCGTACTCGCGGTCGGTACGATCATCGTCTCTTCCGTCGGAAACCAACATCGACTCCAGCTCGCCGAAGCTGAAGCTGCCAAACAAGCTAACAACACCATGTCCGCAGCCCGCAGACTCATTGCAAAAGGCGACCTCGCGGCCGCCTGCCGAACTCTCGGATCGATCCTGGAAAACCAGTACGTTGGTCTTGAGGCAAGCACGCTGTTAAAGGCCATCATGAGCGGTGATTCGATCAAGACAGTCATGAACAAATATTACCTTGAGCAGGTGCAGTACTTCACCGACCAAATCCAAGCCGACCCTACAAATCCAGACAACTATCTGCAACGCGCGCAGCAGTATCAATACCTTCGTGACGAGGAGAAGGTGCATGCCGACATGAGCCGGTACGCCATGCTTCTCGGCCAGGGATGGTTTTCCAAGCTCCGGTTCGGAACACCACAGATTCTTCCGCCGGTTGCCAACACTCCATCCCGCCATCAACTCGTCTTCTCTGTCGGAAGACGGGACAATGGCATCATCACAACAACTATCGCCTTCGGGCAGAAGGGGAGGTCCACCATGAAGACCTTTGAAATGCCGATGTTCGCAACGTCACTGTTTTTGCTTTGTTTTTCCTCAGGCTTTGAGACGCCGCCGGTGTATGCCGATTTCGAGTTCGGGACGCCCACGATACTGGGACCGACCATAAACGGTCCGGATAGTAGTGAACTGGTGGGCTGCATATCTGCCGATGGTCTGGAGATGTACCTCGAGTGGGGGACACCCGAGTATCGCTGGGACATCTGCGTCTCCCGGCGCGACACAATCGAGAGCAACTGGGGGCCTCCGGAGAATCTGGGACCGACGGTGAACAGCCCCGAGCGAGATGAATTGGCCTGTATTTCGAGTGATGGACTTTCACTCTACTTTTGCTCAGGGCGGTCCGGCGGGTCGGGCGGATATGATCTCTGGGTGACAACGCGCGCGACCAGTGAGAGCCCATGGGAGTCTTCTGTGAATCTGGGTTCAATCGTAAATAGTCCGTCCACCGACGGTGCGCCCTGGATTTCGTCGGATGGTCTGGAACTCTATTTCTCATCATTTCGGTCCGGTGGATATGGCGGCGCGGATATCTATATCACCACGCGGGTTAGCCAGGATGCCCCATGGGGTGAACCAGTAAATCTGGGGCCCGTGGTAAACAGCCAATATAGAGAACAGTTCGTTTCCCTGTCCCCAGATGGTCTGCTACTCCTATTCGGTCAGAATACGTCCTCTCCGGAGTTCAGGCCCGGCGGCTTCGGAAGTTCTGATATGTGGGTCTCAAGGCGGTCGACGGTCCATGATGATTGGGGCACGCCTGTCAATCTTGGTCCGATCGTGAACGGACCCTATGCCGACGTTATGCCGAGCCTATCGCCCGATGGTCGAACTCTATACTTCGGCTCGCGGGATCGCCCTGAAAGCTATGGTCGGTGGGATATCTGGCAGGCTCCTGTCGTCCCTATTGTCGACTTCAACGGTGACGGCAAGGCGAACGGCAAGGACGTGGTCGTCTTGACGCAACACTGGGGCGAGAGCGATTCGGTGTGTGACATCGGCCCTTATGCGTGGGGCGATGGGATTGTGGATGAGCAGGATCTTTTCGCCCTGGCAGAGTACCTGGAAAAGGAAGTAACCGACCCTACCCTGGTGGCACATTGGGCTCTCGACGAGGCAGGCGGCACAGTCGCCTATGATAGTGCCGGTGACAATCACGGCACGGTGCTGGGTGATGCGGTCTGGCTGCCGGATGGAGGGATGGTCGGCGGCGCACTTGCGTTAGACGGTGTCGACGACTGTCTCGTGACAAATCCCGTGCCGGAACTGAGCGCCGGACCGTTTAGCGTTCTGGCCTGGGTCAAAGGCGGCGCGGCGGGCGAAGTCATTGTCTCTTGTGGCACCACCGACTGGCTCTACACCAATCCGGCCGACGGGAGCCTGATGACGGCGCTTAGCTCCATCGCGGGAAACGGGGTGCCGCTGTTTTCCGACGTGGTCGTCACCGACAACCAGTGGCATCGTATCGCCCTGGTTTGGGACGGCACTGACCGCATCCTGTATGTGGACGGACAAGAGGCCGCGCGAGACGAACAGGTGGAACTGGTGGTACCCGATGCCGCCTTGATCATCGGTGCCGGAGCCACCGCCAACCACTTCTTCTCCGGCCAAATCGACGACATCCGAATCTACAGGCGGGCGGTGAAACCGTAGGATATTTCACCCACTTCGTGACCAAAGAAGGGCTGGCATCTCGGCGGAGTTGTCGGCCCTTTTCATCCGGAATCGTTCATTGAATACGTTTCACAGATCTTGGAACACGCCGAAGGGCTTTCGTGCAAAGCATTTATGGACCTGGCATTTTGTCGAGATTGGTAGATAACGGGGCTTTGGGTTGTAGCTCGGTTGTATAGATTCGGCCGAGACAAAGGGCCGGCATTGCGGACAGTTCCCAGCTTGAATCACTTCGGTGACGCGAGGCAGGCCGACCCCGCCGCGAACCGAAAAGGAAGAGCCGCTTCTTGCCGCCACCACACTGAAACGCCCACACTGCGGCACCGAGGAGTCGATTCTGCTGGACCAACGGCCCAGACCTCGGGCACGCAGCGCCTCCAATGAGGAAGTTCCGCCGTAGCGGATTTCATGCGATTGTCCTGGCAGAGATTTCCCTTGAATTGAAGGCAGCAACTTAGGTATAAGAGAGCTGGTGTTTCCTGCGGCTACTGGCTGTTTGCATTGCGCTTCAAGGGTTTGTGTGAGCGGCCGGAACATAGTCATATTACCCTTTTTTGGAGGTGGACTGTCATGTTGAAGAGAACCCTCTGTTTGATTTCTATCGGTGTCTTGCTGAGTCTGGTCACCAAATCCCCGGCTGCCGAATACAAAGACTGGGACAACGGTGATTTTGGCAACAACTTGTGGAGTAGCCCGTCGAACTGGTCACCCGATGGCCTGCCAACCATGATCGGGGACACCGGCAATCGCACGAGAATACAGCCCGGAAGTGGAAGTGGGCACTATCCGATCCTCGATTCTACGATCTTTGACATCGATCCGAACGGCGCCTTTGCCGACCGACTCTACGTGGGTCACGAGGCGGGCGACGGCAGTGTTGCCGAACTTTGGGTCATAGATGGGGCAAGGCTGACGATTGGAGACGATCTCAATATCGCTTACAATCAGGACTCACACGGAATATGTTACGTTGACGGCTTCGATACGGTGATTGAGATTGGAGACGATATAAAGGTTGGGCGCAGAGGTGAGGGCATCCTCATGATGAATGGTGGTACGATCAATGTCGGTAGTACCATCGAGATTCCCAGCAATACTGATACGGTCTCTATCAATATCGGTCATCTGCAACTCAACGGCGGCGTGATTACCTGTGATGAATTGTCCATGAGGCCGCTCAATAGCGGGGTGATTGGCACAGGTACGTTGGATGTTCGTGCTGGTACGCTGATACTCAACGACGATGCTGTCCCGCTCATCCAGGAATACATCGACAACGGTTGGATTACGGCCTACGACGGCGGCGGTACGCTGTACCTGGATTATGACGTCACGAATCCCGGCAAGACTACCCTGACAGCGATCCACAAGTTTGATCCGGAACCGCCCGACGGGGGTTTGCTGGTAGCGGGCGAGGTGGAGCTGAGCTGGACATTGCCTGATCCGTGTGTGCCTGGTGAACCGGTGCCGGTGGATGTGTACTTCACTGACAACTTGGAAGTGCTGCAGGAATTCACCGATCCGGCAGCCATACAGATTGTCGGCAAGCAGAACCGAACTTCCGTTTCTGTGCACACTCAGCCAAAGAAACGGTATTACTGGGCAGTCGATACCTATATCGGCGATCCTAATGATCCGATATTCGGCCCCATCTTTAGCTTCTTCACGGACAACCTTGCTCCCGCTGTGGATGCAGGCGCGGATATAGTCACCTGGTTGCAGGATGGTGTGAGAATCGGGAATTTGGACGCAACCGTCAGCGATGAGGACGCCTATACGGTGCAATGGACTGTGGTCAGGGAACCCAATGAAGGCGCTGCCGTGGTAGAGGCAGCGGCAGCCGAGGATACGAGTATCACGCTGACTGCCCCGGGCGAGTATGTCCTGCAATTGGAGGCCTCTGACGGTGAATACACCGGCTCTGATACTGTCACGATTGATGTGTATAACGACAGTTGCGAAGCAGCCCAGTCGCGGCCTGACTACGTGCCCCTGGTGGGAGACCTCAATGGCGACTGCAAGGTAGATGATGCGGATATGGCATTGCTGCAGGAGAACTGGCTGGAGGATAATTCACTGACCGAGGAATGGTTTGCGGTTGAGTGACCAAGGTCGGTATCGATATCGTACAACCAGGGCGTTTGACGGATGATTCAAACGCCCTGTCTCTTTTTGTGGGGATTGGTAAGGATGTCCGAATTGGTGACAGTGATTCTTGCCGTGATGTTATCAATGATGTACGCATGCAGCGCATGCGCTGTCGAAGAAACGCCAGGTCTGGTCGGACGCTGGGAATTTGATGATGGAGCAGGTCAAGATCTTTCCGGTAACAGTAACAGCGCCTTTTTCAATGAAACATGTGTTTATATGCTCGGTAATGGCAAGGCGTGTATTCAACTGATGCCGGAAACCGGTCCGGTGAGAATTCCAGTACCGGAAGATTCGCCGCTGGCCATTGCTAGGGGAACCATTTGCTTCTGGTTAAACGTGGGCTGGACTCATTCAAACATCTTGTCCTTTGACAATGGGGCCGTTCAGTTGAATGTCTACCGTGGCGATTTTCAGGTGCGATTTGCAGGAGAGGACACGTTTCGTTACTGGGGCGGTGTGCTGGATGAAGACTGGCCCATGTATGACATGCGGGAGTGGGCATTTTACGGTCATCCCCGAGCTGCCGTACATGATTCCCAATGGCACCATTTTGCCGCTGCCTATGACGACGAAGGCAAACGCATCATCGGCTGGCGAGACGGTAGGCTGATTGCCGTAATCGATTTGTCTAAGGTCGATCCTGAGCCTCTCAAGCGCATGGGGCTCACCGAGATAAGAACCGGCGAGGATTTCGTCGGCTTCATGGATGACCTGCGCATCTATAGCCGGGTTCTCACTGACAGAGAGATTCGCGGCATTTACGACTCTGCCAGAAACGTCTTCGCAGATCGATTTGATACCAATCCGAGTGACCGGACGTGTGAGCCCTACAAATACCAAGAAGAGGACGCCACATTGTATGGGGCGTGGTTACAGCACAACCCTATCACTCATTTCTCGGCCAGAGAGACCTTTAAGACAATAGTTGCGGAAGGCGCGAATTCGACGGTTCAAACAGCGGCCCGTGAGCTGCAGCAGGCATCAGAAACCATGCTCGGAATCACAGCCAGTGTTAAAGACACATCGGTGCGTGGTTCTCGGATCGTCTTGGGGACGGCGGAGACGTCACCTTGGATTGCGCAACATGCAACACTATTGGGGCTTAATCGAGTCAGGGCGGATGGGTTTATCGTCAAGAGAATCAAGCAGGATAATGCCGAGGTCGTGGTTGTGGCAGGCCGGATTCCTGCTGGCGTTATCTTCGGTGCCTTCGACCTTATCCGCCGTTTGCAGTTGGGACAGGATCCTCTAAGACTGGATGTCATCGAGAATCCCAAAGTACCAATCAGGATGATCGACCATTGGTCCAATTTTCGTGGATTCTTTGGAGACAAATGGCGAGGCGGCAGTAGAGACGACTCTATATTCAGTTGGAAAGAGTTACGCACCGGCGAAACCGAGGTTATTCGTGATTGGGTGCGTATGCTTGCCTCTGTAGGCTGGAATGCCATCTGCCCGAGCGAAGTCAATTGGGATTATCGAAATAACTTCCTTGATCATCTTGACGAGGTTGAGATCCTCGCAGGCATTCTCCGGGACTACGGGATCAAACTCTATTGGACACCGAGTCACCTGATCGCCCTTGATCCGACAACGGCTAACAGACTCTATGCAAAGGTTCCCGATTTGGGCGGCTATATGATGAAGTTGGGTTCCGAAAAACAGAACGGTGATCCCCGGCCCGCCATGGTCAATCGAATTGCCGACACCCTGAAACCCTTCGGGGGCATGTGTCTCGTGCGAAGTTTTGTCTATGGGAATTCGCGCTACGCGCCCAAACCTTACCGTCACCTCATTCCAGGTGATATTTTTGCTCCGGAGGACGGACGCTATCGTGAAAACGTCGTAATCATGCCCAAAGGCAGCGCCGGTGATTGGGACCTCTCAGCCCCAATTCCCGCAATGGATGGCGCTTTACAGAAAACCCTCATGGGGACTGAGCTTGTTGTTGACAAGGACTTTCCCAGTTCGTGGGTGGAAAAATGGAAGTGGTGGCTGGAACAAGATACCTGGCGTAGCGGTCCGGGCAGCTTGAACAAACTATCCGTTCACTGCATCATGGGTGTTGCCATGATCAGTCCGTCGCCAGCGTGGGCGGCCTCGCCATTGAATATGGTGAACTACTACGGCTTGGGTCGTCTCGCCTGGAATCCAGACCGTTCACTGGATGAGATTTACACCGAATGGATTAGGCAAACCTTCGGCGACGATCCGCAGGTGATTTCAACCATCAAGACCATTCTTTTGCTCTCCGATGACGTGATACGCAAGCTGTATGTGTATCGGGGATACCGAGGTGTCTGGATCGACCGGGGTGACGAGTCTATGGTGGAGAATAAAACCCCATATGCCATCAACCCACGCGGGATCGGACCTGCTTCACCGGCATTGAAAGAACGATTGCTGGACCAGTACGCGCCCGGGCTGCGTAGGATCTACGGCGATCCCCTAAGGGCAGAGGAGTTTCTCTGCGCATTCCACTTTCGTCCTCACGACCATCGCCTTTCCATTGGCAGGACCTTAATCCAGGACGCTTACGGAGGAATGGATGAAGCGGTGGGCCTGGCTGAGACCATGGCTGCGTTGTGGAAGTCGCTCGAGGGTAAAATTGACCGCCATCGTTTTGATGTTACGATGAACATCCTCAATGGCTTCATTCAGGACGCTCAGGAAAAACGAGACGAAATGGGAACAAGCTTTGAGGAACACACTGGACAAAAAGGTTTGGAAGCGCTCGCAGCGTTAAGTGCTGAACGTCAAGCTGCAAATCACGTCTTCAACATACGCCATTTTGGTGCCATTGGCAATGGCAACTTCAACAACGCGCCAGCGATCGATAGAGCCATTGACGTTTGTCACAAAGGGGGCGGCGGAACCGTGTTCATACCGTCTGGACTGTACGCCAGTGGCTCCATCCGGCTCAGGAGCAATGTGACTCTGGTCCTGGATGCAGGTGCTGTGCTCAAGGCCATGCCAGGCGTTATGGATACGTGGGAGCCCAATCCCAACGATCAGGGCCTCATGGATTCAGCCTATTACCATTGGGAGGCGTCTCTAATTTGGGGCAAACACCTAAAGAACGTGAAGATCTTCGGACCTGGCACGCTCGACGGTTCGGCATTGACCCGAAGTAGTAAGGTGCCCAGGGGAACCGGCGACAAAGGCATCGCCCTCAAGCTGTGTCAGAACGTAGAAATCCGGAATCTCAATATCCGTAAAGGTGGCCACTACGCCATCCTGGCCACGGGGTGTGAGAACATACTGATCGATAATGTCACTATCAAAACCGATCGGGACGGATTGAACCTCTCACAGTGCAGTCATGTCAAGGTGGCCAACTGTTACATTGACTCTGTACGCTACCAGGACGGCTACCCGGCTGGCGGCGACGACGCCATCAAATTCGGTAGCGATTTGTCTCTCGGCAAAGCGCGGCCAAGTGAGAACATCACCGTGCGCAACTGTTGCCTGGCGAGCGGCTGCAACGGGTTACAGTTTGGTTCGGAGACCATCGCTCCCTTTCGAAATTTTCATTTTGAGAATATACGCATTCTACGTGCCGGTAAGGCCGGTATCAGTATCACGTCCAATGATGGCAGTGTCATTGACAACATCCATTACAAAGATATCACTATGGAAAAGACCTTTGCGCCGATATTCATCAAGGTCTCGGATGTGGCCCGGGTGCCCCAGGGAAGTTACCAGCGGGGATCGATCCGGAATATCAGCTTTGAGAACATCACAGCAACCGACTGCTATTCCTATTTCAAAAGCCGTGAGATGCCGTCTTTGATTTGGGGAAAACCGGGAAGCCGGATTGAGAACATCACGTTCAGGAACGTCTCGATTACCGCCAAAGGCGGCCATCCTTCGGTCGAGGCGGGCGTGCAACCGGAAGAAAACAATGAACGGTTCCCTCGTCATGTGGGGACTATACCGGCCTATGCCTGGTACCTCCGCCACGTCAAGAACGTACGATTTGCAGACTGTACGTTTCCATTCGAAATAGCCGATGGTCGACCGGCGTTCGTCATTGATGATGCAGATGGCATTCTTATCGAAAACACACTTTTAGCTATTGGTTCTGAATGCAGTTCACGCATCGCCATTCGTAGCCAAACAAAGAACCTGACTATTCACAACTGTCTGGGCATGGGTGACAGATTACGAGAAACGGCTGCTGACCAGCATTTCTAGCCCGCGATGTGCAACAAGTCATCTGTAGCATAAACTGGCATTGGTGCATGAAGCAACTACAACATGCAGCATGCTCCCTGACAACGAATTTAGCCAACCGGATAGGAAACGGGTCTACCATTTCCAGTATCCCATGCACAACTGCACAACCCATCAGTGGTGAAAAGCGCCCAATAACGTCCCTCCATCGAGCTCTCTGTTCAAGGCCGCTCCGGACGCGGCCAATCGGAACTGGAGATAAGTCGGGATCGCTCCGGCGAGCGGGGATTGACATTCTGGGCGAGTAATGAAATATCCCCCCATCCACGACCTGCCGAACCGGTCACAGGCCCACGCGACGATGAGGCGCAGACACTTCGCCTCTTTATCCATACAGAGCCGTTCCGAAACGAAGCCCACCCGGTGATCGAGTTCGTCCTCCGAAAGGGTCGACCGTTTGAGGTCGAACTCATAACACATGCGGCTACCGACAGCTGCCCCATGGCCAAGAGCTTGGCCAACTTGAGGGCATCTTCTCGATCGGTCTTCTTCTTGACGTTCTTCCAACGCCACGCGTCGTGCATGGGATTGGCGACTTCGCTTTCTTTGCCTAAAGGGAAAGCATCATGATGGGGCTGCGGGTATCGCACGCTCGCTGGAAGAGAACGTCTGACGGACTGCCGGCGCCGGTATCGCTCTAAGATCGGGGACACATATTCCGGCCGTCGTTAACGGGCCGATTGGGTCGAAGCCACCTCGGCTGTCCATCGCTCGTACTCGGCCCTGAGTCGTTCAGCCAGACGGGGACGTTCGGTGATGAGATCGGTGGATTCACCCGGGTCGTTGGCCAGATCGAATAGCTGCCAATTCCGGCCGGGGCTGTCCTGCTCGCGGATCAATTTGTATCGCCCCATTCGGATGGCGGCACCTATCTTGCCCCAGCGCCAGTAGAGGTACTTGTGTGGCGAAGCTGCCCGCCCTGTCAGTGCGTCCGTCGGGTCTTTGCCGTCCAATACACAATCGGCCGGAGGATCAAGCCCCGCCAGGCGAAGCGCCATGGGCACAAAGTCCATACTCGTTAAGGGCTCGCGACAAGTCGCTCCGGCTTTGATGCGGCCGGGCCAGCGTACGAGGCACGGCACACGAATACCCCCTTCCCATACCGTGACGCCGCCGTTGCGGAGAGGCTGATTGCTGGCACATTCCAGGCCCCGCCCGGGGAGCAGGAAGGCTCCGTTGTCGGATAGTGCAATCACAAGCGTCCTGTCAGCGAGGTTCAGTCGCTCTATCTGATCGAGGACTCGCCCGACGCCGTCGTCCAGTGCCGTGACCGCGGCGCGGTATCGGCTGGGCTCATCGAGCGTCTCAGGCGAGTATCCGTAACGCGTGAAGGCCCCATCGGGAGCCTGCCATATGCACGGGGCTCCCGGAGCCTTGTTTTTCGGGTTGGGGTAGTGCACGGCGTTGAACGGAACGTAACAGAAGAAAGGACGATCTTTGTTCCGTCGCATGAACTCGCATGCCGCATCGGCGAAAACGAATGTGCTGTAGCCGTCGGCCTTGGCGGGTTCCGTATTGCGATACAGATCGTTGCGGCCGCGGTAGACATAGGTGTAGTAGTCACAATTGCCGGAGATGTTGCCGAAGTACTCATCGAAGCCTCGATCCGTAGGCCGGCTGCCCGGGGCGAACCCAAGATTCCACTTGCCGAAACACCCGCTGACGTATCCTGCCTGGCTCAAGTAGCGCGGCAGAATCTTCTCGGTCAATGGCAAGCCCGTCTGCTGATGCTCGTCAATCTTCCATATCTGCTCGTTCAGGCCGTTGCGAAGTGGATGCCGTCCCGTCAGCAGTGCCCCTCGCGAGGGCATGCAGGAGGGTGAAGCAATGTAGAAATCGGTACAGCGAACGCCCTCGGCAGCCAGGCGGTCGATGCGCGGCGTTTTCACCAGGCGATTGCCATAGCAGCCGATATCCCCGTAGCCGATATTGTCAAACAGCATCAGGACGATGTTAGGCCTGTCCGAATCGGTCCCGGCGCCACGGCCGAGACGGGGCCACAGCACCGTGCTGGCGCCGACGCCCATCATTTGCAGCAAGTTGCGTCTGGTGACGGTATTCATTTCTTCGCCTCGAACTCGGATGTCTTTGGGTACACGCGTACGTAGTCGACACAAAGTTTGATGGTGTCCGCGTCCCGGTCCATCGGCCAGAAGTGAAGCTCCCGGGGCCAGTCGGGATCGTTGATCTCCGTCAGACAGGTCCGACATCGTCTGCTGAGGAAAACGCCCCGCGCTGTTTCGGGTCTATTGTGGTAATGGAGGGCTGTCTGAGCGGACTTGCGAGATTCGGCCCGGTCGGGTCGGTTCTGGAGAGGCATTCCATCCTGGTCCAGATGTGTCGCCATGTCATCGGTGAGGGCAACGGACAATGGAACGTTCGCTGGGAAGGTCTCGGACCGATGCCCTGCGGTAGGACGATCACTGTTGGAGGTATCCAAGGCGCTTGGCGATTCTGATGCTGCGGGTCTCTGGCCCGGGATGATGCGTCTTTTCATGGTAGGCGGTCTCCGGCGATCAACGCTGTACCGTTGCTTATCCAGTTGTATCGTGCCGGCTGTCCTCCCTGTCGTCGGTTTCGATTTCTCCAGAATCGGCGCAGGTCCATGTTGTTTGTGCTGGCGGTTCTTCGTGTGGCGACGATCATGGTTGGTGCTTCGCCGGCGCTTTTTACAACGCTGGTCTGGTACGGCAGGTAATACTCGATGTCTTTCGGTGCCGGCTGATTATGACCGCCCTGACGGCTGACGATCATGCTTGTGCCACCGGCCGGTCCGCTGGGCTGCTGCAATCCCGAAGAATCGGCGGCGTTAACGGTCGCTCCGTACCGGGCATAACGCAGAGCAAGCAAGTTACGCTGCTTTCGCAGCACGGCCTGGCTGGGCGAGGCGTCCGATTCGTAGCTGATGTGAAAATGCATGTACATGCCGCGATTGGCCGCGAGGTCTCCGATCTCCACCCAGTTTGCGTCATTGCCGACCGTGACGATCGACGGAACCCCTTTCAGGCTGAACCACAGAGACTTGGCGCTTTGCCCGGGCTGGAACGGGTCTGGGCGGCTCACCGCCAATTGTGCGTAGCGAGTCTTGACAATGCCGTCATCGCCAATAACGGCCGCACCGTTATATCGTGCGTCATTGGCCATGATAGGCGTTCCCACTATCACGTAGATTCCACGACGCTTCGCCTGCTCACTGATCTCGCTCATCGCGTCATCCAGGGCTTCCGGGCTTGCCGAACGAATATCTTCCGCACGGTTTCCCGTCACGGCCAACTCGGGGAATACGACGACGTCGGCCTTCTGTTCGGCTGCGCGGGCGATCTCGCGGCGGATGCGCTGCACGTTCTCACTCATGTCGCGAGAGCAGGCCATCTGTGCGGCGGCGATCCTGATGTCGCGGACTTCGGAGGTCAATGGCTTGACGTTCGATTGTGATTCGACCGAGCCGTTGGTCAGCAACGATTTGCCCTGTTGCCAAAATGGCTTGAAGAGCGGATGGTTGAGTCGTTGTTGCGCCGGCTCAAGCGACGCCAGGTCCGTGTCGATCTCCTCGACGATCATCGTGTCTTTTTCATACCGAAGCGCGGCCAGCACGGCCCCATCCGGGCGAATGATCGCGCTGCCGCCGCCCCAAGGGCTGCGTCCCATGAAGTCTGTGTTCTCATGGACGGGATTGCAGACAATCACCCAGGCCCCCGTCCGAACCGCCCATGGTCGGTAGCGGATCAAGCGTAGTTTTTCGCCGCCGTCGTCGCCACCATGACCGCCCGAACTGTCGATGATGACTTGCGCACCCAGTGCGATACACGACAGATCCGAGTGTTCCAGGTAGCCGCGGTCCGAACATACCGACAGGCCGCATACGACTCCATCCACAACGAATGGCCGAGGCACGTCGAGATTCTTGCGATAGAAGATGGCTCGCGTCCCGTCGGAGGAATAGACAATTCCGTATGTCTGGTAAGGGCCGCCTTCGGTTCGACGATAACCGTCGGAAAGGACAACGCACAGTCCTGCCGATTGCGCCTGCCGCCGAATCTTCTCAAACGCCGCGTCCAACTGGGCCTTCGTCGGTTTGTCAGGCGTTTCGAACGGCAGGAGGCTGTGTTCCGGTAGAACCACGATCCGACCGCCCGCTTGTCCCGCTCGTTCGATGAATCTAAGGGCTTTCGCCAGGTTATCTTCCAGATGCGGCTCAATCATCGTCTGGACGACGGCGACCTTCAGGTTTCTGGCGCTTGCGTCGGCAAGCAACAGACCCGCAACAAGTAAAGCCGCAATACGGACGATCTTGCCCTCCAGAGTCATATCACGATCCCCCGTTGCCCGATGCAGAGCGGCAGATATAGAGCGCAATCTCGCTGCCCCGAGAAGCAGGTTTGGGCCAGGTGACATCGCCTGAACGAACCGATACGCCGGATTGGGTGACCGTATTGCCGTCGGTTGCGTCAAACCACGTTAGATCATATGTGCCGGCCGTCATGTTCCTGATACCCATCGGCCCCGAATAATCATACGTGTAGGCGATATAGGAGCTTCCCGGCCGGGCCAGCACCCATTTGGTCGAACCTGCGGCCAGGTCGTCTCGCGATGTCATTCGATAGAAATCGGTCTGCTCCATGAACCGGGCGATGTTGCCGTCGGCGGCGAGCAAGTTCTGCCTGCGCACGACATCGTGTCCGGCCTCCAGTGTGTGCATGCCGGTCATGGCGCACGACCATTGATAGATACGGCTTTGCGGCTCGGTACGAGGGAAACGTTCGGTCTCGTTCTTCATCACGATGAACCGGTCGCTGTCGATGCGCGAGTACTTCAGATACGCCCGGTGCTGGGCCTCGTAATCCCGGCCGTGTGGAAGAACATGCAGCCACGTCACGAGCTTGATGTGGGAGTCTGAGATGTACTCGTCGCTCATTACGTTGTCCGGCGAAAGATCCTTCTCCGAGGTCTCGGGCGTAACGAAGCTGTGGACGATCGGGTGATGGTAGTTATCGAGTTGTGCAATGAGTTCGCTGAGCTTCTTGAAGTGCGGTGTGCGTGCTCTGGGGAGCTTGTTAACGCTCTCCTCGATACCCCAAATGATGTTCTTGTGGTGTTTGAAGCGTTCGACAATGCCGGCAAAGAAGCGTTTCTCATCCGGATGGAGATCGCCGTTCTCATCGAGCGTCCACCCCATCCTCTCGACGTCAGTGGCGTCGTTGTAGAACTCCAGATGAATGACCACGCCGGCTTTCTCCAACTGGCTGATCCAGCCGTCCCACTGGTCGAGCATAGCCCTATTGAGCGGTTGACTCGGATCGAAGTCGACGAACGGGCAGTGCTGGTCGTCGCCTTCGTCCTTGATATTGCAGCGGCGCATGCGAAACATCTGAAAGTGGAACGCGTTGGCCCCGGATTTGACCAGCCGGTCGATGATCGATTGTTGCTGACCGTTCGATCGTGTCCCGTCCGGATTCAGGTCGCCCAGGAAGAGGAAGGTCTCAGGGTTGTCGGGACCGCACAGGAAGGCGGGTCCGCCTCCATTGTATTTGAGATAGCCGGGATTGGCTCCGGCGACGATGATTTGCCCGGGCAAAGCATCGGTGTCGTCGAGCGTTTCACGGTCGGCTGATGGCGACCGCGAAGCATTCGAGGCCGGGGATCGATAATTGAGCTGCACATAGTCGAGCCTGCCGGTTTCACCGCCGTCGGCTCGGACTTGCACCATGATGTCGTCGCCGGTGCGAATCGTCACGCCGGAAACTGTCGTGTTCCGCCAGCTATCCGTGTCGGCGGACGCCGTCCTACTCCGCCCTTTTTGAACGCCATTGACGTACAGCCTGAGTTCGGAGCGTCCATCCTTCCCATCGAAATGCCTTATCTCAACATCGCAGAGGCCGCTGTCGACCGTGTACGGCCGGTCGAAAAGCGTGCGGATGCGGCCCGTGCCGCTTTTGGATTGCCTGACGCTGAGGCGGTGAGATGCGCGGCGATCGTTGCGATTCTCAAGCTCGTAGTTCTCGATGATCTGAAAGTTCTCCGCCTCGATTCGGACTTGATCTCTCGGACCCGCCGGCGCAGGGAGCTTGCCGTCATTCAGCACGGGTTTGAGTTTCTCCGGGGTAGCCTGCTGGTCTCCCGTCAGTAGGAAATACGTCATGGTTGCGTCCGAGACATCGCAGCGGTCCTCGACCTCCAACCGCGTATAGATCCAACGCAGGCGGCTGTCGCGGGAATCCCTCATCCAGTGGTACAGGGCCCACTGTTGGGGCGTTGAACGGGTTCGGCTGGAGTTCGTCAGCCCCGCTCCCGTTTCGACCTGGACCCAACGGATGCCGGTTTCAATGACATCCCGCTTGCTGTATCTGTGCAGGTATTCCTTGCCTTTCTGGGGGAAACCGTCGTTCCATCTGCTGTGGGAGATGCAATAGACGTACTTGCGCTTGTTCGGATCGGACCGGCGGATTCCGAGAAGGGGCACTTCCATCGGCCCGGCCAGCACATAATACAGCGGATTGTCGGCTGAGGATGAGTTGATCGCCCCGGCTATGCTTGCGACAGCGCCGTCGAGGTCCTTCTGGCAGTCGAACAGGATCGCACGAGGGACGTCGTATCTCTCGGCGGAGCCCAGGACGCTTGTGACCATCTCCTGGTAGAACCTCGGGTCGTTCTGCGGAAGGATGTTGCAGTAATCGACGTGCACGAGCTTGTCTTTGACGCCGAATGCGTCGAGCAAGGCCACTGCTACGGGAAAGGCCCCCCAATCGTCTTCGTCGTTGCAGTTGCCGTCGGAACTGAATGCGATTCGGCCCTTGAATTCCTTTCCGTCAAAAGGTCCCGGATGGGCATGGGTCGCAGCCGCTAACAGAAGGAGAACGATGATTGCGGCACGGCCGATTTCGCTGTTGGTCTTCATCCTGTAACTCCATTTCGTCTCATTCACACTTGGCCGGCATCGGCTCGGGCAACATCGCCGGCTCACGCACCATCTTACCATCCGGACGTTCAGACTTCAGTCAATTTCCGGAGACTGCGGTATGCGTAATACGAATCATGTTCAATTCGTGGGCGGCGGCTACGGACAAGAGCAATAAGAACAACGCCGTGACGAGCCTCGTAACGGACCTTTCAGAAGAACTGACTCGAGGTGACTCTGATTTCATCTTCTCATCCTTCGCTGCTAATGACCCGGTACTAGCCGGCCCAACCAAAGCCAGTGTCGATGTCTGGGCCCGACCACCCCGCTCACGGATCGAGAAAAGTCAGGACAATGGAGCCTTCGAGTCTCTCCAGGAAGACCGACTTGCTGTGCTCATCGATTCGAACCTTCTCAGGTGCGCCGTCTGGGCCGTCCACCAACCATAATCCGGGCATCAAATCGCAAATGAGGGCCGCCTTATTCGAGCCGTCACCTGGGAGTCCTGCTGCCTTCAGCAATTGCCCGTCACGGCTGAAGAATACGGCAGAATTCTGCAGAGACACACCGATCATGTTCTTGGATGATATCAATCGCCCCGAGGTTTCCGGCGATACCTGCTCATCCATGACGGTCATAACGTGCAGGAACATATCATTACGACTCGGGGCGCTTGGCGAGACCTCTATGCGCCACGCACCCGGTTCGGCGGCGCCGTCCTTTGTCGTGGGGTAGTTGCGTTGAGCGCCTTCAATCCAGAACTCGCGGCCCGGACCGCCAATCTTCGCCACCGAGGCCTCTTTGGGTAACAGGCTTTCTATGATCAACTTGCCTCCGTATCGCGCATTCTGTCGGTAGTGCCGCCCATTACGGAGGACAACCGAGGTGGTCCCATGGATTTGCGGCTCTTGAATGCAGTGCAGCAGCCAAGTCTTCTTGAACGATGGGTTGGTGGAAGTCACACGGTCGAAGACGATGAGAATGCAGGGCCGGGCGCGATCGCCGGTGTTAAATGCAACCATACTGCGGGTGACCTTCTCCGCCTTCCCGGCAGCGTAGGCTTCGGTAATGTCGCCGGCAATGTAGCTGTACATTGGGCTCCCCGGGTCGGGTCCAATGGCATGGGCAATTACGCGACCCATACGATAGTCTTGCCCCAGCAGTACTGACAGGTCCCCCGGATGGTCAGCCCCGTTGCTGGGCCATCGCTGTCCACCGTCATTGACGGAACCCTTGGCCATCTTCTCGGCAGGGTCGTACACCAGCAACCCGTTGTGGGCTATGGTCTGGTGGTGATAGTTCAGCCAGTGATCGCTGCCGTACGGCTGGTCCTTGCCCTGATACAGTCCTGAGGCGATTGCCAGGGGGCCGCGGTAGTATATCTGGAAGGTGCCGAAGTCCTTGCGCTGGTGATTGCCGAAGAAGTATTCTCCGATGCGCATGTGTACCACGGCGTCCGGGCTGTCTATGCCCATCTTCCAGCCGGTACGAGCCACCATCTCGCCCATCGGTCCGGGGAAGTACTTCGACGGTGGCAATTCATCCAGGGGCCGTTTCTTCAGTCCCGGCTCGCGGAACAACAACTCGAAGACCCGATCGTAACTTGACGGTCCGCCGTAGAGATCTGAATCCGCCATCGTCAACAGGTAAGGATCCTCGTAATACGCCCCGGCCAATATCATCAGGCGACGTTTCGAATTGCTCCGGCCGCTGGTGTCATAAGTGTCACCGCTGCGCATCTGCTGACCATCGGGGCGCAGGTGGTATAGCAGTTGATATGGGACATACTGCTGCTGCCGCGTGAATACATCGCCGGCACCGATGCGCCGAAACAGCCAACTCGCCAGCAGGTCGTGCTGAAGTCTCGTTCCGATGTAGGAATCGCCCTGGTGGTGCATATGAGATGGATAGAAGAAGTTGCGGACCTCAACGAACTTCGAGAAGAACAACCGGGCCGCAGCGTCGTACATCTGCTGTGACTCATCATAGATGGCCAGACCAGCGGGCAGTTGATCCGTCAGCAGCCAGCCTTCGGTGCCGTGGCCCACAATCGCATGGCCTTTCGGAGTAGCGGGGTAGCCCGGACTGTGAGAAGCCGCCACACGCTGGAACTGCTTTATGAACTGCGTCTTCTCCTGTGACGAAAGCAGGTCATAGCACCAGTCGTACACGCAGGCCCCCCAGTGCATGGCGTTGTCCGGTGTTCTTGCATCAGTGCATTGTTTAAGGGCCGACAGTCCACCCACAATGGCCGCCCTCCCCGTGCCCCGATCGCCCGTCATAAGATAGACGAAGGCTTTTGACAATGGCCTGCGGTCTTTTCTGATTGCAAACCAGTCTTCTTCGAATCCCGGCATATCCAGCCTCGCCCGTATAGCGCGGATATCAGCCGGTCGTACATAGACATGCGGGTGACCGGCTGGAACCACGGGAATCTCTGGGGCGACCTCAGATCCCGCGCCTACCCCGGGGACCAGGGCGAATATCAGCACTCCCAAAATCGAGAACATCCTCTTCATGGCTATTCCTTCCCAATTCAGCAGCGTTTTGCGTCTAACGAACATCATCTTCTATTGCCGCATCGACCGGTAATCACGCTGGCATAAACCGGCCGACATTTCAACCAATATCACCGGTCCGCGCCGATATCGGCACGAAAGACGGATTCCGCCCGGCTCAGATCCTAAGTCCAGGAGGGCTCCGCCACAGTCCCGCCTGAAAACTCGTACGCATCCCGTTGCTCGAGCCGGCCTTTGTCGCAGCGGCCAGGCAGAAGGCCTTTAGCGGGGATGTGTACTTGATTTCAGCAACAGCACATCGCCCTCGTCGAGCCTCGGCAACTCCACGACAATGGACTCGCCTGATTCAGTGAATTCCAAGCTCTTCTGGAGCATGCAGGAGACAACTTCCTTCGTATCTCCGCCGGTGCGGACTCTGATCCGCAGACCACTGACGGGCAGATGCGTCACAACGGCCGTCCGGCCGCCCCGAGCGTCTTCTTCGATAGCCGTGACTCCATATGCCCAGTTCGCCAGGGTCACAGCCCGCATCCCATTCGCCGGATTCGCCAAAAGAACACCCTCGACCAAAGGGTCTGACGGTTCGACGACCGGCTGAGTCAACTCGAGCGCCGGGGCCGCGACGATAAGGCGACGAGCCGCGTCAAAATCACGACGCATGTTGAAATCGAAGCGTCGAATCCCGGCGCTGTACTCTAATCCAGGGAAGAACCCAACGACATAGACCTGTCCCTTCCCGTATTTGTTGCGGGTCATTGCGGCGGTTCCATCGGCGAAACGAGCAAGTACCTGCGTGTCCTCCTTGGGCCGCAACACCTCTCGACCAATCACCGGTGCAAAGGACCTTCGAATTCCATCGCCCCCCAAGATCCTGGCCCCGGCTGGACGAGGGGCAAGTTGATTGCGGGAGTCATCGTATGACTCAATCCTTCCCGCGCCGTAGAGGCTCACGCGGTACCACATCTCCGGCTCGGTGCGTGCGTCAAGTCCGAGCACGGATCGGAGCGCAACCAACGTCTGGTTGGCCTCGTCACGGGCCAGCCCCCATCCGCTGGTATAGAGAGTTCCGCCGTTTTCCACGTATTTCGCCAGTCCTCGGGCCGCTTCCCTGGTGACATGCGAGCCGCTGACATAGATGATCTTGTAGCAAGAAAGGTCTTCCTCAGCCAACATGACCTCGTCGATCGGATCGACGGGGATGTGGGAGTGTTGAAGTGCCGAATAGACCCACTTGGCATTTTCCCATGCAGCCATCAAGTGAGGTGGATTGCCGCTGAGATTCATCCATCGCTGGGTTGTCTCAGGCTTGACCACGGCGACCTCCGCCGGGACCGCCCAGCGAGCTTCGTAAAGGGCCTCTTCGGCGGCGCCGAGCAGGTGTGCGGCCTTGCTGGTCAGCTCCAAAGCCTCGGGGTCCTGGGAAAAGCTGTCTCCCTTCTTATAGTCGGGCCCGTACGTGTACCAATACAGCATCGTATTGCCCCGGCTGACGGCCGATAGCATTCGCTGCACGGGTGCGCCGCGATGGGGTTTGATATAGATGCCCCGAGCCAGATGCATCTTCGTCGCCACAACGCGCTGCACGTCACACAAATAGCTGTCCCAGCTCCAGATGCGCGGCCCACGGTTGGAGGTTTCGTATGCGATCGCATTATCCGCTTGGCGATAGAAGTCGAAGAAGTCGAGACTATGTCCCTTCATGAGAAATGTATTTCCGCGAAGCGCATACGAATATACCCAGGGCTGTCTTGCTCTGTCGCTGTTTGAATCCCGGCAGTCAGCGAGCGCTACCCGCTTATCTTCGTTGGCCCGGGCCAAGGCTTTCCTGAGATCGCTGAACAGCATCGCTGTGACATAGTTGTTGAAATCTCGAGTGTAGTAGGCCATCAGCGCCTGACCGGGGTCGCGCAACCACGGCCGGTCGCTCTCGGAGTCCCACACGTTCAGGGGGCAAACCGCAGACCAGTCTGACACCCCAAAATCCGAAGGCTCGAGCCCTTTGCGTTTGAGCCACTCTCGAAATCCCTTGATGCAGCGGGGGCAGCCGGACAAATGGGCCTTCTTCTCCCGAGACCCGTCGATCACCGTTCCGATTTCATCGACCGTTAGTCCCCATACTTCTTCCACAGGCAGCGAGAGGACATCATCCAGTGATTCGGTCACCAGTCGTCGCGTCCGGGCGGCGACATCCTCGCCAAACGGGCACCCGGCCTGAGGATCTTCGTTGCGTCCCGGGCGATATCTGTTTACCGGGAAGCCCATCACGTGTGCAATCATCCCGCGATTCCACCTTTCCGCCTCCGGGCCACCTTTACGAAGCATCTCCATGATAAAGTCCGGCGGATCACGGAATCCGTTTACACCCAACTGGCGAAGACTGCGCAACTCGGCCTCTGTGACCGCCCGATCGGTCGTGCGAATCCCGTAGCCGAAGCCCGTCCCGCACCCGCCCACGTTGTTGATCACAGCATATTTTCGGGGCAGGGGCCGGTTTGCCCAGGGCAGGTTCTCCAGGGTTTCAGCTCTGCGTCGGGCATAGCCCAGCACATCGGTCAGCTCCTCGAGAAATAGAGGCGAATTCGGTTGTACATCTTCAACCAGGCGGTAGATGGGAACTACAACCGTGGCAGTCCCGCCATCGGGGCCGGCCGTGGCGAACCTCTTGATCATTTCATCGCCGTAGTGAAATTCGAACTCGAAGACTACATCCTTCGAGTATCCACCGCGTCTGCCGGTTGTCCGATCCACGGTTCTACCCGGATTGCCAGCCGTGATTGTGAGGAAGAACTTGTCCGAGAAACGCTTGGCCATCGAGACAAGAGACACACGTTCCGACCATTGACCTATCCGCAGCCTATGCGATTCGGCAGGCGCGTCGGCCGGAACGCCAATTCTCGGAAAGACACCGCGAATGACCTCTCCTCCCTGCCCCTCCCCGCCGTAACGCCATCGGATGGGCGTCGGCTCTTCCGGCACGATGTTTGTGAGTCGGACTCGAACCGTCAGATTCTCCGGAACCCGAACCGGTCTTGACACGAGAATGGGAACATCGATCTGCTCTGTATCCCGCCGGGTACCTTCCCGCTATCCCAGAGATCGCCCTGGTCCTTTGCGAGCTCCTCCGGCGAACTCGCCACGAGGACGTGATACGCTGTCTGTTTCTGCGCTCGGATTTCTGACCGAATCTGCCAACTGAAGCGAGGGATGACAGTGTCTATGCCGAGCGGGTTCGTCCTGTACTCGACAGTCAACTCATTGACCACCACGCCTGCTTTCGATGCACCCGCGGACAATTTCGTCAGTCCCGATAAGAACACAAACAAAACGACACCTGCAAACAACATGGAGACTCTTCTCATGGCGTCTTTTCCTTTCCTGTATCTCGCTACTCAACCATGTTTGCACCACAACCAATGACGATTGTGGACAATATCAAAAAAATGACCCCTGAAACAACAACTTGAATTGTCTTTCGGCTGGACCCTTTCCATTCCCCGGTCAACAAACCGATCACATTGCTGGTAATGATGATGAAGGCCATATGCAGAGACCAACTCGCGAAGTCATACTTACCCATCTGCATTGCTAAGGCGGAACAACTGGAAAATCTTTCCAGATCATTAGGCGGCCGCTTTGTTAAGTTGTTCGGTGGTAGCGTTTTGCGTCAGGAGGATGGTGGCAATGATTTTTGCTCCCCCAGG
>Ga0272442_10002382_pt1 | contig 27371 bp, 11 predicted proteins | sample SSMForm2O_FD_200262 | JGI IMG/M metagenome (GOLD analysis project Ga0272442, IMG submission 200262) | Marine sediment archaeal communities from Little Sippewissett salt marsh, Falmouth, MA, United States - SSM-Form-2O | ecosystem: Environmental > Aquatic > Marine > Wetlands > Sediment ... | reverse complement strand
CCCTGCTCTGCCTTGCCGTGTCCGCCGCGGCGGTCGCCGGCGGCATCTCGCTGGACTGCCGCGAGGCCGAGCTCGACACCATACTCACCATCTTCAGCGAGCTCTCGGGGCTGGTTTTCATCCGCGGGCCGGAGGCGGACGCCAGGCTGACGGTCGTCACGACCCAGCCCGTCGCGCTCGAGGGTGCGCTCGATCTGCTCCACGGCGCGCTGGACGCAAACGGGCTTGCGATGGTCGTGCGCGAGCGGACGGCGCTCATCGTGCCGGCGGGGCAGGCCAAGTCGCGCGACATACCGGTCGTCGCGGCCGGGCCCGAGGCCGACGCCCTCGGCCAGTTCCCCATGATCACGCAGTTCCTGCAGACGTTCGGCCTTGACAGCAGGCAGGTCGTCCAGCTCTTGCAGCCGTTCGTCTCGCCGAGGGGGATCATCTTCGTCCACGAGGGGTCCGGCTCGGTCGTCGTCGTGGACGCGGCGGCCAACGCCCGCAGGTTGGAGGACCTCCAGGAGCGGCTGGCGGCCGTCTCCCCGCTCTCGGACCTTGAGGTGCGCGTGTTCACTCTTCGATACGCCGACGAGACGAAGGTTGCCGACGCGCTCGAGGAGCTCGTCAGCTTCCAGGAGGTGTCCGACCCGGGCGGGGCGGGCGGGGCGGGCGGGCGGGCGGGTGGCAAGGTCCGCCAGGCCGCCTTCATACCGGACGCGCGGCTCGGCGCCGTCGTCGCAATAGGCCGCAAGGCCGTGATAGACCGCGCGGAGGAGATGGTCGGGGCGCTGGACAGCAAGGCCCTGGGCGGCTTCTGGAGCACGGTTGTGCGGCGGCTGAACTACGCCGACGCCGAGGCCGTCGTGTCCATCGTCGAAACGCTTGCCGACGCCGACCCGCAGGAGGAGCGGCAGATAGTCGCGGCCGTTGACGAGCGCACCAACAGCGTCGTGCTCTGCGGTCCGGCCGATGATCTGGCCTGGGCGGAGGTGGTCATCGCGGGCCTGGACGGTCCCGCGCCGCAGGTGAGGCTCGAGGTGGTCATAGCCCAGCTCACGCGTGAGGCCGAGTGGGCCCTGGGTCTGTCGGGCACCTGGGCGGACGTTCCGACGGCCGGCGGCAACGACCCCGGGCACTTCGTGGCGGCCGGGGCGGACCTGGGCGCGGGCGTGGGCGTGACTTACTCCGTCATACCGACCGAGGTCGGGCCGCTCGGGGAGCAACTGGGCTTCGGCGGGCGTCTGCGCGCCCTTGCCGGCGAGGGTCAGGCCGCCGTCTACACGGCGCCGCGCCTGCTTGTCGCCGACGCCACCGGGGGCTCGCTGAGCATCGTCGAGGAGGTCCCCGTTCCGAGGATGCTCAGGGTCGACGACCGGGACGCCGTCACCGAGGCCGACTACGAATACCGCGACGTCGGCGTCCAGCTCGAGTTCACGCCGCGCGTGGGGCCCGAGAGCGTCGAGGTGTCCATCGTTTTCTCGACGGACGAGATCGGCTCCATCGACTCGGTCACCGGCCAGTACCGTTTCCAGAGGAGGGAGGGTGAGACGAACATCGTCGCGCCGCGTGGCCGGACGATCGCCATCGCCGGGCTTCTGAGGCTTCAGCGGGCGCGCGCGCGGAGCTGGGTCCCCGGCCTGGGCGAGGTGCCGTTGCTGGGCCGTCTCCTTGGCAGCGACGTGTCGGCTGAGGAGGAGTCGCGGCTGGTGGTCTTTGTGACGGCGACGCCGCTGGAGGAATACGAGGAAAACAGCACAGTGGGAGCCGAGGGTAACACGGGGGCGTACGGCGGTTCGGCCGGGTCGGGGGAGGGCCTCGGGTCGGGTCCGGCGGGGCCGGGCTAAGTCTTTGCGGCGCAGGGGGGCTGCGAGAGGGCGGCATCGGGGGCTCTGGGGGGCGTGGGCTGGCACGGATGTTGCTGTTTACCCCTTGGGGTTGGGTGCCGACGTTGGGGGAGAGCCGAGGGGGGCTATGAGGCCTGGCTACAGCTTTTTTCCGGGGCGCGCCGGGGGGCCGGGGGGACGCAGAGGGGGCGGGGCGCTTATGGGCGGTGGGTCGGGCTTGCCGGGGGGTTGGGAGGGGCGCGTGCGGCCGTGGGGGGCCGCCGGGCAATGGGTCGCGGCCGCCGTGTTTTTCCCGCAGCCTACAATGTGGTTGACACCTCGCAGTTTCCTTATAATAATGAGACGGCTTTGGCAGCGGGTCGGGACAAGCACCGCCGGCCCGCGCTTTGGCAATTACCCACCCCGGGCCGCAGGCTCGAACGCCGGCGGCTTGGGGCCACACCGTCGAACCGCGGAGAAAACCTCGTCATGATCTCCTGCTGCTTCCGAAGATCCGTGCTGTTCGGAGCCGCCGCGCTGCTTCTCGCTACCACGCTCACCGGCGTCGTTTCCGCTCAGGGCATCGGCTTCACGACTGCGGTGGCCGTGGCCGGCGACGGCGGGGGCTCCCTCCAGAGGCACCCGGACATCTGCGTCACGAACGAGGGCCGGGTATTCCTCGCCTGGGAGGGCTTCCACAGCGTCGATCACAACTGGGACATCTACCTCGGCGCCAGCCACAACCTGGGCCTGACGTGGATAACCGGCTTGCCCGACCAGCATTACACCGACGGCGGTGACAATCCCATCCCCGTGGCGGCATTCGAGCCTCACGTCACGTCCGACGAGGACGGCCGCCCCTGGTTCTGCCTGACGCATCCTCACATGGAGGTCTGGCGCGATCTGACGGCGCCGGGAGGCGGCGATGGCGTTGGCGACGACGCGGCCGCACTGCTCGTCAGCTTCCCCGTGCCCGACCCCGACGGGGACACCTACGCCGTCACTACTTGGCAGTACGATGCATACATCTGGCAGGGCGAGCGCGACACGTTCGGCCTAATGTGGCAAGTGCGCTTCAACGAGCTCCTCAACTTCTCCCGCAGTTACTTCGACTACCTGCATCCTCTCGCCGACTCCAGCATCTTCGTCAACAACGACGTCGGCTATGGAGAGTGGTACTACGCCACCTCCAGGCCGCTCACCGACGCCAACCTGATCCCGTACAGATCTATGGGCATAGCCGTCGAGCGGGTCCAGGGCCGCGACCGCACCTTCGTCGTATGGGACTCCCTGGACAACGAGATGTACGGCGACTACATGGCCAACGTGCTGCCCTTGTATGGCAACACGCCGCACGCCATCTGCGTGCGTTACGGCGCCAACAGGGTCCTCCAGAGCACGCCCAACGACACCCCCGACCTGGCGGGCCGCAGCAGCTTCGATGACTACGCGATCAACGCCATCATAGACGGTGGCAACGCAACGTGCGATTCGGCCGCCGGGGACCAGGATACGGCGATCTTCGCCGCTGGCGCCGCCTGCCCGGCCGGCGCGCTCCTCATCACCGCCGGAGACGACAGGTACCTCAACTCCGGCCCGGGCGGCGATGACCTCCTAGTCGCATACGAGATCTCCCTCGGCCGTGACGGCATCTGCGAGACCACAGCCGGAGGCGACGATACGCAGATCATAGCCCCGGGCGCGGGCACCTCGTGGCACATCAGGCCCGTTTACTGCAAGATGTGGAACCGCGACAACGACTGGGACATCCTTTTCAACCACTCCGAGAAGTCCCTCGCGAACTGGTCTACTGCGACCGAGGAGCAGGTGAACGACGAGTGGTTCGTCCAGGCTTTTGCGCCCGTGCTCCGCGCGCGTGACATGGACGGCGACGACTCCTCCAACGTATACGCGGTCTGGGAGGACGAGCGCAACGACCAGGGCGACATCTACTTCGACACCTGGGAAGACACCGGCGCGCAGTACAGCAACGTCGCGGCCGCTCTGGCCTGGTTATCCACAGGCGACGACGGCGTAGCCGACACGGCCGCCGCCGGCGATGACCTCCAGGTCATCCCGGTGGGCCAGGGCAAGCCCGATACCGTCGCCATCGCGCCCGGCGCCGACGACATACTCAACACGGCCGCGGGCGTCGGCGACGACCAGCGCGTCCAGACCACCATCGAGGGCGTTGGCTACATATACGTCATCACAACGGGCGCCAACGGCATCTGCGAGACGACGGCCCACGGGGCCGACGTTCAGGAGATACCGCTCACCCAGGGCGAGCCGCACACGGTGGCCGTCCAGGTCGTCCGGGCCGACGGCACCGAGGCCGGGACGGTCGTCAACGACGACAAGGCCGTCTTCGACTGGGCGCCGGGCAACTACATCACCACCGGCTGGGACGGCGTCTGCGAGACGAACGCCGCGGGCGACGACGAGCAAGCCATCGTGATTACCCAGGGCGAGCCCTACACGTTCTGCGTTGAGTCGGGGCCCAACGGTATCCTCGACACGGCGGTGGACGTTGCGGACTCCCTCCTCAGCGGCAAGATCAGCACGGGCAGCGACGGCATCTGCGACTCGACGGCCGTCGGCGATGACATACAGCTCATACCGGTCGGCCAGGGCCAGCCTCACGGCCTCGCCGTCCGCATCGTCGGCTCGTGGGATACGGTCCCCGTAGGCAACGACGTCGGCAGCGCCGGCTCCGACACCCGCGTCGACCACGCGCCCTGGGGCACCATCCAGGACCAGTCGGCTATGGTCCTCACCGACAACTGGGATCTGGCGAACAACACCTGGGGCGCCGACGGACTGGCCGAGATCTACGTCGTCTGGCGCGATGACCGCAACCGCACCCAGCAGGGCTACGACGTCTACTTCACCCGCTCGCGCAACAACGGCGTGAGCTGGGGCGTTGACGATGTAATAACCGAGCCCGCGACGGCCGGCAACGGCACTGCCGACACGACTGCCGCCGGTGACGACGAGCAGGTCATCGCGAGCGGCGCGGCGGCGACGGCCGGGGCGGTCATAATCACGCCCGGCCCCAACGGCGTCCTCGACACGGTGCCCGCCGGTGACGACGTCAACGTGCCCGTCGACGTCCGCCTCAACCGCGACCCGGTCGGCAGCCACGCCGACCAGAAGAACCCGGCCATCGCCGTCCACCCATACACCGGCGCCCTCTACGCCGTGTGGGAGGACAACCGCGGCTCCCACCAGTCCATCTACTACGCCGAGTCCTTCGACTACGGCTCGACGTGGGGCGTCGACCTCGACGCCGACGGCTTCGTCAGCCCCGCCGACAACGAGTACATCGACATGCAGGTCGACGACAGCGTATCGGCCGTCTCCACGCAGGCCGACCCGGCCATAGTCTGCGACGACAGCGGGAACATCTACGTGACGTGGTCCGACTCCCGCTCGGGCTCCCCGCGCATATACGCCACGCGCCGCACGAGCCCGCAGCCGCCCACCGCGCCCGTCAACCTCGTCGTCACGGGCTATGACGAAAACTACGTCGCCCTGGCCTGGGATGCACTCGACACGACCAACCCGCGCAACCAGGACCTGGCCTACTACACGGTCTATCGCAGCACGGACAACGTCACTTACACCTCGCTGGGCAACACCACGCTCACGACGTGGACCGACGGTACGGTGACCGCGGGAACCACCTACTACTACACGGTCAGTGCCACGGATAACGCGGCCAACGAGAGCCTGATGTCCGTGCCGTTCATAATCAAGCCGATCGATCCGGGCGGAACTCCGGACACGACGCCTCCGGCCGTGCCGACGGGCCTGCAGGCCCTCGCCGGCCCCGGGCAAGTCACGCTGACCTGGACCCCCAACGCCGACGACGCCGCCCAGTACTGGATATACAGGCGCGATACCGCCGGCGGCACGCCGATATTCGTCGGCCTGGCCGACGTGCCCTCGGTCGTCTACGTGGACTACACGGTCGTCAATGGCCGCAGCTACTGGTACCAGATAAGCGCCGTCGACCTCTTCCTCAACGAGAGCGCCTTGACGGCGGTCGTCGGGCCGGTCACGCCCACGGTGGGCGGGCTGCCAACGGCGCCGGGGCCCGTCCAGGGCTTCCAGATCGCCGACTCCGGCGGCGGATACGTCCTCCTCCAGTGGACCGGTAGCCCCGAGGTCGATGTCGATTACTACAACATCTACCGCAGCACCTTCTTGCCCCTCTCGACCATCGTGCCGTTGGTGTCCGTCGACAAGACGCAGGCCGCCGGCGGCGTCGAGACGTACATGGACCTATCCGTGTCCAACGGCATCACCTACTACTACGCCATCACGGCCGTCAACACCTCGGGTCAGGAGAGCCCGGTGCGGCCCGGCGGCACGGACCCGCCGGTCTACGCCACGCCGACCGTCTCCGCCGACCCGCAGGCGCCGCCGCCGCCCTTCCTCCGGGGCACCGTCTCCGGCCTCGCGGCCCAGACGCGCAACTACGGCACGAGCATCCAGTACCGCATCAAGGACATGGAAGTCATCGCCATGACGTGGGACCACAGCAACGCCACGGACGTCCAGCACTACTTCGTCTACAAGCGCATGGGCGAGTGGGGCGCGTGGCAGTTCGATGTCGCCGACCCGATAGATGACGGGCTTACCCTCGAGTACGGCCCCGGCGGTATAGTCACCAACATCCACGTCGACGCATCGAACAACATCGACCTCGTCCTGCACGGGCCGAACAAGATGTACTACTACGTCACGGCCGTGGACACGTCCGGGCGCGAGAGCGCGCCCTCCAACATCATCGGCGCGGACCCGGTGTGGCACCACGACAGCACGCCGCCCCGCAGGCCCGGCGGGCTCAAGGCCGAGGCGTCCAACGGACAGGCCACCGTCCACTGGGACAAGCCGATAGACAACGACGTCATAGGTCACAACGTGTACGTCTACGCCGGCAGCACGCGCCCGACGGACTCGCTCGTCTCCGGCCAGCACCTCACCGACGGCGCGCCGATCGTCCCGCCCTTCTACCACTACACGGTCACGAGCACGACCGTCTTCACCACGGGCGACGAGCAGTCCGGCGTGCTCACGAACAACCAGCACTACTGGATAGGCGTCACCGCCGTCGACGCCTTCGAGAACGAGTCGGCGCCCTCGTGGGTCGGCGTCGTTCCGTCCGTCTACGCTGAGGAGGGCGGCGGTGGCGGCGGCGGCGGCGGCTGCTTCGTCGCCACGGCCGCGTATGGCTCGCCCATGGCGCAGCAGGTTCGCGAGCTGTCGCTGTTCCGGGACGACTACCTCATGGACGATCCGTTCGGCAGGTACCTCGTATCGCTGTACTACACGCACGGGCCTCGCGCGGCGGCGTGGTTGCAGGGCCGAGACGCGGCGCGTGCGGCCGTTCGCCTGGGGCTTGCACCCGTCATCGAGGCGGTGGGCGCCGGCGAGGGCCCGGCCCGCTAGGCTTCGCATACGAGCTCCGGCCAGCGCGCCGGCTCCGCCCTGCGGGCCGGCCGGAGCCCTCTCGCTTTTCGACTCAAGGGGCGGGTGTGTTACGCCGAAATACCATTTGACAGAGCCGCGCGGCACTGATACCTTACGGGGGCGGGGCTGACCCCAGCGCAACCCAGCGGAACTCAGCGGTAACCAGCGGAACACATACTGACATAACAGGTCAGCACCGGCGAACGCGATAAGCCGCCCATCACACCGCGCTTTCCCTCAACCACCCACTAAGGCGCAGCGAATGCGCCGGGTCCTATCAATCCAAATGGCACGTACCTCAAAAGCATCGTCGGCCGAAAACGGAACATCGTCCCCGCGCGCTAAGACCGCTAAGACCAAGAAGGACTCTCCAAAGGAGTCTGCAAGCGGCGCGCTCAACCTCACCGACCTCAAGGCCATGACCATCCAGAAACTGGCAAAGGTCGCCAAGCAGGTCGACGTCGCGGGCGCTTCCGCCATGAAGAAGCAGGACCTCATATTCGCCATCCTGCAGGCCCAGACCGAGCAGAACGGGTTCATCTTCGGCGAGGGCACTCTCGAAATCCTCCAGGACGGTTTCGGGTTCCTGCGCTCGGCCGACTACAACTACCTGCCCGGGCCCGACGACATCTACGTCTCGCCCTCGCAGATCCGACGCTTCAGCCTCAAAACCGGCGATACGGTCTCCGGACAGATCCGCCCGCCCAAGGAGGGCGAGCGATACTTCGCCCTGCTCCGCGTCGAGGCCATCAACCACGAAGAGCCCGAGAAGACCGCCGATAAGATACTCTTCGACAACCTCACGCCCATCTTCCCCGACGAACGCTTCACGCTCGAGGCCGATTCCGGAGAGCTCACCACCCGCGTCATGGACCTCATGACGCCCATCGGCAAGGGCCAGCGCGGACTCATCGTCGCCCCGCCCAAGGCCGGCAAAACCGTCCTCCTCAAGCAGGTCGCCAACGCCATCAAGCACAATCATCCCGACGTCGTCATGATCGTCCTGCTCATTCACGAGCGGCCCGAAGAGGTCACCGACATGGAGCGGTCGGTCGACGCCGAGGTCATCAGTTCCACCTTCGACGAGCCGCCCGAGCGACACATCCAGGTGGCCGACATGGTCCTCGAAAAGGCCAAACGCCTCGTCGAGCACAAGAAGGACGTCGTCATCCTCCTCGACTCGATCACCCGCCTCGGCCGCGCGCACAACGTCGTCATCCCCCACAGCGGAAAGATCCTCTCCGGAGGCGTCGACGCCAACGCCCTCATCCGCCCCAAGCGCTTCTTCGGCGCCGCCCGCAACATCGAGGAAGGCGGCAGCCTCACCATCATCGCCACCGCCCTCGTCGACACGGGCAGCCGTATGGACGACGTCATCTTCGAGGAGTTCAAGGCCACCGGCAACATGGACCTCGTCCTCGACAGACGCCTCGTCGAGCGCCGCACTTACCCGGCGATGGACATCGGCCGCTCCTCCACCAGGCGCGAGGAACTTCTCCTCAGCGACGAGGAGCTCAGCAAGGTCCATCTCCTCCGCAAGGCCATATCCACGATGGACCCGGTGGAAGCCATGGAGATGCTCCTCTCCCGCATGCGCAGGACCAAGAGCAACAGGGACTTCCTCGACACCATGGCCGAATAGGGGGCCCGCAGGGGGGCTCAGCGGGGCGGCGGAGCGGGGGCCGGAGCGGGGGCCGGAGCGGGGGCCGGAGCGGGGGCCGGAGCGGAGGGCGGAGCGGAGGGGGGCGCTTCCTAAGTCGGGTAGGGGGGCCCGTTCGTAAGGCGGGGGGGCCTGGGGAGCCGGTTGCGCAAGCGGAGGAGGCTCGGGGGTCAAGGGGCCCGGCTTGCCCGCACCCGCCCACAACACCGCATGAACTCGCCACAGCGCGTCCTTGCCGCACTAAACCTCCAAATCCCCGACCGCGTTCCCTGGGTCGAGCTGGCCGTCACGCACGAATTCGCCTCCAAAGCCCTCGGTAACGACGACTACACGCCGCTCGAGCTGGGCCTGTCCCTCGGCCTCGACGGCGTCGGCTTTGCCATGCACCCGCCGTGTTACGTCGAACAGGCCGAAGCGGGGGGGCGGTCGTACATCCGCGACGGTCTCATCCACACCGAGTCGGACCTCTCCCTCGTCGACCTCCCCTCTACGTCCGACCCGGCCTACTGGGACCCGGCCCGGCGCTTCGTCGACGGCGTGGGCGGCCGCCTCGCCACCTTCCTCATGACCAACATCGGCTGGGACCCGGTCCTTCTCTCGATGGGCCTGGCGGCCTTTTCCTACGCCCTGGCCGACAACCCCGAACTTGTCAGGCGGCTGCTCGATATGTACACTGATTGGGCCGCCGGGTGGGCCGACCGCGCCGCGCGTGTGGGCGCCGACTTCGTCTGGTTCACCGACGACGTCGCCTACAACACGGGCCCGATGTTCTCGCCGGCCGTCTTCGCCGAGCTGTTTCTACCGGCCGGGCGCAAGGTCGCTCGCGCCGTGCGGGGCCCCTGGTGCTTCCACAGCGACGGCGACCTCGGGCCGCTCATGGACGCTTTGCTCAGCCTGGGCATGAACGCGGTCCATCCGTTCGACCCGGGCGGCATGGACATCGAGGACGCCAAGAGGCGGTGGGGACGGCGCGTCTGCCTCATCGGCAACATCGACCTCCGGAGCACGCTGACGACGGCGGCGCCGCAGGTCGCCTACGACGAGACGGCGGCCAGGATAAGAGCCGTGGGGCGGGGCGGCGGTTACATTGTCTCGTCCGCGAACTGCCTCGCCGCGTACTGCAATCCGGAAAACGTCCGGCGGATGCGGCGGGCGATCGAAGAGAACGGTTGGTACGATAGCGACGGCGCGCCCGGACCGCCGCCGTCTGGAGCCACGGATGCCGGTCGTAAGCGCAGCGATCAGCCTTAGCACGCAGGGTGAAGCCCAGGTCGTCGACATCACGGGGGAGCTGGGGCGGGCCATCGCCGAGTCGGGCTTGGCGGCCGGCGTCGCCACGGTCTTCGTCCCCGGCGCGACCGGCGCCGTGACGACCATCGAGTACGAGGGCGGCCTGCTCGAGGACATAGACGACCTCTTCGAGCGGCTGGCCCCGAGCGGTGTCTCTTATGCTCACAACAGGTCCGCCGGCGACGACAACGGCCACGCCCACGTGCGGGCGTCGCTGCTCGGACCGTCGCTCGGCGTGCCTTTCGCCGACGGCGCCCCGCTGCTGGGGCGCTGGCAGAGCGTCGTCTTCATCGACTTCGATACCCGCCCGCGGCGGCGGGACCTCGTCGTTCAGATGATCGGGGAGTAGCGGGGCCCACGGGCCCGCTCCAAGGGGAGGTGCATGATGCGGTTGCACGGATTGCTGTGCGCAGGGCTCATCGTTCTGATCGCCGGTTTGGCCATGTCGGGGTGCGTGGCCGTGCGTTACGAGTCGAATACCGAGGCCGCGCCGGCGTCCTCGCTGGCCGTGATGGGGGGCCGAACGGCCCTCGACGGCCTCTTCCTGCCGATGGACTTCCGCTCCACCCGCGCCTCCAGCTTCGACCGAAGCGGCGGCAACGGCGACGCCCTCTACAGCCTCACGCCCGGCAAGACCGAGGTCATCGCCGATCTCTCCGGCCCCGGCGTCATACACCACATCTGGAACACCGTGGCGGGGGAGCGCTACTACTCCCGCAAACTCATCATACGCATGTACTGGGACGGTGAGGAAGACCCGTCCGTCGAGGCGCCGCTGGGCGATCTCTTCGCCGTCGGTCACGGCATCGACCGCGAGGTCGACTCGCTCCCGGTGGCGGTCACGGCCGGTGGCCGCGCCCGCAACCTATACTGGCCCATGCCGTTTGCCAAGTCCGCGCGGATAACGGTCACCAACGAGGGCCTCCAGCGGGTGGGCGCTTTCTACTATTACATCGACTGGCGCAAGGTGCCGTCGCTGCCGGCCGGGACGCGTTACTTCCATGCGCGCTACCGCCAGGAGAAGCCCTGTGGCGAGGGCAACTACGTCATACTCGACGCGAAGGGGCAGGGTCACTTCGTCGGGACGGTCCTCTGCGTTCAGAACAACGCGCCGGGCTGGTGGGGCGAGGGCGACGATATGATCTACGTCGACGGGGAGACGGCCCCCTCGCTTCACGGCACGGGCAGCGAGGACTACCTCTGCCACTCCTGGGGCCTGGCCGAGTACGCGAGGCCGTACTACGGCTGTCCCATCTTCGAGGGTTACAGCAAGGGGGCGAAGACCTCGGCGTACCGCTGGCACATCGAGGACCCCATCCCCTTCAAGCGGTCGATCCGCGTTACGATCGAACACGGCCACGCCAACGACCGCTCGGACGACTTCTCGTCGGTGGCCTTCTGGTACCAGTTGGAGCCGCACGTGCCCTTCGGCGACATGGCCGAGATGTACACGCGGCTGCCGCAGGAGGCGGAGGGCGAGGTCGCCTACACGAAGCTGTCCGCGGAGCTGGCGGAGCTCGAGGCGGCCCGGCGCTGGAAGGATGCCGCCGCCAAGGTCGAGAAAATCGTATCGCGGTTCGACAAGGACGACCGCCGCAAGGGCATGCTCCTCCGCCAGGCCGGCTATTACAGGCGCATGAAGGACTGGGCCGCCGAGGTGGAGGTCTACAAGCGCGTCGCTGCCGACTATCCGCACTCGGCCGAGGCGGCGGTGGCGGCGGCGGAGATGTGGCTGCGCGAGGGTGTCGGCGAGGCGCCGTCGGTTGTCGTCGAGGTGAAGCGCGCGGCGGGCCCGATAACCGCGGACGGCCTTCCGACCGACGCGGCGTGGGCGGGAGCCGTCGCCGTGACGGCCTTCTCGGCCGACGCCGGCGCCACGCCCGCGAGCCCGCCGGCGCAGGTCCGGCTTGCATATGACGACGCCAACCTCTACGTCCTCGCCGAGTTCGCCGAGCCGGACATGGACCGGGTGAAGGAGAGCATAGGCAAGCACGACGGTCAGGTATGGCTCGACGACGCCTTCGAGCTTTTCCTGGACAGCAATCGCGACTATTCTACGTATGAGCAATTCATCACGAACCCGCGGGGCACGGTGTGGGACGGGCGTGGTGGAGGCGGCGCGATGGACTCGGATGGCTTCGAGCCCGACGCGGACATCAGCGTGTCGAAGGGGGCCGACGGTTGGACGGTGGAGATGGCCGTACCGTTCGCCGAGCTGGGCGCCGAGCCGCCCGTGCCCGGCGACGCGTGGAGGATGAACCTGCGGCGCATACACAGGGCGAAGGGGGAGCGCGTCTTCTCCTGGGCGCCCATCGAAGGGCCCCAGCATGGGCCCGAGAAGTTCGGGTACCTGATATTCCGATAAGGTGAGGTTGGCCACAAGCGTGGCCGGTTTCCACCTGCCCGCTGCACACCAGGGGAGGCAGTCCATGAAGGCCAGGCTGTTCGTGCTCTGCGTCGCGTGCGCGGCGGCGACGTATGCCGCCGGGGCGCTCGAACCGGCCGTCGAGGTCGCCGTCGAGACGCTCGAGGAGATGCTCGACACGACCGTAACGGGCTGGAAGTTCCACAAGGGCGACCCCGAGGGGGCCGAGAGGGCCGACTTCGACGATTCGGAATGGGAGCCCGTCGGTGTCGGCCACTCCTGGCAGGGCGACAACACCGTTGCCTGGTACCGCACGGTCCTGGTGGTCCCCGAGTCCGTGGGCGGGCTGGACGTCACCGGTTCGCAGCTCCGCCTGGACATAACCATTGACGACAAGGCCGTCGTCTACGTCAACGGCGAGCACGCGGCCGACGTGGCGTGGACGGGGCTGGGCATCCCGCTTGTCGTCTCGGCCGTGCCGAACTCGCGGATAGTGATAGCCGTCAAGGGGATAAACCACGGCGGTCCCGGCCGGCTTATGCACGCCTCCCTGGATATAAGTGCGGTTACGCCGTTGCGCGAGTCGGTGAAGGGCTACGCCGACGACGTGAAGCTGGCGGCGGAGATGATTGAGCGGGCGGGCAACGATGTCATGCGCGACGCCATCGCCGAGTCGGCCGGCCTGGTCGACCTCGAGGCGCTGCCCGCCGGAGACGTGACGGCCTTCACCGACTCGATCGCCCGTGCGAGCGAGGCCCTTGCGCCCATCGAGCCCCTGGCCAAGTCCTACAAGGTCCACTTGGTCGGCCACGCGCACATCGACATGAACTGGCTTTGGGAGTGGCCCGAGACGGTCGAGGTCTGCCGCAAGACCTTCACCGACATGATGGACCTGATGGACAAATTCCCCGACTTCAAGTTCTCCCAGAGCCAATCGCACGTCTACCTCACCATGCACGACTACCACCCGGAGGTCTACGACCGCATCCGCGAGAAGGTGCGGGCGGGCCAGTGGGAGATAACCGCCGGCACCTGGACCGAGGGCGACACGAACATGCCCTCGGGCGAGGGGATCGCCAGGGCCATCCTCTACTCGAAGAGGTACGTCCGCAAGAACTTCGGCGTGGACGTGAAGATAGCTTGGGAGCCGGACACGTTCGGCCACGCGTGGACCCTGCCGCAGATACTGAGCAAGGCCGGCATCACCAGGTACTATCACGCGCGTTGCGGCCGCGGCATTCCGCTGTACTGGTGGGAAGGTCCGGACGGCTCGCGCATACTCGTCTACAACCACGAGAACTACAACGACCAGGTCTGCGAGGGCGCGGCCAATCTGCCGCTTCGGGTCGAGGAGCAAACCGGCCTTCGGGTGGCGATGCTCCCGTACGGTGTTGGCGACCACGGCGGCGGCCCGCGCATGTCCGACATCGAGACCAAGCTCCGCCTCGACAAGCGCAAGGTGTTCCCCGAGCTGCAGTACAGCACCACCGATGCCTTCTTCTCCGAGGTCGAGGCCCGTTCCGACGGCATCCCCGTCATCAACGACGAGGTCAACTTCGTCTTCGAGGGCTGCTACACGACGCACGCCGACATCAAGCTGATGAACCGCCGGTCCGAGGTCCTCTTCCCCGAGACCGAGATATTCTCGGCCTTAGCGATGCCCTACGGGGTCGACTACCCGCGCGAGGAGATGGTGGACGCCTGGCGCGTGACGGGCTTCAACCACTTCCACGACATACTCGACGGCTCGGCCATCCACCCGTCGTACGCGTATTCGCAGGAGCTGTTCGACGAGGTGGAGGCCGAGGCGAGCGCCTTCCTTGAGAAGGCGACCACAGCGCTGGCACAGGCCGCGGACACGACAGGGCGTGGGACGCCGGTTGTCGTTTTCAACCCGCTGTCGTGGGCGCGGACGGACGCCGTCGTGATGGACACGCCCGTCGATGCCGCGCCCGGCAGGAGCGTCGTCGTGACCGGGCCCGACGGTGTGGAGGTGCCGGCGCAGGTCGGCACGGGCCCGAACGGGCCGCAGCTCGTCTTCATCGCGCGGGACGTCCCGGCCATGGGCTATTCGGTCTACCACGTTCGCTCGGGGAGGACGCGTGCGGTGCCCGCCGGCGACGAATTGCGCGTCCGCTCCGACGGGGGCATCGAGAACGAGCACCTGGCGGTGTGGGTCGACGAGGCGTCCGGGACGGTCTCCCGACTGCTGCTGAAGGACACGGGGCGCGAGGTCTTCCCCGGCGGGCGCGCGGGGCTCCTCCAGATGCTCTACGAGCGCCCTCACGGCATGTCCGCGTGGATCGTGGGCCCCATCTCGCGTACGGTCGACCTCGACGAGGCCGACTCCGTCGAGCTGGTCGAACAGGGCCCCGCCAGGACGGTCGTCCGGGTGACGCACTCGGGCGGGTCGTCCTCGTTCACGCAGGACGTCACGCTCTACGCCGGTGTCCCGCGGGTCGACTTCCGCTTGACGGCCGGCTGGTGGGAGGTCGGCACGTGCGACGTCGACGCGCCCATGCTCAAGGTCTCCTTCCCGCTGCCGGAGGAGAGCAAGCGGGCCATCTTCGAGATACCGTACGGGGCCATCGAGCGCGGGACGACCGGCGCCGAGGTCCCGTCGCAGAAGTTCATAGACGTGAGCATGCAGGGCGGCTGGGGGCTGGGGCTGCTCAACGACTGCAAGCACGGTCACGACGTCACCGCGGATGCAATGCGCCTCACGCTGCTGCGGAGCTCTTACGACCCCGACCCCATCCCGGATCAGGGCATCCACCACATCACGTATTCCATCTACCCGCACGAGGGCGACTGGGACGCCGCGGGTGTGACGAACCGCGGGTACGAGCTGAACTACCCCCTCCTGCCCGTCGTGAGCAACGTCCACGACGGCGAGCTGCCGGCCTCGCACTCGTTCCTCACGGTCGAGCCGGAGGGCGTGATCGTGACGGCGCTGAAGCTGGCGGAGGACGACGACACGTTGGTGCTGCGCGCGTACGAGAGCCGCGGCAGGCCCACGAACGTGCGTTTCCGCTGGGGCCTGCCGGTGGCGGCGGCCCGCGAGTGCGATATCATGGAGTGGGAGGACCTCGGGCCGGTCGTCGTATCCGGGGGGGAGTCCACGCTCCGCTTCGGCAAGTGGGATATACGAACCCTGCGCCTCAGCAGAGGGCGCGAATAGAGGGACGTCCATGTCGGCACGCAGGTTTGCAGCATGGGCCGTCGCGCAATGCGCCGCGGCCCTACTTGTCGGCGGCGCGGCCGGCGGGTTGCTGGACGGTGCCGGGGGGCTCGTCTGCGAGGCCGGGAGGTTCGGCCGGCCCCCGGCGGTCGACGGCGACCTGTCGGAGTGGGCGGCCGTCCCGCCCGAGTACCTTGCCGCCGGCGCACAACTAGTCAGCTTCGACCACTGGGACGGCCCCGCCGACCTCTCCGCCTCCTTCCGCTTCGGCTGGGACGGGCAAAGCCTCTACTTCGCCGCCGAGGTCTCCGACGACGCCCATGTCCAGGAGAAGTCCGGCTCGGCCATATGGCAGGGCGACTCCATACAGCTCCGCATCGACGCAGAGCACGACCTGGCGGAGGCGATGGGCCCGGACGACTCGGAGATCAACTTCGGCCTCGGGCCTGACGGACCGGTCATATGGCACCACAGGAGGCCGGGCGGGGCGGAGCCGGGCCCGCTCGAAGGGGGAGAGCTGGCCGTCGTCCCCGAGGGCGGCGTCACGCGCTACGAGCTGGCCGTCCCCTGGAGCGCGTTGGGGTGCGACCCGCCGCAGGACGGCGGGCGCATGGGCCTCAACGTCATCGTCAACGACGACGACGGCCGTGGGCGCACCGGGATACTCATGTGGACGCCGGACGACAGCGGCGGCCACACGGACAGCCGCCTCTTCGGCGACCTGCTCCTTGTGGCTCGCGCCAAGCCCCGGGCGTTCGGGCCGTTTGGGACGCTGAGCACTTACGACGGCACCTTCGGCATCGGCGAGACGATATACGCTCGCGTTACGACGGTCAGTCCGGCGGAGCTGGGCCCCTGCGACGTGGTCATCTCGGTCATCCATGCGGACACCTTCGAGCCGGCCGCGCAGGTCGGTGGGACGAGGCCTTTGGGATCGGGGATAGACTCGACTGTTGTCCAGGTGCAGACGGACCGAATGCAGCCGGGCAGATACCTATTGCAGGCGGCCGTCGTAGGCGAGGGGGGCGTCGTCCCGGTCCTGGCGCACTCCGTGCGGCTGTTCGACGTCGAGGCGGCCTTGGCGGAGGTGGACTCGATCCCGGTCCTGGTACGCCGGCTATCGGACGCCGCAGCCGAGCGCGCCGCGGCGCTTTCATCTGCCGATCCCGACCCGGCTGCGGTGAATGCGGTCCTCTCGCTGCTTCGGCAGAAGACGGTGGCCGAGGGACTGGCCGCCGGGAGCATCGGCTACGCGCCGGCCGGGCCCGACGATCCCACGGAGGCCCGCAGGGCGTTCTCCGAGGCCAAGGCGTCGCTCCTCGGCGTGGGCGCCGGCCTGCACAGGGTCCGCGTCGCGACGGCGGCGGCCCTGGGCGAGGAGGTCCCCGAGGGCGAGTGGGCCTGGCTGGGCCGGCTCATCGGGCCAAGCATAGAGTACGATTGGCGTTCATTCGACTGGGGGCGGGGCCGCGCTGACTACCTCGTCCTGCGGTGGGCCGGCATACCCATCGGTTCGTGCTGGATGGAGTGGTTCGAGGACGAGATGGCGGCCAGGTCGGAGCGGGACATGTGGGTGAGCGGGCGGGCGGATCGCGGCGCCGTCGTCGAGGAGCCGCGGATAGGCGCCGTCGACGCTCAGGTCGTCGACGACCCGCACTTCGCCGACACGGTTGTCTTCCCAAGGGGCGAGCGGATGGTGTGGTGCTCGACCGCGTCGACCGACTCGGCTGCGCGCTTGGCCGGCTGCATCATCGAGGAGACCCCGATAACCGATGAGGTGATTGCGGAGATTCGCATGGCGGCGGGGTGCGGTGTCGACCTCGGCGACGTGGATCGCCTCCTCGGGTTCCCCTATGCCGGGGCGATGATCGACAACGTAACGGGTTCTCGCCTGCAGGGCGAGCTGCGCGAGGCGGCGGAGTCCGTTTGCGCGTTGGGCGGAGCCGAGCCGGCCGGGGGGGCCGGCGGCGGGCCCTACATCGCCTTCGCGCTGACCTCTGTCGCCCGAGACAAAGGGATAGCCCTTCCCGACGTCGACTCGGTTCCGGCCCTGCGCGCCGACGACAGCCGGGTTTACATCATCGCCGACGACGAGGCGGGCCTGCTGCGAGCGTCGGCTGCGTTGATCGACCTGGTCCGCGCTCTGCGCGGCCGGGCGGCGCTGGTCTGCGGGGACATGGTGTGGCAGACGCAGGGCGGGGGGGCCGATGGGACGCCTGAGGAGCTCGTCCGCGGGGCCTGGACCGGTGGCTGGGACGTAGTCGGCCTGGCCGACCTCGACACGGTCGAGCCGGCGCTCGCCGCGGCCGAGTATGCCGTGTCCGAGGGGCTCGGCGTTGCCGTCCTGACCGGCCAGCACATCGATACGCCGGAGGCGACGCTGGCCGTCTACGGCGTGGGCGAGACAATACCGTCCGACGGGGCCTTCGACGACGTCGTCGCAGTGGCTCACGGGGCGGGAGGCGTCGTCTACTACCCCTGGCCCTGGGACTCGAGCGAGGCGTGGGTCCGGCGGACGGCCGAGGACTGGGCCGGCACTGGCATGGACGTCTGCGGCGTCTCGCGCTGGGCCAAGGAGGAACTGCTGCCGGCTTGGATCGACGAAGGACGCGTTCCGCCGTGCCTCATCCCCTGGTCCGGAGGCGTGGTGTTCGCCCAAAGCTGCACGGAGGAGGCCGTCGTCGACGCCATGCGACGCGGGCTCTGCGTCGGGGTCGAGGACGGCGCCGCCGTCGGGCCGCGGTGGCTGGTGGACGTGGTTCGGATGCTTCTGGGCGAGGGTGAGTGGATCAGGACGCGGTACGTGGAGCGCATCGCCGGGCGGCTCGCCGCAGTTTTGGCCGCCGAGTCCGGCGTAGCGGTGGAGGGGGCATCCCAATGAAAGCGATCGTCATCGTCCTCCTGATGCTGGGCGTGTCCACGGCGGCGGTTGCCGCCGACTACACGGTTGCCGTAACCTCGGGCGACGATGTCGGGGCGGCCGTCGAGGAGGCCATCGCGCTTGCGGGTGGGCTCGAGGGTGTCGTCGCGCGCGGCGACACGGTTCTTCTGAAGCCCAACGCCGTTATCGCAAGCGTTCCCAAGACGGGTGAGAACACGAGCCCGGAGGTGCTGGGGGCCGTGGTGCGGGCGGCGCGCGCGGCCGGCGCGGCGCGGGTGATCATCGCCGAGGCGTCCGGCGGCGCGCAGACGCACAACGCATATCAGACCAACCGCTACTACCGCATGGCGGCCGAGGTCGGCGCCGACCTCGTCGACCTAAACTACCTCCCTTCGTGCAGGAAGACGATCGACTCGCCCTTCGGCCACAGCGAGTACTTCATGCCCAACCTGCTCTTCGAGGTCGACGCCGTCATCGACGTGCCGGTCCTGAAGAGCCATTTTTGGGCCGGCATCACCTGCTGCTGCAAGAACCTCGTCGGCGTGATACCGTCGAACGTCTACTACCTGCCGAAGTGGCGGATACACGACTATCCGATCAGCGATTTCATCGCGGACATCAACCGCATCGTCCGGCCCGATTTCTGCGTCGCGGACGCCACGCGGATACTGGCGGGTAGGGGACCGGCGCGGGAGTTCGGCGGTTTCCCATATCACATGGGCGTGGTCTTGGCCGGGCGGAACGCCGTCGCCGTTGACCGTGTCGGTTGCTCTCTCCTGGGGATTCCCGAGGCCGACGCAGCGCACCTTACGCTCCTGGCGCAGGTGGGGGCCGGGCCGGCGTCGATAAGCGAGGTGAAGGTCGTGGGCGAACCGATCGAAGTGCACGCCATCGACACGTATGCGCTTGAGGCGAAGGAAGCCCTCGCGCCGACGGGCGATCTGATGTCGGAGGTCCACGGGGCGGAGGTCCCCGCCGGGACGCTGCGCGTCTGGTGGCTGGGCCAGGCCGGCTTCGTCTGCAAGACGCATGTCGGCACGACCTTCGCCGTCGACCCGTACCTCTCCAACAGCGTGAATGACGCGGAGGGTATGTTCCGGCTCGAGCGGTTGCCGCTGGCGCCCTCGGATCTGACCGTGGACTACTGCTTTCTGACGCACGACCACCTCGACCACACGGACCCGGAGACGGTGCGGGCGATGGCGGCCAACACGGACGCCGTCTTCGTCGGGCCGCCGTCGGTGGCCGAGCATGTCACGGGAGAGCTGGGCGTCACTGCGCTGCGCATGGTGACGCTGGCGCGTGGGGGGGAGCGGCGGTTCGCCGATGATTTGCGCGCCAAGGCCGTCCACGCCGAGCACACGGACGACAGCGTCGGGTTCATCTTCGAGGCGGGCGGCGTCTCCTTCTATGTTTCGGGCGACAGCCTGTACTGCGAGGAGCTTGAGGGGCTCGCCGGGCTCCAGCCGGACGCCATGGCCGTCTGCATCAACGGCAGGGCGGGGAACATGAGCTGTTCGGACGCGGCGCGGCTGACGGGGCTCGTCCGCCCGGGCCTGGTCATTCCCATGCACCACGGCATGTTCGCCGAGAACACGGCGGATCCCCACGAGCTGGCCGATGAGCTGAGGGCGCTCGGGATTTCCGGGCGCGTGGAGGTGATGGAGTTCAAGGGGAGTCTGGACATAGCGCCGCGAGTCGGTTTGTGGCAGAGGATACGGCGCATCTTCGGCTAGGGCGCATTTGTCGGGTTGCCGCGCAGCGGTGCGATCTGTCCGGTGATGGGGGAGGGCGAGGGGCCTGGTATTCCCCGTATGGCGGATACGGACCTGCTTGTCGGTTTTCTTTTCGCGCTCGGCTCTGCGGTCTTCTTCGGCCTGTACATGGTGCCGAGGAAGATGGCGCACGGGACGCCGGCGCAGTTCGCCGTCGGCATGATAAGCGGCGTACTGGTGGGCGTCACGCTCCTGCAACTGGCGGGTGGCGCCCGACTCGTCGCATCGGCGCGTCAGGTCGTGTCCGGATACCTCAGTGGCGTGTTGTGGGCGGCGGGGATAGCTCTGTTCTCGCAGGCGGTCTCCCGCATGGGGCTGGCGCGCGCCACGCCCATAAAGAACACGACCGCCGTCATGGGCACGATCCTCGCCCTTGTGTTCGCCGGCGAGACGGCGGAGGTCCATCCGGCCCTGGCGCTTCTCGGCAGCGGCCTGGTCGTCTCTGCTGCGGTAATCCTCGGGCGCATGTCGTGCGAGGATGGGGCCGCCTGTTCTTCCGGGGGCTCGGTGCGCGGCGTGGCGCTGAGTCTGGGTGCGGCCGTGGCGTTCGCCTCCTACGCCGTGCCGCTGAAGGGCCTTCTGCGGCAGGGCGTGCCGAGGACCGAGGCCATCTTCTGGATAGCGCAGGGCGCGTTCGTGGGTTCGCTGGTGTTCTTCTGCCGTCGCTGGCGGGAGTTGCGGGCCGTTGCCGGCTGCCCCGCCTGCATGACGTGGGCGCCCTTGGGGGGTCTGGTCTGGCTGGCCGGGGCGTTGTGCTTGGCCGTTGGTATCGAGAAGACGGGCATCTCGATAGCCTGGTCCGTGGGGAACCTGAACACGCTCGTGGCCGTTGCCGTGGGAACGTGGGTGTTTCGCGAGGTGCACCCGGGCAGGCACAGGCTTGCCCTGGCGCTGGGGCTGTTGTCTGCTGCGGCCGGCGTGATCTGCCTCGGCGTCTCGTACGGACGATAGGGAGAACGTCAATGAGAGCCTCATGCGTCGGGCCAATCGCCCTGTTCGTCGTTCTGCTCGGCACGGCGGCCGGCGCCGCCGACGTCGTCGGCCGGCTGTCTATACCCGCCAAGACGGGCAACCTCTCGGTGCGCTACCTCATGGCCGTCGTCCGGGGCAACGAGGCGCCCGAGGAGGGCATGCTCCGCCAGCTCGGCGCCTATCGCGACGCGGGGCTTTCGGCCGTCGAGGACTACCCGTGCCTGGCGGCGATCGCGAGGGAGAAGGGGGAGCTCGACTGGTCGTACTACGACAACAACGAGCGTGCGGTCCACGCGGCCGGCCTGTCCTACGCGGTATACCCCTGGCTGCATTTCGCTCCCGAGTGGATGTGGGAGAGTGGCCAGCTCGTGCCCTATGTCTCGCTCGACGACGCGACCGAGCTGCGCATGCCGTCCATATGGGCGCCGTCGACGCTCGCCCTCTACGACTGGTTCTACGAGAAGCTCGCCGAGCACTTCGGCGAGCGGATCGACTACATCTGCCTGTCGCTTCCGTCCGACTACGGCGAGGTGGGCTACCCGGCCGGCATGGCGGACTGGGTTGTGCCGGTGGAGGGCGTCAAGGCGGCTTACTGGTGTGGAGATCGGATGGCCCGGGCCGACTTCCGCGCATGGGCGCTCCGCAAGTACGCCGATTTCGAGGGTCTCAACCACGCCTGGGGGACGCAGTATGCCTCCGAGGTCGACATCGACTACCCGGAGGACCGTGAGAACGCGAGGCGCTGGCTGGACTTCGTTGCCTGGTATTACGAGAGCCAGACGGAGTTCGCGCGCAAGGCGGTGGGCGTCGTCCGAACGCATTTCCCCGGCGTGCCGATAGAGATAAAGATCGGATACGGCGAGGAGCTGATTGTTCACGGCTCGGACAACTCGGGCATACCCAAGATGTGCGCCGAGGAGGGGGTCAAGCTCCACTCGACGCACGGCACGTGCCATTACGTTCTCAACAAGCGTCTGTCGACGGCGTCGCGCTTCTACGGAGCGGTTCACATAACCGAGCCGCCCGGCGGCGTGAAGCCCGACGCCGAGGTCGACCGCATCTTCACGGACGTCTCCTGCGGGACGGACGAGCTCTTCGACTATCCGGGCAACTTCCTCGGCGCCCGCGAGGTCTTCGCCACGTACGCGCCGCTCCTCACCGGTGAGGACCCCCTCGTCGACGTCGCCCTGTTCTTCCCGACGAGCTATCACCGCATGCACCCGGACGAGAACTTCCCCATGCGCTACTGGGACGCCGGCGTCCTCCTGCGTGACGGGACCGACTACGACGTGATCGACGAGGCGATGATGGCCGACGGGGCGCTGGCGGGGTACAAGGTGCTGATGGCGCCCGAGGCCGGTATCGTCGAGGCGGACGCGTTGCAGAAGCTCGCCGAGTGGGTCGAGGGCGGCGGCGTGCTTGTCGTCAACGGGGGCGACGACCTCGCGACGCGCGAGGGTTCGTTCGAGATCGCCAAGCTCCTCCTCTCGGGGGAGAGCGTTGGCGCGGGGACGGTCTACGTCAACGGGGGGGATACGAGCGCCGCGGGCTTCGCCGCCTTCGCTACGGGGGTGCTCGAGGCCACGGACGCCTCCGGCGTCACGCTCGGGCTGGATCGCCGCGGCGACGGCGTCCATATGACGCTCTTGCCGTCCAAGGTCGTCATGTTCAACACGAACGGGGTGGCGGTTGCCGTCTCCGTGAGCCTGCCGGAGGGTATGACCGGCGCCGAATCGCCGGCGGCGAGGTATCAGGTAACCATACCCGCGCGGTCCATCGCCTGGATAGACAGGCGGAGCGGTCTCGTCGGAAACGCCGAGCGGGCGCTCGAGTCCGGTCGCAACGTGGCGGCGGAGAGCGCCGCGCCGATCGCCGCCGACGGTTTCAACTCGGCCGCGGCACTCGCGCAGTGGGAGGTGGAGAAGGGCGACGCGGCCGTCGAGGCCGGCCGGCTCGTGCTCGGCCCCTCGTCGTCGGCCCGTTGGGCGGGCGTCGAGTTATCGGGCGACTACTCCATCGAGTGGCAATTCCAGGCCGATCCGGGGGAGGCGGGTTGGGTGGGGCTCGTCTTCAACTCGGGCGCTGGTCCCGGCGAGCTGATGTTCTACGTTTGGAGTCACGGGAGCCTGGGGCTTCACAGCCCGGCCCTGGGCTTCGACCTCATGCGCGCCTTCCCGGCGCTCCGCCCGGCGGAGGAGCCGGTCCGCATCAAGCTCTGCGTCTACGGGCGTGGGCGGCGGATTACCTACTGGGTGGACGGGCGGTTCTACGGCGAGCGGCTCTTAGACCACAAGCTTGACCCGCAGCTCACGGGCGGCGGCGTCACGCTCTGCACGCTGGACACGGGCGCCAGCTTCGACTTCATCCGCGCCGACCGCATAGAGGGCGCGCGCGCGGTCCCGCCTCTCCAGGTCGCCGAGTCCGACGCGGCGGCCCCGGCCACCGAGTCCGTCTTCCCCAGGTCCGACCCGCCCGCCGGGAGGCTCGACTACGTCGATGCTACGTCGATGAGCCCGGCCGATCAGTTCACTTCCGTGGTCCTGCAGGGCCTGGCGAACCGCGCGGCCCCGTGCGTCTACACCAACTACAGCACGTACGAGATGGGCGACGTCGGGGAGGATTGGTCCCGCCTTCTCACCGACCGCGGCCACGAGCTTGTGCCGGTGGCGGATGTCACCGAGCTGTTGGAGCGCCACCGCTCCGTCTTCCGCGGGGCGGTCATCTACGACCCGCGCGCCTGGGACAACCGGAATCACCCGGGTCTCTCGCACCAGATCAACGTCGCGATGATGCTCTGCGCGCTCAGCGATGCGATCCCGCTGACTCCCGAGCAGTACGGGGAGCACGGGCAGGGGCTGCCGGTCGTGCTTGACACGCGGGGCCGCTGGGAGAGCGCCGTCGACGCCTATCGCTGGGCCTGGGAGCGACTCCGGTCCGAGTGCACCGACAGGGCCGTCTGCCACATCGAGCCGCAGAGCTACACGCTGCCGCTGCGCGACTACCTCGTGCGCAACCGCATCTTCACCTTCTACGCGTCCGAGCCGGCCGACGAGGTCGACTACCGCTTCTACCTCTCGATACTGGCCTCTACGCCGCCCAACACGCCCATCATGGGCATAACGAGTCTGGGGAACCGCTTCGGCCCGCCGTCGGCGGTCTTCGACGAGGACTGCCTGTTCCGCACGGCGGCCGAGCTGGGCAAGTTCTTCCTTTACACGCACTCGACCGCCAACCTGAGCGTCCACTCGGGCGTGCGTGTGGATCGGCTCAGGCAGCGGCGGCCCGCGCCGCGTCCGGAGCCCCGCGACAAGGTCTACGTCGCCTTCCTCTGCTCCGACGGGGACAATCTCACCTGGGCGATGAACCTGCGCGCGAAGATCTTCCGCAACCCGGACAGGGCCGGTGTTCCCAAGGGTTGGGGCATACCGGCGGCGATGGTGGAGCTCTGCCCGGCGGTGCTCAAGTACTACTACGAGAACGCGTCGGAAAACGACTACTTCTTCTGTGAGGGCTCGGGGTTTGCCGACCACTACGATCTCTCGCGTTACGGGGCGCGGTTGCCGGAGGAGGCCCGGCGCCCGGCCGCCGACCGCTTCCTCGACATCACGGAGCGTGCGATGGCGGAAGCGGATCTCTCCGTCATACGCCTCTTCGACGGTAGCTACCCGGTCAGCCGGGCGACTGTCGACCGCTACGCCGTCGCCTTGCCGAGCCTCCTGGCGGTCTTCACGGGCTACAACGGCGAGCCCGGCGGTGTGACGTACGAGCAGGCGAGTTTCGTCGCACGGGGCGTGCCGGTCTTCCGGACGCTGGGCACGTCGACGCACGCTTGCGGGCCCGAGGCCGACGCGCGCTTCCTCGCGCAGCGCATCCGCTCGGTCACGCCCGCGGTGCGCCCGGCCTTCATCAACGTGTTCGTCCTGGGCAACTACGTCATCGATTCGTGCGAGTGCCTGTCGCTGGCCATGGAGATGCTGGGCGACGACTACGTCGCCGCTCGGCCCGACCACTTCGCAAAACTGTATCTTCGCTGCCTGGACCGTTGACCGGCGTCGGCCGCTCCTATAAGCTCGGGGCGAATTGGAGGTAACCCATGGCATCGATCAAGCTGGCGGTCCAGGACGTGCTTGTGCCGGGTGGTAGCGCGGCGGCGCGGTTCGAGAGCGCGCGCAAGCTGGGCTTCGACGGGGTCGAGCTGCGCGGCCGCGAGCTCTGGCGCAAGCAGAAGGAGTTCGCGAAGGCGGCCCTTGACACGGGTGTGAGCGTCAGCACGCTCTGCCCCATCGTCGAGCCGCAGATGTTGGCCGCGGAGCTCTCCGAGCGCGAGGCCGCGTCTGATGAGGCCAAGCGCAACATCGAGCTGGCGGGCGAGCTGGGGGCCGTCGGCGTAATCCTCGTCCCCGTGTTCGGACCGTCGCGCCTTCCGGACCTCACGCCCTTCGGCGACCCCACCGAGATAGAGGACAAGCTGTTGCTGTCGCAGTTGCCGGAGCTGAACGCGGAGGCGTCGGCCGCCGGCACCTACGTCCTCGTCGAGCCCCTCAACCGCTACGAAACGCATTACCTCAACCGATTGGCGCAAGCGGTCGACATCGTGAAGCGGTCGAGGCTCTCGAACGTGAAGGTGATGGCGGATCTGTTTCACATGAACATCGAGGAGGCGGACCCCGCTGCGGCGCTTCGGGCGGCCGGCGACCTGGTCGAGCACGTTCACGCCTCCGACAGCAACCGCGGTTTGCCGGGGACGGGCCACATCGACTTCAAGTCCGCCGTCGCCGTGCTTTCGAGAATGGGCTATGGCGGCTACCTCGCCGTGGAGGCCGAACCGGAGGTGCCGGGGCCCGACGCTCTCGCCAAGTGCGCGGGGTTCCTCCGGGAGTGCACGGGGGGCAAGGCGACCCCGAAGGCGGCCCCGAAGGGGGCTGCGAAGGGGGCCGCGAAGGGGGCCGCGAGGGGGGCTGTGAAGGAGGCTGTGAAGGGCGCGGAGTCGCCGGCGAAGCCCCGGCGCCGCAAGCGCGGGGGCAAGTCGAAGAAGCCGGCGACGGGAGCGGCGGCGAAGAAGACCGAAGCAAAGAAGCCGGCCGCCAAGAAGACCGAGGCCAAGAAGCCGGCCGGGAAGAAGAAGAGTTCCAGGAAGAGGGGCGGCCGTCGCCGTCGCAGCCGTTAGGCCGTGCGCTGCTAGGGGTGGGAGGGGTCGGAGGGGCGGTAGCGGACGGCGCTATCAACGGGAGGGGGAGCGGGGGGTCGATGATTCGCTGGCTTGTGGTGGCTCTGGCGGCGGCGACGGCCGCGACGTTCTCTGCGGCGGCCGGCGTCGAGGTGCGGGAGGCCGAAGGCGGCCTGAGCGTCGGCAACGACGCCGTACAGGTCCGCCTGTCGAAACGCGATGGCTATTACGTGCAGCGCTTCTACGCTTGCGACGCCGAGGGGCGCTGGCGGCTGGTTCTCGGCTCCATCTCGCCCGAGGTGATGCGGCCGGACGCATACGGCGCTCCCGCCGACCCCGTCGCCGGGCTATTGCCGTCGGGGCTGTACCGCTTCGGGTCGGAGTCGCTCGCGGGCAGCTACACGGACGCCGTCGTTGAGCAAGGGTCCGGCGGCGCCGTCGTCACGCTCACGGGCGAGCTGGGCGGACTCGCGCTCACGAAGCGGCTCTCCGTCCCGGCCGAGGGCGGGTACGTCGATGTTCTGCTGCAGGCCGCGCCCGCTGCGCTGCCCGCAACGCTCGAGTTCCTCCTCGACTCGTACGCCTTCATGCCCGACGGGGCTGCCTACGCCCAGTACGCCCCGGTCGATTACACGTGGGTGCCCAACCTGCGGCCGGAGGCGCGCGACGTCATCGGCGACCACGTCTTCCGCTGCCCGGCGACGGTCCTCCAGGAGGGCGCCCTCGCCGCTGCCATCGTCCCGGACCTCTACACGCTGCGTATGCACAGGCCCGTCCCGACCGTGCTCGACCTC
>Ga0272442_10002381_pt1 | contig 27371 bp, 30 predicted proteins | sample SSMForm2O_FD_200262 | JGI IMG/M metagenome (GOLD analysis project Ga0272442, IMG submission 200262) | Marine sediment archaeal communities from Little Sippewissett salt marsh, Falmouth, MA, United States - SSM-Form-2O | ecosystem: Environmental > Aquatic > Marine > Wetlands > Sediment ... | reverse complement strand
GAAGGATACGTGCAAATGAATTTGCTAGAATTCGATTGACGTGGCGGCGGCGCGAAACATGCCCCGCAGCTTGCTGCGGGGTGCGCCGCCGCAACTTGACTTTTATTGAAAGGACTGTGAGTGATCGGCTGACATGCAATCGATAGAGCTTGTAATCGAGATGCAAAAGCTCCTTATCGCCTCCCTGGCCTGGGTACGATCGTCTGAAAGGGATCGACATCTCTCCTTGATGAGCTGTTGGCTCTTTTCCAGAAGCTTCGATAGGTATTTCAGAGATCTTCTCTCGATCAACAACCTGCGGCTCAAGGGGGGCAGCTCCACAAAATACCCCTCATCGGCGATCGCCTTCAGATGATCGATAAGCAGGGCCATCTTCTCCCGTTCTATCATCTCTTCGAGGAGCTGGCTGAAAGTCTCTCCTGCCTTTTGAGATCTGAGAGATCTGCCCAAACGGACTCGGTAACAATTAACCACTTAGTTGCGTTGCAATCATGGAAATCTTGTAAAGGTAGTAAAGCAGATATAATTTGAGGCGGAGCGAACTGAATAATGCTTTTGAGATTCAAATAGCTGAAAGCCATTCGTGCGCGATTTGGGAATACTTGCAATCTTCACTCCCATCAGGGTCACCTTTCACAAATTAGATTTCTTATACTAAAAACCTGCTCATCTGAAGGTAGAGCGCCAATCTGCCTCGATCAATCCTCTCAAACCCAGTCGCGCCAAAAAGGGTTACATCACACCCCTATAGAACATGAGCCTCCTGGCGTAGGGCCTGAAGCCACAAAGCAGGAGAAACAAGTAGCCGGACAAAGGCTTTGGGTTTCGCCCAACCACCGCCAAAAGCCGCACCTCCTAGAAGGTGAAGCAGCCGACTACGGAGAGGGAATATCTCCCGGGATAAGCGCGCCCGAGGTGGAGTTCGGGACAAATCCGGGCAGATTCGTCAGACGTTCAATGCATAAATATTATAATATGTATTTTTGGAAGGGGCTTAAACTGAGACCCGCCGGTAATTCTCCCTGGGGACGGATATCTCAAACCTCGCCCCCTTCCCCTCTTCGCCGGTCTCAGCGATGGTCATGCCGGTGATCCCCAGAATCTCCCGACTGAGGAAGAGGCCATAGCCGGTATGCCTCCCGAAGGCCTGATCGAAGATCCGAGCCTTCATCTCCGCTGGTATCCCCAGACCATCGTCCTCGACGACGATCACCCCCTCTTCCACCCCCTCATCCTCCGCCTTTTCTTTTTCGACGAAGGAGACCCGGATCTTCCTGACGCCCTCCCCGTGCCTGACGGCGTTCTCCAGAAGGTTACTGAAGACCTTCTCCAGCATCGGGTCGGCGAAGACCTCCACAGGTCCCGTGGAAATATCAAGCTCGACTTCGCCCCCGCCCCCAGCCCCAGCCACGGTCCCAGCGCCGGCCTCGCCCTCGATCGCGGCGCCGACCCGGCCTTTGGAGACCTCGACGGGGGCGGACTCTGCCGCCCGACCGACCACCTCTTCGAGGGGCTGCCATTCGGGAGCAGCCACCCCCATGTCCTGGTAGTCCCGGGTGAAGACGACCTGTCTTCGGATCGTCTCCGTCAGCTCCATGACACGGTCGACGTACTTTTTCATGGCGGGGTCCTCGGGGAGGATCTCGCTTAAGAGGAGGGCGTACCCCGAAAGCCCCGTGATCTGGTTCAGGATGTCGTGGCGGGTGACGCTGCTGAGGAGGTTCAGCTTCCTGTTCGCCTCCTTCAGGGCCTCCTGGTACTGCCGGATCTCCGTTATGTCCTGGGTGATCCCCGCCATCCTGAGGGGGCGGCCCGTCTCGTCCCTGGCCATCACCTCGCCGCGGTCGTGGACCCATATCCACCGGCCGTCTTTGCGCTTCAGCCGATAGTCGATCTCGAAATAAGGGGTCCTCTCCTCGAAGTGGTCCCGGAGGGCCGCCATGACCGTTTTGAAATCGTCTGGATGTATTATCCTCTCCCGATCCCAAACGCGCCCGGTCAGCTCATCTTCCGGGTATCCGAAGATCTCGACGAGCCGCCGATTTCGGACCACCTCTCCCGTGACCACGTTCCTGTCCCAGATCCCCAGGTTCGCCCCCTCAATCACGAGCTTCATCCTCTCCTCGTTCTCCTGAAGGGCCATCTCCGTCTCCTTGATCTCAGTGACGTCGCGGATCGACTCGATCGCCCCCACGATGTTATTATCTTTGTCGAAGAGGGGCGAGGCCGTCCCCCAGACGTAGGACCCCTTACCTCCTCGGGGGGGCGAGACGAAAGCCTCGGCGAAGAGCGTATCCCCCTCCCTCTTGACGTAATGGTAGTGAGCCTCCAGCTCTTCGTCCCTTGAAAAGATCAGATCGATGAGGATGGGCCTTTTGACCCCGTAGAAGACCTCCCCATAAGCGTAATCCCCTTTTCCGACTATATCTTCCTTGGATGCCCCCGTCATCTCCTCGATCGCCCGGTTCCAGGCGATCACCTTTCTATCCTGATCGATGACGAAGGTCGGGTCGGGGAGAAAATCGATGATCTCCAGAAGCTGCTTGTGAGCCTGGATCAAATTCTCTTCCGCCAGCTTTCGCGATGTGATGTCCTGGCCCTGGATTATAGTGGCCACGATAGTTCCGTCCTTCTCAGAATAGATGTTGGCCGAGTTCCAGAGGACAATCCTCTCGCCTCCGTTTTTGCAGCGGACGGGTATCTCCACCGACTCCCAAGCCTCGCCTCTCAGGGTGTAAGCGATCTTGGCGAGGGCTTCCTCTCGCCCCTCGTCCGGAAGGAGCATGCAGGCCTCCTTGCCGATAACCTCCTCGGCGGCGTAGCCCGTCAGCCGCTCAAAGGCCCTGTTGAAGCGGATTATCTTCATATTCGGCCCCCAGACGGCTATGGGGGCGTTGGCGTAGTGGAGGAGGCTTTCCAGGTAGTCTCGGGTTTCCCGCAAGGCCAGCTCGGCCCGCTTCCTTTCTGTGACGTCCCGAATCGATTCGATGGCGCCCACGATCTGTCCTTCGTCATCGAATAGCGGCGATGCGGTCGCCCAGATGTAAGCTCCCTTTCCTCCGTAGAGAGATGGCACGAAGACCTCGGCGAAGATCGCATCTCCCTTTCGGCCAACGTGATTGTAACGATCCTCTATCTTTGCATCCTCTGAAAAGATCGAGTCGATCAAAACGGGCCTATTAAACCCGTAAAAGGGCTCGGCGTAGGAGTAAGCGTCCCTGCCTATTACGTCTTCCTTAGATGTTCCTGTCATCTCCTCAATGGCCCGGTTCCACGCGATCACCTTTCTGTTTTGGTCGATTACAAAGGTGGCGTCGGGCAGAAAGTCGATTATATCCTGAAGCTGCTTGTGAGCGCGGCGCAGATCTTCGTTCATCCTCCTCTGCTCCGTGATATCGGAGAATATCGTTGCAAACTGTCCTTTCCCGATGGAAAAGGCGGATATGCTGAAATATCTCTCATTCGATGGAAAATATCCCTCGAACTTCGCTGGAGATCCCGTCTCGTCCACCTTCGAGTATATTTCTAGAAATGGGGCTCTATTGGACCGGAAGAGTTCGGTCCCTCTCTTTCCGATGGCCTCCTCCGGTTTCAAGTCTGCGATCAGCTCAATCTGAGTGTTTGCGTCCTTTATGACATAATCCCTGGGCTTGTTCTGAGCATCGCAGACAAACTCATAGAGGACGAAGCCGTCATTCATGTTCTCGAAGAGAGCCCTGTACTTCTCCTCGCTTTCGAGAACGGCCCTCTTTGTCCTCTGCTTTTCTGCAGCCTGTCGGATCTGATGGGTCAGCTCGGCGTAGAGGACCTTGGGGTTGGCGTCTTTTTGGAGGTAGTAGTCGGCTCCGTTGTTGAGGGCCTCGATCACCACCTCCTCTCGACCCTTTCCCGTGAAGAGGATAAACGGGACGTCCGGGTCTCTGCTTCGGACGAGTTTCAGAAACGATATCCCGTCCATCTCGGGCATCACGTAATCGGAGACGATGACGTCGTAATGGTCGCCATCTAGCCTCTTTATCGCCTCCTCGGCCGATTCGACGGCATCAACCCCGATGTCTCCGGACCTTTCGAGAAATATTTTTGTTATATCCAGGACCGTGGGATCGTCGTCCACCATCAGAACTCGAATCATGAATCGTCTCCGTCCGGCTTCATCGCTCTAAGAACGGATTCTGTTAAGAGTTACTCAGCCATGGCTATAATGCCTTTCGGACGATCTCAACGTAATTTCGATGAAGTCGAACTGGCTGGAGACTGTGGTGGCTTTAACTAGGGTGGCGCAGTTGAAATCAGAATTGATCCGAATTCAGAAGAGGGTCGTCTGTCTCGTCCCCTCTCGAGACAAGCCGTCGTCCTCCCCCGGATCGAAGAGGACCTCGCCTTCGGGATCATGGCTTTTGTATCGGCTCAAGGCCAGATCCCGATGGAGGACGGCGTAGCAGTAAACGCAGCCGTGGGGGCAGGTGTCGTACTCGCCGATGTCCGTCGATTCGTAGCATCCGCAGTCTGGCCGGTTGCCCTTCAGTCGGGCCCTGATGGGCCGCCCTCCCATCGCGGCGAGCCGGCGGGCGTCGACGCATCGGGCGGCCTCTGCGCCGGGAACGACGTACTTCCGCTGCGAGCAGACCGAGAGCTTCATGCCGTGGGCACCCGCTATCACCGCGAGCCTTGCGACCAAATCCAGCTTCACCTGGTCGGGCGGGTCTTCCCAGGTGAACCCGAACTCGTGAGCAGCGGCGTCGAGGTTCCTCGCGGTCTTCTTGTAGATCGTGGCGAATGATATTACCACCTCGTCGGTCGCTCCTTCCAAAGACCCGGCGAGCCGCTCGAAGTTATCGAGGTGATATTCCGCGGGCGTCAGAGACGAGAAGAGTATGGGGTCGTACCGCCAGACTGCGGCCTTCGGCCCGTACCTCTCGGCGACGGTCCGGAGGTGCCGGACGGCGCGGTCGGCGTCGACGACGGTCCGCTCCAGCTTACGAGGGTAGCCGGTGATGGTGTACTGGATGGTGAAGGGGCGGCCGAGCTCCGCCACCTTCTCCAGCCTGCTCATGAAGGGGCCGAGGTTCTTGGTCCAGAAGACGAAGCCGTCGACGTCTTCCCTCGCCAAACTGACCCGGCGGACCTGGCGGCGGTTGTAGGGGTTTCTTACCTTGCAGTATCCGGCTTCGAGCCGTTTTTCAAACCAATGGCCATAGAAAGCCGGGATGTCCGTCTTGTAGCTGGCGGAGATGATCATTTATCTCATCTTGCAGTCCCTGTGGTAATGGGGGCACCGCTCGTTGGTGCAGACGTTCTCGCGGGTCGAGGCCACCAGCTCCACGTGGAGGAGGTCGAGCCTCCCCTGGAGGTCGGGCGCGAGGTCGGGAAACTCGGGTCCGGCGACGATCTCGCCGATTTTGTCCCTCAGCTCCACGGATCGCGTCCGGTCGCCGTGGAGAGATCTGGTCTCTCGCTCAAAGTCGGAGACGATTTTGCGCCAGCTCAAGGGATCGCGCTCCATTTCGTGTAAACTGACAGTTCGGGCTAATTGATATACATAATCTGTGATATCTTGCAAATGAGAGAAGGCGGTCATAGATGAAACCCTTTGATAAATGCCCCGTCTGCGGCGGGGAGCTGGTGGAGAAAGAGGTGGAGAAGCTCCTTAGAGGGGGCGCTCACACCGCCGTCCTGAAGGTGAGCGCTGAGATTTGCCTCCGATGTGGTGAGCGGCTCTATTCCCAGGAGACGGTCCGGCGGTTCGAGGAGATCAAGGCGAAGCTGAGGCGCCAGGAGACGGCGGAGTTCAAGCCGATGGGATTGTCGTTCGAGGTGGTGTAGGCGAAAAAGATGCAGATTCTAAAAGCTGTAGCTCATTTGGAGCTTGGGGTCGAGAGATCTATTCCTGCTTTAGAAGCCTTTACCACGAGGTAGTTTACAAATGCCGAACACGTCACCAGCATAAATTTGGCTTCTTCCTGACCAACATCAGGATCTGCAGTCATGCAGTGGCGAATTCCACTCGCATCACTCGTATAACTATAAAGATTTTGAAAAGCAGTTTTCAAATTGTCATGCAGACTCAAATCCTTGCGAATTTTAATCAATGCAGTCCTTATGTTACCATCATCAGTAATAATTTTGCACATGGACTCGACTGCACTTATCGATTCTTTGATCGAATTTCTATAATCGGGATTTTCACGATCAGAGAGTAGTTCGAGTGATCGTTTCAGATGTTTTCGTACTGGTTGCTGTGGAATTTGTAAAGCGTCTTCTATTTCAGAGATTTCCTCATCTGATGTTATTGGAGTGATCTTACCGCCAACAAAACGATATGCGGATAACTCTTTCTCTAATTCATCATTACATAGCGTCATAAAGACGTCACTTTTTAGTTTAATAGGATAATGTTCTGCGCAGTATTCTATGAAATCGTACACTTCATACCACTTACATGAAAAATAATATTTACGGATTTCATAAATTATTTGAAATGTGAAACCGTCCATTGTGTCGATAGGCCGTCTAAAATAATTATGCCATAGTAAGCTAAAAAATGTTTTTAAACTTTTATTTTCTGGATTATCAATAGGATTATTATTGCTCGGCCAATAAGACAATTGCAAAAGATTCCATAGCCCAATTCTTAAATCGTCATCCATACTGTCTTTTTGTATCAATTCTTTTACAGGCTTGAGCCCCATCCTCTCAGAAAACGACTTCATAGCAGCTACCTCCACACCTTCCCATCCACCTTTAGCCCCAGCACCTCCCTCGCCCCCTTATACACGTCCTCCGCGATCAGCGCGCATCCCAGGGCCGCATCGCAGCTTGCGAGCGGCAGAACCTCGCACCCCAAAAACTCCGAGACCCTGCTCGCGATCCGGGAGGCGGGGTCGCCCGCGAGGTACAGCGCCGGGGTGGGAGCGCCGAGGTCCCGGAGGAGGACGCCCATGGCGGCGAGCTCCATGGCTGCATAGAGCGCGAGCGCCTCGAAGGCCGCCACCCGCTCTTCTTCGGCGCAGCTCTTGAGGGTGAGGCCCCGCTTCCGGAGAATCCCGCCCCGGGTGAAGGCCTCGTTGGCGGTCATCTTCCCGGCGTCAACATTTCTGATCGCGGCGACGTCGAGAGGGCCGTGCAGAAGGCCGGGGGCGAAGATGGGGGCGTCGATGGCCCCGGCTATGCGCCCAGCGGCGACCCCGATGGTGACGACGTTGGAGCTGGCGTCCGAGATTATGAAGTCCTTTTCGCCGCCCTTACGGACTTTATAGGCGAGGCCCACCTTCTCGGGGCTCGCGCCGTGGGAGAAGACCTTCATCCGGGGGTCGATATCGGACCGGTCGTGAATCCCTGGGAGGAGGATCGCGGGCCATCCCGATTCGCGGACGGCGTCGAAGACCTTCGTCCCGCCGCCGACGTGAAGTCCGGCGCCATCCTGGCTGATCACGCCGCGGTTCTCGGCGTCCTCGATTCTGACGATCTCGGTTAGGCCGTCGCCCATCGAGTAGCAAAGGGCGAGAAGCTCGACCTCCTCGGCGCTTGAGTCGAGATCCAGGCCGAACGCCTCCCTGATTCGATCCGTGATCTCCGAAGGGGCGAGCCCTCCTGCCTCCTCCCTCGGGATGACGTAGCACTTGCCGTCGGAGTTCGCAAACCTTATCGCCCTCGTCCCGTGATCCACGCCCAAAAACACCTCAGACCGCCCCCGCCTCTGCTTCCTTCTCCATCTCCTCGTCTACGATCTTCACGATCTCTTTCGCCACCCTCAGGCTGTCATCCTCGTCCTTCATCACTGTGTCGAGCCTGACCGAGGGGCCCCGGTAGTCGCTCTCGGGGCTCACCACCATCAGGTCCACGCACCCCAGGAGATCTGCGACCCCCCGGTCGGTGACGGGATATCCCCAGGCCCGCATGAAAGCGGCGGCGGGACCGCTGAGGGGCTTTCCGCCCACGAGAGGGCTTATGGCGACTATTCGGCTTTTCCGTTCCATCTCGCCCTTTCTTTCCCTTTCCCCTTTACCTCTCCCGCTCATCTTCTTCAATTGATCCCGAACGCCCCTCAACGCCAGGATCGGCCCGATGCTGGAGACGGGGTTGCTCGGCCCGATGAGGACGGGCTCGCCCTCCTCCTCCGCCCTCTCCAGGGCGGCGAGAAACCCGAGGCTGGGGAGGGCGTCCTCGATCCCCCGAAATCGTACGGCTTTGACCTCCGGTCGGCCACCCCGGCCGACCCAAAACTCCTGAAGGTGCATCTCACCCTCGGGGGTGGAGATCATGGTGGATACGGGATCGTCGGTCATGGGAATGACCCTCTCCTCAATTTTCAGGGCCTTGCATAGCCTCTCCGTAGCCTGGCTCAATGTCAGGCCATCCCGGAGGAGCTCGGATCGGAATATGTGAATGGCCCGGTCGAGGTCGCCGAGGGCGAGGGCTTCTTGATGGCCGAGGCGGCTGAGAAAGTCGTGGGTTTTAAAAGAGTCGTTCTCAATCCCCCACCACTTTTCGCGGTCGATCATCCCCGCCAGGGTGTAGAGGACAGAGTCCAGGTCCGGCGATACCAGGTTTCCTGAGATCCAGAGGTCGTCGGCGGTATTGGCGACCACCGTCAGCTCCGATGGGTGGAGAACCTTTTTGAGGCCCACCAGGAGCTTGGGGGTACCGGTCCCGCCGCTGAGGATTATCAGTTTTTCCGCCTCCCTGGGCCGCTCGCCGGGTCAGGCGGCTGAATCGAGGATGATCATTCCGGTCTTGAGATCCTCGCACTCTTCGGGGGTGAGCCTTGTTGAGACCGCCTTCTCGGAGACTATGGCACTGTTTCCCAGGGGGTCTTCCAGAACTATGGTGAGGGGTCCCTCGCCCTCCATCGCCCGCTCGATCCGCGCGAGGATGCACTCTCCCCGGAGCGCGTTCTCCTCGACTCCGGCGTCCCGAGCGGATTTGGTGGCGAAGGCGACGATTCCTCTCACCTTCTGAAGGACGCCCTCGACGTTGGATATGTAGGCATCGGAGGCTGGACCCGGCTCCACATCGATCCCCAGCTCCGGAATCCTGATCGTCCCGCTGGTGGACCTGATCACCCTCGCGTTCAGATCCTCGACCTCCTCGATGGTGATGGTGTACCTGACCGGCTCGCCCTGGTTGAGGAGAATGGTGTCCGAGAGCCTGAAACCGCAAGATTCGCATACCCCGGCGATGACCATCGCCTCGCCGAAGTGGGGTATATCTTTCGTCTCCCAGTCGAAGGTGATCTCGGCGTTGCAGATGGGGCAACTGGAGGTGGTAACGGCCTTCAATCCTCGTCCCCCAGAATGTTCTCCCGGTCTATCCTCATCCTCTTGGGCACGACTATCACCAGGTTGTCGCCGAGCCCAGCGATGTCTCCACTCAGATCCTCGACGGCGGCCTTCAGCTCGCCGATCGCCTCGTCCAGAAGGTCCTTCTCCCTTCTCAGAGGAGATATGTCCACCAGAACCAGGTTTCCTCTTTGTATCTCCGTCTTTATCTCGGGGAGAACGTCGATGTCGTTCAGCTCCGCCATCCTCACCAGAATCTCCGAGGGACCTCCGGCTGAGACCTCCTCGAACTGCCCCAGGTCTATGTTCACGTAATCTTCGTCGCCAGACCTGCCCATCAACTTGTCCAAGATGCCCATATCTCGCCCTCTGCAAAGAGGTATGCTACTTTTCGATCTTGATCTCTATATCTGAATTTCTCTATATCCAGAACTCTCTATCTTGATATATCTGATCTATATCTGATCTCACGCCTCGACGTTCAAAAGCCCAAACCCGGCCCCGCCCATCAACAGCATGAAGGCCAGCACCGCCAGGACAAACCCAGCAGGACGGAGAGCTTCGGGGGCCGCCGTCTGGACCAGGATCATGAGCGCGATCATCAGAAAGACGAGTCCGCAGCTTATGCCGATCTCCAGAGACTTCTTGCTCATACCCCACCAGCTCTGCTGTGATCTGAGATATTATTTGCGATTCCATCCTTGCATCTCAAAGTAGATCCCTCCTCCGAAGGCCGTCGGGCCCCGCCAGCCTCTCGACCAGCGATCGAGTCTTTTCGCCATGCCAGCCCAGGTCTATGTATCGAGGGTAGACGGGAAGCCTCTCTCTCAGCTCAAAGCCCGAAAGCCGGGATTCGAGCTCTTCCAGAGTGGGCCATTTCCTTTCGGGGTTGATCCAGTCCAGAGTCACGGGGCTGATCCCGCCCAGGTCCTCGGCTCCAGCCTCGACCAGAGGGAGGGGGTCGGCCAGGTTTGGAGGAACCTGGACGGAGACCGACGGCGGAAGGATCGATCTTGCCATCCTCACCGCCTCCGCCAGGGTCTCCGGGCTGGGGGGGGCGAGATGAAACATGGCGGTTTTCGGCTTGGGGTCAAAGGGCTGGACGATCACCTCCTGGATGTGGCCGTAAGTCTCGTGGATTTTTTTTAAAGCCTGGATCGATCGGACCCTGTCTTCTCTCGTCTCGCCGATCCCCACCAGGATGCCGGTGGTGAAAGGTATCTTCAGCTCTCCAGCCGCCGCGATGGCCGCGAGCCTCAACTGGGGACTTTTTCCGGGGGAGGATCGGTGGGCCTCCACATCGGCTGTCGTCTCGAGCATCAGGCCCATGCTGGCGTTGTAGGGGGCAAGCCTGCTCATCTCCTCTTTTGAGAGGAGGCCGGCGTTGGTGTGGGGGAGGAGGTCTCGATCCAGGGCCAGCTCCGAGAGCTCGATGAGGTAGTCGATGAGGTCGTCTTTTCCGGTCCGTTTGAGGAGGTCGCCGAAGCCGGGAACCTGCATGGGGGCCTCGCCGAGGGAGAAGAGGGCCTCGGTGCATCCCGCCGAAGCCCCTCGGTCCAGGAGCTCGATTGCTTCTTTGCGGCTGATGATCTGCCCTTCGTCTCGCCGATATCCGCAATAGAGGCACCGATTCCTGCAGACGTTGGTGACGGGGATGAAGACGTTCCGGGAGTAGGTGAGAAACTTTCTCATAATCGAGACTCGGGCATCAGAAAAATAATTCAAAAATTAGGGGGTGCAAGGCGCCTTCAGCGCCTCAGCTCCACCAGCTTCAGCTTGTTTCCAAGCTCGCACTCCTCAGGGGCCTCGCCCACCAACTCGACGATGGTGCAACGGTCCCCCGACTTCAGGCCTACGGGGTGGCAGAGCTCGTACATGGTGCAGTCGTACTCGTCGCATTTTGGCGGCTCGAAGACGGTCTTGGACCCGGCGAAGGCTTTCCTCGCGTCGATGGCCGCGATGATGGGGCTTTCGGTCACCTCCACCGCCCGGACTCCCGCCTCGTGGATGGGGCAATCGTGGACCAGCTCCCCACGAATCCCCAGGATCCTGTACCTCCTCCCCGACTCGAGGTTAGTGCAGGTGTTCCTGAGCTTGCAGGTTTCGCATTCCGGCGAGGGGGCGTTGAATATGAACTCCATCCCTATCGTTGCGAGCTTGGTTCCTATCAGGGTGATCTGTGTAGCTGCTTCGGACATGGTTTTCGCCTCAAGTGAATAATTATATTATTTTGGTCTTTTTGGCGGCCGCGGTGGCGGCCTCTCTGGTGAGACCCGAGCCGAGGATAGTGTATCGCTCGGGGCGGATATTGTGGGCGGAGGTTAAGGCCTCGATCACCGTCTCTTCGTCAAGGCCGATCTCGGAGGCCGATGTGGGCGCCCCCACCTCTTTCAGGGCGGTTCGGATCATCTTCCAGTCCCCGCCGTGTAGATACATCATGACTATGGTGCCCAGGCCGCAGAGCTCGCCGTGGAGAGCCTTTCCGGGAGCTATTTTGTTGATGGCGTGGGCGAACTTGTGCTCTGAGCCGCTGGCGGGGCGTGAGGAGCCCGCGATGCTCATGGCCACGCCGCTGGATATCAGGGCCTTGACCACGACCCTCGCCGACTCTTCCAGGCTCGGTTTCAGGTCAGGGGCTGTCTCGACGATCATCCTCGCCGTCATCTCCGATAGGGCGGAGGCGTACTCGCTGTACTCCTCGCCCCGGAGCCGATGGGCGAGCTTCCAGTCCCTTATGGCGGTGTAGTTGGAGATGATGTCGCCGCACCCGGCGGCGAGGAGCCTTTCGGGGGCCTTGGAGATGATGGCGGTGTCGGCTATGATCCCCAGGGGGGACTGGGCTGAGACGGAGGTGGTCTCGCCATCGATGGTTAGGGAGGCCTGGGCCGAGCATATCCCGTCGTGGGAGGCGGCGGTGGGGATGGAGACGAAGTGGACCCCGGCCCTGACCGAGGCGAGCTTGGCGACGTCTATCGACCTTCCGCCGCCGACGCCAATGAGAAAGCCCGCCTTCATCTCCGCCGCCAGTTTCTCCGCCCTCTCCACCTCTTCGAGTTTTGAAAATTTTGTGATCATGAGGCTTGTTTCAAAGCCGCGATCTTCCATCCGCTGAGAGATCTCTCCCCCCACCAGCGCGCCGGTGGTGGGACCCGTAACAATTAGGGAGCTGCCCTTCAGTTTGAGGTCTCTGCAGACGTCGGCCACCTCTCTTGCCACGCCGCTTCCGACCACCACCAGTCGCGGAAGCTCCATCCATTTGGATCTGCTCAACGGTCTCACCAGCTAGGACAAATTTCGTACCTCTACGAATATAAACGCTCCCTCGGACGACCCCACGGTTGACCGAAGCGAAGCCGAGGAGATTATACAAAAGCAGACGAAATATACTAATAAGAAAATTATGAATTAGTTATTAGTCATTTCGGAGGGCCTTCAGGACGGAGAGGACCTTCTCCCGGTACCTGTTGACCTCGGAGCTGGTCCGCACCCGGGGCCTTGGAACATCGATCGCTATGATCTCGCTGATCTGGCCGGGGCGGGCGGACATGATCACCACCCGGTCGGCGAGGTAGATCGCCTCGTCGACGCTGTGAGTGACGAAGACGACAGTCTTCTGCTGCTCCTGCCAGATCCGCAAGAGCTCCGCCTGCATGATGTTTCGGGTCTGGGCGTCCAGAGCCCCAAAGGGCTCGTCCATGAAGAGGGCCTTGGGGTTGTTCACCAGGGCCCGCACGATCGCGACCCTCTGCTTCATCCCGCCTGAGAGCTCGTGGGGGTAGCTGTTCTCAAATCCCGCGAGGCCCACCGCCTTGAGGTACCTGCGGGCCCTCTCGAACCGCTCCTCCTTGGAGACGCCCTTCAGTTCCAGGCCGAAGGCGACGTTATCCAGGATCGTCCTCCAGGGGAAGAGGGAGTACTCCTGAAATACCATCCCCCGCTGGGGACCCGGACCCTCGATGGGGACGCCGTCGAGGAGGACCTCACCACTGGTTGGCCTCTCCAGGCCGGCCATGATCCGGAGGAGGGTCGTCTTGCCGCAGCCCGAGGGGCCGAGGAGGCACATGAACTCCTTGTCTCCCACCGAGAGGTTGACGTCGTGGAGGGCCTCAAAGGTCTTTCCCTTCACCGAGAAGCTCTTCGATAGGCCCTTTATCTCCAGCAGAGCGGTCATAGGGGAGGAAAATTGGGTGACGGAGTTATAGGCTTTTCTGTCGGGATAAGACCGGAAAAGAAGAATTGCGACTTATTCGCGAGTAAGTCATTTGATCTTTGGGGGCTCTAATCCCAGCTTATGAAGCATCCCCTTTGCTTCATCCAAAGCAGGCTTGTAACAGTAGGGAGGACCATCGCACCAAGCACGATTATAGGCAATTCCTGCATGCAACTTAGCATTGTCAACATCATCAGAATTCAGTGCCATTTGGGCTAAGAAATTGTGGATTTCCGCCTGTTTTAGCCGGTATTCAAACCGATTGGCGATGTATAAAGCTTCTTCTGCATCATGAATAGCCTGATCTTCTTCATTTTTAACTTGATGCCAACGTGCCCAAGCTAACAAAATATCTGGCTCCAGATCCAGCAAATCAGTCCGACGGCATAGTTCAAGCGCCTCTTTTAGTTCATCCCCTGCTTCGGATAATATTCTGATCCTGTCATTTTCACTTGTTAACGCTAATTGTGTTAACGACAATCCAAGCATTAACTTTGCCATGATAATTCCAAAGTTGTCGTCCTTGGAGATTGAAATCGCTCTTTTAGATAATGCAACTGAAGCGTTTAGCTGCTTATCTTTTGGCTCCATTAGAAGAATGCGAAATGCCCGATACGAATATAATCTTGCAATTAAATCTGAACTAAGATTCGTTTTAATATATTTAATACCTTTATTTCTATAGTGTTTCCTGATACGCTTTTTTTCAAGTTCGTCTGCAATATCTAACTCGTGAGCAGAGTCATTGAAACAGCCCATATAATTGAAAATTTGAGCTCGAATGCTATGAGAATATGCTTTCTGAAATAAAACATTATTTATATTTTTTTGATGTTGGCTTTCGTTGGACTCTTTTTCTAATTCGAATAAATATTCAAGTGATTTTCTGATACTTAGTTCAGAATTGTTCAATTCTCCTAGCCGGAATTGTGATTCAGAGAGATTGATAACGCCTACTGATTTGTTGATATTTTCTTTAAGTTCCTCTGCTAATGGAATCGCAATATTAATTACAGATCTAGCAAGGCGCTGCTGACCAGATATTCGATAATAAAGAGATAATTCATTTAAAATCCACCCTTGACTTGCCTTGCTTAATTTCGGTAGATAGTTATGCTTATCGGAGTAAAAAAGACTTAAAAGTTCAAAGCAGATTTGGTAAGCACCGAATCTATGAAATAAGTTGTCAGATAGCTTAAATCTATAAATGATATATGCATCATTATATAATCCTGATTTAAATGTATGATAACATAGTTCTATGGTAGTGGTAATATCGTTTATGCTTTTTACTTCATGTGGAAAAATTCGCGTAATAAAATACTCTTTTAGATTTTTGTGAGCCCCAATTTTATCATTCAATCTATCATAAGCATATCTGCGAACAATTGGATGGAGCTCAAACCGCACATTATCTTTGTCAAAAAGAAGTAATCCCCAGTCCATTAAACCATCCAGGGCTTTCTCAAATTCTTTTTTATCAGGAAACTCATCAGATATCGATAATAAAGCATCATAAATTACTCCACCACGAAATGAAGACGCTTTCGATAACAATATCTGCCAATCGTTGGGCAATGACTTATAAGCTACCTCGAGGATATGATGCCGTCTTGCTCTCAGATTGGTATGAACGTCATAACGAGGTGCAGTATTAATATCCCCAGGATTCTCTTTATCTCTTTTTATTAGGCCTGAAAGTATACGTAAACTGAGAGGATGAAAATCGTAATAAGCGCATGCTCTTCGAATCTCGTTAGATGTACCCCTTGTCACACCTTGTAATTTCATGAATGCCACAGCGTCTTCGGGATTTAATGACATAAGCTCCTTTTTATAACAATATCTTAATGGGTTTCCTGCTTGATCTTCCAAATCATGTACCATTAAACGTGTTGTAATAAGAATTTTGGATTTGACTCTGCCATTAGCTAAATAACGCAAAAAGCGAGCTGCATTATGATCCGTGCAAGCTCGGCCATAAAAATTAATATCATCAAAATTTTCATCGTTCTCGTCTTCAACGTTTATTGGATCGTAATTTCTTAATAGCCGTTCAAATCCATCTAGTATGATTAAAAATGGCTTTTCTTGTAAAATACTAACAAGAATTCGAGTTTTATCGAATTCTGATGTTATATTGCTTGGATCGATTGTTTGCCCACTAGCGTATATTATAGACTCATCTAGAAATTTAGAGAACGACGATTCTCCTTCATAAAAAGACCACCATAAAGCCCCTTCAAGTTCCAAGAAATCAACGTCATTCTGTAGCCAATGCCAAGAAAGAAAAGATTTACCCATCCCACCCATGGCTACCAAGGCTAAAATCTGCCTTTCGTCGTTATTTAGCCAATTTGTGAGCATCTCAAGCTCTAATTTACGACCAGTGAAATTCGCAGGTGGTGGATATGGATGAGCGAAAAAAGGATTTGGTGGGAAAGGAATTGATTTATTAATACATGATGTACGTTTTCTAACTACATTTTCGTGTTCCCAGTTTCGGATTGCCCGCGTTATTTTCGTGGCCAAGTTCTCCGGTGAAGTAAACTCGGCTCGTATACGATCTTTGCTCACACGTTCGCGGAATGCCTGTTGTTTTATCCAGATCTCGTCACGTTCTCGGAGACTTGGTGGTGGTCGTACGCTATCTGGAGCGACGAACATCAGCCTTGGTATCTTGGTGTCGACTGCAGCCTCATATTCCCGCTCCGTGTACGACTTCTCGCTTCCCTCGGGGCAGCTTCCGTATAGATGCCCAACTATTCCCACCAATAGATCACATTCAGCCACCTTGGCGCGGCAGAACTCGTCAGATCCATCATCCCGCGCGCCGAAGTCCTCCATGCGGACGCAATGATAGCCGTCCAGCCCCTCGATGGCCGTGTAAGCTGCCTCTCGGTACTCTTTCAGATCTCTGGCCGTGGAGCTGAGGAAGACCTTTTTGATGGGCATGGAAATTCAGATCAGGTATTGGACGAAGGCTTAAAAATAGTTTTGGAGCGCCCCGCTCAAAAATGCGCCATCCAGCCCCATTCTCGCCCAGCTCAGCAGGAGGGAAGCGGCCAACCTCACCTCGCACCTCGCCCACGATCACAAAGAAGTTCGAATAGGCGGTCTTTGACCAAAAAACCAAATAATATTGGTGCACTAAAATGGTGATTTGAATGAAGATTAAGGCCGTGATCACAGGTCCCGCGGTACAGGGTGTGGGTTATAGAGTATTCCTGATGCACGAGGCCGTCATTGAGGGCATCGAGAGGTTTGCGGCCCTGAACGTATCAGATGATACGGTAGTCGTCCTAGCCGAGGCCGATGAAGATGCGATATCAAATTTCAAAGAATTTCTACGCACCCGTCATCCAGAGCACGCCCAGGTCTCTGAGGTCAGAATCGAGGATTTCAAAGGAAAGGTGATGACTCTCCAGGGGTGGATGATCCTGAACACGGCGGAAATGATGGATAAAATCATCTCCATCCTAATGAGCATGGACAGAAAGTTAGAACGGACGGCCGGATAGAAACATGAAACCTTCGACGAGGTGCGTGGATTGCGCGAGGACCTGGGAACCATTCACGGCGAGCGAATGGAGAGGATGGAAAGAGACATCGCCGCTATAAAGGCTAAGATCGGCCTCTCCTGATACTAATCGGATTGCGGCGGCGCTCCCGACATATTATCTCTCCCTATTCTTCTTGGAGGCGCTGGTTATGCTCATACTTCAGAGCGCCGACCTCATCCCTGCACCTCGCCCTCGATCCCCAGGATGGCGCTTTTCACGGCCACCTCCTTTCCCGCCATCTTCAGCGCCTGACAGACGATGGCCTCCAGATTCGAGCAGCAGGGAACCTCCATCTCCAAAACGGCGATATCCTCAATCTCGTGGGCGGCGAGGATCGCGGGCGAGACGAAGCTCTCCCTCTGGTCGAGCTTGGGGCAGCCGATGAGGGCGATCCTCCCCCGGATGAAGCCTCTGTGGACGGCGGGGGGAGGCGAATGCGGCGCAATCATCGGCAATCAGAAGGCGGGCGCAAGACCGGCGCGAAGACGAAAGATGAATAGAGAAAAGAGAAAGAGCAACATAAGCAAAAGGAGCGGAGAAGACGGCTCGAAAACATTTCGGACCGCTTCACCCGGCTCACTTTTTCTTCTTCGCCCCGGCCCCCTCCACGATCTCGACCTGCTCCTCGACGACCCCGGGAACCTTCTCCTTCTCAAACTCCTGCTGGACGTCGCAGCCGAGCCGCCCGATGGCGTCGGACCTGCACTGCCTGCAGTGCCTCATCTGCCTCATGGTCTTGGATAGCTCGTCCTGAATCGCCTTCTTCTCTGCCGGGGTCGGGGGGGTGAGGTGCGAGAACCGATACTGGGGGATGAGGGGCATCACATTCTGAATGTAGACCCCCAGCTTCTTGATCGTTTTCGCGATCTCCATCACATGGTCGTCGTTGATGGTGGGGATGAGGACGGTGTTCACCTTGACGATCATCTTCCTCTTCACCGCCTCTTCCAGGCCCCTCAGCTGGTGGTCGAGGAGGATCTCCGCAGCCTCCAGGCCGGTGTACTTCTTCCCCTCATAGGTGACGTACTCGTAGATCTCCTTACCTATGTTGGGGTCTACAGCGTTCAGGGTCACGGTGACGTTGCTGATCCCGAGATCGTCGAGCCGGTCGATCTCGTCGGGGAGAAGGAGACCATTGGTGCTGATGCATAAGATGACCTTGGGGTACTTCTCTCCTACCAGCCTGAAGGTCTCGAAGGTCGCCTCGTTGAAGAGGGGCTCGCCGGGACCTGCCACCGCCACCACCTTGATGTAGTGGAGCTTCTCCATCACCTCGTCGACCCGCTGGAGGGCCTCTTGGGGGGTGAGGACCTGGCTTGTGACCCCGGGCCTGCACTCGTTGACGCAGTCGAAGTCCCGAATGCAGTAGTTGCACTGGATGTTGCACCTCGGAGCGACGGCAAGGTGCATCCTGCCGAAGCGGTGGCAGGCCTTCTCGCTGAAGCAGGGGTGCTCCTGGATCCTCCTCAGCTGCTCGGGGTCCCAGGGCACCTCCTGGTCGCCGACCTTGGCGGTGGGATAGGCATTCTCGCTCATGATCACGAACTCCAAGAGACTCTTCGTCATTTCTTCTCTAAAAGGCTATCCCAAATCCGGGGGTGTACAGCTCCAGGGCCAAAAATCTTATCCGGCAGAGAAGCGTGGGTTTCAGCATGTCCAAAGAAGAGGGCCGAGTTGTCATCTGGCCCGCCTACATCGACGCCGGGAAGTCGAGGAGCGATGGGAGGCAGATCTCAAAGCGCGACGCCGTCGAGAAGCCCACCGTCGATGAGATAATGGTGGCAGCGATGGAGATGGGCCTTGGGCCGGAGGCTGAAAGGGATAAACACTACCCGAAAGAGTGGTGGGAGAAGCCCGGCCGGGTAACGGTCCCTAAAAAAGGGCCCAAGACAGCCCTGGTAAAAGAGATCGCGAGCAGGATCAAGCGAAGACGCGGCTGATTCTGGCAAGGGGCAGAAATCAAAAGGTCAAGGACATCGAAAGATATCAGAGGGTATCAAAGGGCATCAAGGGACATAAAAGGACGTCAAGGACCATTCTATCGGTTAAGTCCCTCTCCCGAAAGCGCCACAGGGCCGATGGTCAGCGGTCCTGGAGAGTCTCCACCTCTTCTACGATCTCTTTTCCAGCCACGACCTCGTCGATGCTGTGGATTACGCCGCCGAAGTCCTCTATCACCGACTCCACGGCCAGGTAGTCGATCTTATCTCCCTTAATGGTGATCTTGATCGTCTCGGTCTGCTGGTCGACTTCAGATAGGCTCAAATTTACCCCGGTTATTCCGCCGAGCTTGCTCAGGGCATCGGCAAGCTCCAAAATTGTGGGGACGTGCGGCTTCAATACATCAAGTACTAAACGTCGAATCGCGGTGGTCATCGAAAACTCCCGGTATGGTGTAGGGATGATTTTGGTTGAAGGCAATACTTAATAATGTTTGTGATTCAGCCCACCTCATGATCGACCTTCACACTCACACCGTCTTCAGCGACGGCGAACTGATCCCCAGCGAGCTGGTTCGCCGAGCCGAGATGAAGGGATGCAGGGCCCTCGGGATCACAGATCACGTCGACTTCACCAACGTCGAGTTCGTCTTAAGCCAGGTCTCTAAAGTCAAGGAGCTGGAGGACATCCTGGAGATGAGGATCCTCTCCGGCGTCGAGCTGACCCACGTTCCCCCAGCAAAGATGGAGAAGCTGGCGACCCTGGCCCGAAGGCTGGGAGCTGAGCTGATCGTGGTCCATGGGGAGACGCCCGTCGAGCCTGTGGCTCCGGGGACCAACCGCAAGGCCCTGGAGATCGGAGCTGATATCCTGGCCCACCCCGGCTTCATCACCCCCGAGGAGGCGGATTTGGCTCGGGATAACAACGTCTGCCTGGAGCTGACCGCCCGGCGAGGGCACAACATCACCAACGGCCACGTGGCCAGGCACGCCCTGGAGGCAAAAGCGAAGATGGTCGTCGACACCGACGCCCACGCCCCCGAAGACCTCATCGACCGGGAGAGGGCGATCGAGATCGCCAGGGGTGCGGGGCTCACCCTGGAGAAGGCAACGGACGTGGTCGCTCACCACGCCATAATCGACATCGACCTCTGACTACGATTACGACTGACGACGAGATGGTACCTTGGACGTGGTGGCGGTCGACATCTCCGGCAGGCACGCTGTGGGCGGAAAGTACATCATGGTCTCCGCCTCGGTGGCGGCGAGGATATCTCCGGAGGGAATCGAGAGGACGAGGAGGATGAGGCTCGTCCCCCTGGTGGCGGAGTCGGTAGAGATGGAGGTGGTGATCGAGCTGATCGAGGACTCGGTCCGGGGACTGCCCGGCATTGTCCTGGCCGAGAAGGGCGACCTCTACAATCTGGAGCGGTGGCGGGTCGAGAGCATCCTGGGACGGGAGTTCAAGTATCCCGAGTCCCGAGGCGAGAGGAGGGCGATCGAGCTCGCCCATCACGCTTCCTTTGCGGGCCGAAAGCTGGTCTTGAGGCTGATGGAAGAGGGGCTCGGAGAAGGGGCCTGGAAGAATATGGCCAGAGGATTGTGAAGAGATGAAGGGCGAAAAGACGGCGGTGCTTCTTTTTCGGGAGGATCCAAGGGACGTCCCGCATCCCGAGAAGATGGCGGAACTTCGGGGCCTAGCCGAGTCGGCGGGCTACAAGGTCCTGGCCGAGATCTCTCAGAGAAGGGGCAGGGACCGGAGGTTTCAGCTGGGAAGGGGCAAGATCGCCGAGGCAGCATCCCTCGAGCCTGAGAAGCTGATATTTCAAAACCCCCTCAGCCCAGGCCAGATGTTCAATATCAGCAAGGAGTTCGAGGTCCAGGCTATAGATCGGTTCAACCTGATCCTGGAGATATTCGCCTCCCGGGCCTTTACCAGAGAGGCGAAGCTCCAGGTGGAGCTGGCCCGGCTCTCCTACGAGGCGCCCTTCGTGCGAACGATTGAGTCCCTCAAAAAGCTGAGCGAGCGGCCCGGTTACCGGGGATCGGGAAGCTATGACGTCTCCATGTACAGGGACATCAAGGGGAGGATGGCCAAGATCAAGGCCGAGCTGAAGTCGGTGGAGGAGACGGGAGAGCGGAGGCGGGAGCGGAGGCGAGAGCTCGGGTTCGATCTGGTGGCCCTCGCCGGCTACACCAACGCCGGAAAGAGCACCCTCTTCAACCGCCTAACTGAAGAGACGGTTTCGGCGAAGGACCAGCCCTTCACCACCCTCTCGCCCACCACGAGAGCTGTGGCCGCCAAAGAGAGACGGTTTCTCCTCACCGACACCGTGGGGTTCATCGACGATCTCCCCCTCTTTCTGATCAAGGCCTTCCGGTCGACCCTGGCCGAGATCGTCGAGGCGGACCTGGTCCTTCTGGTGGTGGACCTCTCCGACCCTCCAGAGGTTCTGAGAGATAAGCTCGCCTCCTGCCACCAGACCCTCTGGGACTGCGGATGCTATGCATCAATCGTCTCGGTCCTGAACAAGGTGGACCGGATCGACCCCGAGGATGCCATCGAAAAACGCGAACTGATACGGGACCTGGCGCCTAACCCGGTCTTCATCTCCGCCCGAGAGGGGCACGGCCTCGGCGTCCTCCTCGATATGATCGCCGAGAAGCTTCCGCCCCTAGAGGAGTTTTTAGTCCATCTTCCATCGACGGAGGCGGGGATGGGGCAGCTATCGCGGCTCTACGAGGTTGCAGAGCCGATCGAGGTGAGGTACGGCGAAGAGATAGAAGTCCGTTTGATGGGAAGGCGCGAGATCGTGGCTCGGGCCCTCAAGGGCAGGGAGAGGTCGGATCTGTCGCCACCTCAGCCTTTGGCGGGGGGGTGAACGAATTGGCCGATCTCGTCAGGGAGAAGTTCAGGCTCAAGGAGACGATCGTCACCATCACGGCCACAGAGCGGAATCACATAGAGGCGGCCAAAGAGGAGATAAGAGTTCAGCGAGCTTTTCTTGAAGAGTTCATAAGAGAGGACCCCTTTTTCGTCCTGACCCTGGAGCCCTACGACCGCGCCATCGACGGGGCACCCGCGATCGTCAGGGAGATGGTGAGGGCGGGCTCTGCGGTCGGGATAGGCCCCATGAGCGCCGTGGCGGGGACGATTGCCCGATTTGCCCTGGAGGCGATGATCAGGGCCGGAGCTTCCTGCGCCATCGTCGACAACGGCGGGGACGTTGCCCTCGTCTGTGACCGGTCCATATTAATGGGGATCTACGCTGGACCCTCGCCCCTCAAAGACCTCGCCTTCGAGATCCCAGCTCGACCAAAGCCATTAGGCATCTGTACCAGCAGCGGGACTGTGGGTCCCTCCATCAGCTTCGGGTCTGCCGATGCGGCCGTGGTCGCCTCCGAGGACGTCTCTCTTGCGGACGCCGCAGCCACGGCCCTCGGAAACGCCGTCGGCGAGGACTCTCCTCTGGCGGAGGCCTTCGGCGCCGTCGACAGGCCCGGAATAGCTGGCGCCATGGTGATCAGGGGCGAGGAGATGGCCCTCTGGGGCGAGCTTCCCCCCCTCAAAAGGGCGAACCTCAGGCCAGACCTGATAACGAGGGGTTAGTTCGCGCCACAGGCGTTCGTATTTTAGTCAAAGAGCGCACTCAGCTGCAATCTGTGGGGGTATGTTGTGGATATTTACAGGTAGAAATTCAGGATTTCTAAGTTCAAAACGCGGAATGTAGGACGTATGACTTACACAGGTCCATAATCTTCAAGACCACGCCCATGGCGGTGTTGTTCCAGGATCTGCATTAGAGCGTCTCCTCATCGGCACAAGTGCCTGTTTCAATCCGGATTCTCCCGTTTGCCAAGACCGACCCGTCGAGCAACATCAGACTTGGAGAATCACGATCACTGCCAGGTAGCAATCTAGTTCCCCTCGCTCCTGATAGCGCTCATCAGCTCTATGAGTACTTCGAAGCTGGCGTTCATGCAAGATGACGACCCAAGATTTATGATGATATACGTCTCCGTCGTACGGTCGTAGAACATGTGAGCGCCCCATATCCCTAAGTGGCCGGTGAGGGGCGGAAGGACGCTGAGCATAGGAGAGAAACCCTGGAAGTCAACTTCCATCATGCCCATACCATAATTGATGCCTGGCATAAACTGGTTAGTAGCGGTCTCCATTTGCCCTAGAAGATCAGGACTAATAAGCTGGCCGTCTCTCAGTGCCATGTGGAATTTCAGAAGGTCTGCCGGAGTAGAAACGATTCCGCCACCGGCCCAATCAGAGCTGAGCGAGGTGAATTGACTGATCTCCGTATCATTCAGCCACGTCTTTTGGATTGGCTTCTTCGGCTGATTGGCGGGTTCAGAACGGAACATGAGATATGAGTCATTCATCTCCAAAGGTGTGAAGAACTCGTCATGCAGGTTTACATGGAACGGTTTGGATGTCGCGTTCTCGATGATCCTCCCGAGCAGAACATAACCGGTGTCGGAGTAGTGGAAGACATCACCAGGCTTGCCAACAGCGTGCTGATGATCCCTTGAGAAGGCCAGCAGCATCTCTGGGGTCCAATAGGTATCTGGATTGTTTAGGATCAACTCCAGAAATGGGGTGCCGGCGATGACAGGGTCTTCGACATAGTCGGCCACTCCCGAAGTGTGGGTCAAGAGCTCCCTTATGGTCACTTGTTCTGCGTAGTCTTTGCCTTCAAAGACGAAGAGATTCTCTAATGAGGTCTCCGGCAGATAGTTGACAATTGGGTCGTCAAGAGAGATCGCCCCTCTCTCAGCGAGCATACATATCAGAGTGGCCGTGAAAACCTTCCCAATGCTGGCAGTGTGGAATGGCACCTCTTCTCCACCCGGTGGATACTCATAAGAGACTCCCAGCTTCTCAGAGTGGAGTAAGACCTGCAGACTCGATCGGCCTTGGATCTGTTTCTCAATTCCCGCCAAGTACTGGTCCAGATGCTCCTGGAGATCCAAGCTCTGGCCGTCGCCGGGATCCTGGAGTCTCTCCCCTTCGTCACTTCGATCTTTGGCCTTCAAGCCAATTCTCAGTTGGCCGATAATCTCCCGCGCTTCGTCCATTATTGCCGATATCGACTCCCCGAATCCAATCATGACTATGGCCCTGTGAGGTGCCACTTGATGGGGTGTTTGTCCTATGAACGAGCTTGTTGTCACCTCCGAAGGCAACGGCTCACAGCAACCTCCGATGGGCAGTGCCACTAGAACGGCCAGCGCGATTAGAAACGCTAGGTTGACTGCCCTATTCATATCAATACCTTTTGTGTTACTCCATTCACTTCGTATCTCCCAGGCGCCTCTATTTGTTTTTTGTGAGACTTTGCCTCGGCGGGGTTGTCATCCCCAATTGCGAGTGCGTGACATGGGTCAAGGAGCCGCTTGTCGGAGCTCTCCAGATCCTTCCATGCTCTAATGCTGGCAGATACTACCTTAAAAGGTTTAGGTCCTGTATCTATAGAATAAGGGATCATGCGACCGGTGGAACGGTTCTTGGTGGTCAGGTCCGTCCGCCCCTAGCTCGATTGAAGCCTGAGCCATTCGAGAATCATCTTGAGAGTCTCGTCATCCAGGTTCGCTTCAGGCGTATTGTAGGCTGATGTGGCCGTCTCAGCTGTAAGCTCCTCTCGCGGTCTTGGTTCGAATTTGAGGACGTGGTTGGCATTTTCGGGGTAGCAGAAGGATACGTTTGCCATCCCCTGTGATGCTTCTTCCAGTTCCCCACCGTCAAGTCTCCAATCGGTCTGGATGTCCTTCTTGCCTATCACCACCAGCACCGGTACGGTGGTGTTTCGTATGTAATCCGCTGGCCTGAAGGACCAGAACTCCCTGCTGAACGGCTGGTTGACTGGAGCGCTCAGACCTGCCAACAGGTTGTTGGCGAAGTCGGGAAGTCCTGGGTCCGGGACAAAGGGCGAACCGTCCTCAAATCTCTGGATCAGCGCGAAATAGCGTGAGATCAAGTCGTCGCTATCTGGCTGGCCTTCCAACAGCGACACGACCTGAGAGTTGGCAACGTCGCTGAGAGCACGTCCTGGCGCACCTGTCAAAATTATTCCCGCAAAGGGGGCTGCGTCGGGGTGAGTCTGATAGTAGAGGACGTGGATCGCTCCCTCGCTGCTGGTAAGCGCGAAGAGACGATCGGGGTCCACGTCGGAACGGTTGAGCAGGTGCGATACCGCGCCCTTCAGCTCATCGAAATGGCTCTCAAGGCTGATCTGGCCGGAGAGGAGGGCCATGTTCTCAACCGCGTGGGTACCGGAGGCGCGTTTGTCGTACCTTATGGTGACGTAGCCGGAAGAGGCCAGCGCTTCTGCGAGGAGGCGGCCGCTGCCATTCGTGCCCGGCAGGAGCGGAGATTCCCAGTTCCTGTCAGTGGGACCCGATCCTGCTACCAGGACCACCCCCGGATACCTGCCCGGACAATCCGGGGCAGCGACGGTGGCATCAACTGTGGTCTGGCCAAGGGCCCATGAGACGTCTTCCGATTTCACCGCGAAAATGAATGGGTCAGGTGGCGTCTCCGAAGACGACGTCATACAGTAACCTCCAATTGTCAGTGCTACTAGAACGGCCAGCGTGATTGGACCTGCTACACTATTCATATCAATGCCTCTTGTCTTATTCTACTTGCAGGGCACCACCAAGTTATAGTCAGGAGCCTAATTAATTCAATCCATTTTTATACTCAGATATTTCTCTGTGGCGGTTCGATGAAGTGCTGGAGGTGGTCGAGCGGTGCCTGCCGAAAGACGACACTGGCGAGCTCATCGCCGAAGCCGAGAGGTCCGACGTCGTTCTTCGCAGTCGCGAAATACGGGTGCGAAACGTCCGGATCTATCCGTCGCCCGCGGCGAGGCTGACGAGAGAAGCGACTTCTGGTGGGGATCGCTCAGGGTCTTTTAGTTAGGGCCTTCAACCTGCAGATAAACGGCTCTTTTTGAAAACCAGCACTTTTTTAATCCATCGTGCAGATCGTTTAGCTCCTCGACCGGGTCGATGAGCCCTGCCGAAAAATGACCTCGGCGAGTTCATCGCCGAGGGCGAGAAATCCGACGTCGCCCACGACCTGCTAGCCCATCTGGCCGAGGTGGTGGTGGCCCTATTTTCAGGGACCCTCGCGATTCCCAAATTTAAATGCAGGGCAGCCAGTCAACCTGGACAGCACCACAGCTGTCGTTGCCCCATAGCTGGACGAACTTCTCGATGGAGAAGACACCGGTCAGGTCTTCAACGCTTCGGCCATACTCGTCATGTCTACCCTTGGAGTTCACGTTGGTATCCTTGGAGAGCCACCCGATGTGAGCGACGCCGATTACGTTGGAGTTGAAGTTGGCCTCAAGAGCGCCTGTACACTTGCCGCAATTTGGTGTTCCTACCAAATCTGGATCGCAGTCTTTCCTGGTCTTGACCTCGGTATTCTTCTGGAGGTGCTCGGCGTGGGTGTACATCTCGACGACGGTGGCGCCGATGTAGTAGTTCTGGACGCAGAGCTTATCGATCCACTTCTGGTCGTACGTGCCGGTCTGATAGCTCACAGGCATGTATTCAAACTCGGCTTCCTTGGTGAAATTGATGTAGTCGGGGCAGCAAACATTATTAGCCGTCGCCGGATCTGTATTGGATGGGTCCCTCTGGGCCTCGATCTCGGTCCTATCGGTGATGATGTTTCCGCTTCCTGACACCTTCTCGACCAGCTTGTTTCCGGCGAGGCCGGCCTGAGTCTGAATGACGACCTCTTTGTTCTTGTAGCCAACGCCCTTGATGCTGGACTTCTCGTACATGTAGTTGGCCGCGCCTGCCATGCCCACCAGGGCAATTCCTACGACTAGCAGAATAGCCAGTTCTCTCTTCATTCAATTCCCACTCCCGTTCTTTTATCTGTACTCGCGTTTTATATGCACACACATCGCCTTTTGCAAGAAGGCGGCTTTGCCGGTGCAGCAGCTACGCTCTTCAGGTCGAAGGCTAGATCTGATTTATGCCACAAGCTCCGCCTGAAAAGGCGCGACATCTAACATCCGATTAAGCTGGGATACTCCAGCAGAAGCTTGCCCACCCCCAGGAGCTTCCAGCCCGTCCAAAGACTCGAATCGCGTCGAAGTCATTTGGCTGGGCACATCCAGCCTTCAGTTTGAACGCATATAAACCTGGCGAGCATTGTTTAACCACAGTTTAAAGCAAATAGATATAATTTGAATTAATGGTAGCACAGTATGAAGTTTTTTGTGAATTTTACACTCATTTATCCAGCTTTCCGCATCAACCCTCCAATTCGTAGTATTTTTCACAATCCTTTCCTAACAATCGGATAATCCTAACAAGATTATCATTCAGATTCGCTATCTTCCGA
>Ga0272442_10002380_pt1 | contig 27396 bp, 24 predicted proteins | sample SSMForm2O_FD_200262 | JGI IMG/M metagenome (GOLD analysis project Ga0272442, IMG submission 200262) | Marine sediment archaeal communities from Little Sippewissett salt marsh, Falmouth, MA, United States - SSM-Form-2O | ecosystem: Environmental > Aquatic > Marine > Wetlands > Sediment ... | reverse complement strand
TGCCCAAGATTTTTATATTCCCCTTTGCTCCAGCCAACGCTGACACAGAGCATGGCACGGCCGCCGCTGAGCACATCCAGTGCCGCCAGCTGTTTGGCGGCAAGGATCGGGTCGCGCATCGGAAGCACCAGGCTGGAGATTCCGAGGCGGATACGATCCGTCTGACCCGCGATAAATGCGAGTGTGGTGATCGATTCATACAGCGATCGAAAACGGGTTGAATCCATTTCAGGCAGCAGGATGTGGTCTGTGGTCCAGACCGAATGGTAGCCGAAGGCTTCCGCAGCCTGTGCAGTATCGAGAATGGCTGAAGGATCGACCTCCTGGCCGTAGGAGGGCAGCGTAATTCCGAAATACATGAAATCTCCTCAGGGGTAATTCTAATATAGAAACGCTGAATACGTTACCTGCCAAGCAGGTAACGCTGCCGGATAAGCTGAATCACTGATTACACTGATACAGATGACTTGAGTGACAGAGGCTTTGGGAAAAGCGAGGGACGCGGCATTTCATGCCGAATTGCGGTGGTTTGCCTGAGCCTCGCAGCAGCAGGTCCTGCTGCCCGAGAATCAGCAATATCGACTATGCATCCGGCAGATAGTATCTCATCGATGTTTTACTTTGATTCATCTGGAAATTGATAAACATGATGGTCCAGACTGCTGTCCCCCATCTGTTTTCCCCCCTGTCTGTCCCCCCATGATTGGGGGGACTCGTGGGGGCTATTTCATGCCCGGACGCAATCCGCCCGCTCCCCCGCGAATGGCGTTCTGTTGTATCCGATTCAGTAACCGCCGTTTAAACCCGGGATGACTGAATTCAGGAGGTCCTGTTCTGCCGTGTCACCCTTGCGCCAGGATGCCAGAGCTTCCTGGCGTCGGCAGGGACGATTCAGTGGTCCCTCGCTGAAGCCTGGGATGACAGAACAGAAAAGGGCGGGCACGATGGCCCGCCCCGGGTTGTCGTGAGGGCTGAATTTACAGACCGTAGATCTCGCCGAACTTGCTGCGCAGGTAGCGCATGTAGGGTTCGGGTGTCAGTGCCTGGCCGGTTACCTTCTTCACCAGTTCCATCGGCTTGTACTTGGAACCGTGCTGGTGCACATTCTCGCGAAGCCATGTCAGCAGCGGCGAAAAGTCCGCCTTTTCAAAGTTCGATTGCAGATCGGGGATATCCTCCAGGATCTTCTCCCACAGCATGGAAGCAATGAGGTTCCCCAGCGCGTACGTAGTGAAGTAGCCAATCATGCCGCCGGACCAGTGAACATCCTGCAGCACACCTTTGGCATCGTTCGGAGGTGTAATTCCCAGGTATTCCTGCATCTTGTTGTTCCAGGCTTCCGGCAGGTCTGCCGCCTCGAGTTCCCCTTCCATCATGGCAAGCTCCAGATCGAAGCGCAGCATGATGTGCAGGTTGTAGGTCATTTCATCGGCGAAAATGCGAATCAGGGAAGGCTCAACCTTGTTGACGGCTTTATAGAATTGGTTGAGGTCAACATTACCCAGATTTTCCGGAAAAAGCTCCTGCAGCCGCGGGTAGAATGCTTTCCAGAACGGCATGCTCCTGCCGACCAGATTCTCCCACATGCGGGACTGTGATTCGTGTACGGCCAGAGAGGCGCCGTGATGCAGCATTGTCCGGCTGAGCGACTTGCTCACACCCTGTTCATACATGGCGTGGCCGGCTTCGTGCATGGTTCCGAATAATGCCATGCCGAGGAATTCAGTGTCGAAGTGGGTGGTGATACGCACATCGCCGTGTCCGAATTCGGTGGTGAACGGGTGTACTGAACGGTCCTGCCGTCCGCTGGTGAAATCGAAGCCGAATTTCTTGATCACATCCACGCCGAATTCCCACTGCTTGTCTTCATCATAGTGCAGGTACAGCAGCGAATCATCGATGACCGGGCCCTTGTCCACAATTTCCTGCAGCAGCGCAACCTGCTGCGGTTTGATCTCTTCAAATACCTTGCGGACATCGTCCGTTTTCATTCCTGGTTCGAAATCGTCCAGGAGCGGATCATACACATGGTCATAGGGTGCAAAAAAGCCGGCGTACTCCCGGCGCAGCTCGATGATCTTTTCCAGATGGGGTTGGAACTTGCTGAAATCGGATTTGGATTTGGCTTTTTCCCAGGCCTGCTGGGCCATGGTGGTGACCCTTGAAAATTCCGCCACAAAGGCTGTGGGGACTTTTTTCTGTTTCTCGTATTCCTCAGACATTCTTGTTACCAGGCAATATTCATCAGAGTCCTGATCGAGATCCTTCAGGAAAGGTTTCAGGTCTTCAAGGGCTTTGCCCATATCCTCACCGACAAATTTCCCGTGGGCCAGGCCGGCGAGTGTAGCCAGCTGCATGGACCGGGCTTCAGCGCCGTTTTCGGGCATATTGACCTGCTGGTCCCATCCGAGGACGGCGGCTGTGTGGTCCAGATCGCTTACCTCGCCCGCCAGCTGTCGCAGATATTTAATCTTCTCTTTCATGCTTGCTCCTTAAATTGAATGTTCGAAACCGTGCTGCTGGAACAGAAAGCACACACGGTTCGCGTGAATAAATCGATCAGCGACCCTATTGTACTCTGATTGGATCGTCTGAAATAACCAGCATTTGTCACTTCCGTTCCAATTGAAATACCCGTTCTGTCAGTTTGCGGTTCAGGCAAGAACTGTTCAGTTGTGGCGATAGGCTGCCTCGAGGCCCTCTATCATAGCCAGGCAGGCGTCGTCCACCTCGTTTGGTTTGTAGGAGGTGTCGAACCATTTATCAAGTATTTCTGCAGCCATGGTTTCAGAAGTGCGCCGGATGGAAATGCAAAGCACATTGGCATTGTTCCACAGACGGGCGCCGCGGGCAGTTTCAGCATCCTCACACAGGGCAGCCCTGATGCCGGGGACCTTGTTGGCAGCCATGCTTACTCCGGTTCCGGTCCAGCACAGGAGGATGCCTTCATCGGCTTTGTCAAAAGCGACTGCTTCCGCTGCTTCACGGGCAACCCGCGGCCAGGCAGTCTTTTCATCCTGCATGGGGGCAAAAACGAGAACTTCGAATCCCCGCTTTTCCAGGTCTTTCCTGATCGTATCTATCAGATGGGTTTGTTCATCATATCCCATGGCAATGCGCATTGGTCTCCTCCCGGTATCTTTGGTTATTGATTCCCTCTATTTAATTTTACCTGTACTCAAGGGATGTGAGCCTTTTCCGATCCAGGAACCGTGCAGTACGTGGAAGGTGATTTTCACGCCGCACAGGGTTTGTGGGATAATAGGGAGCGGAATCTACACCGGGAGGTTTGTGTGAAATTCGAGAAAATTTGTGTGCTTGGGCTGGGATATATCGGGCTTCCTACCGCCAGTACATTCGCAACGCACGGCGTACAGGTAACCGGCGTCGATATCAATCAGAAAGTAGTGGGTATCCTTCGCAGCGGCGATATCCATATCCATGAGCCGGGGCTGCGTACGCTGGTCCAGGCGGCGTTTCGATCCGGGACACTGCAGGTGAGTGATACGCCGGAAAAGGCGGATGCATTTATCATCGCTGTCCCTACTCCGATCCAGGAGGACAAGACGGCGGATATGCGTGCAGTCGTCTCAGCCGCTGAGGCGATCATACCCTTTCTGGAATTCGGAAACCTCGTTGTGCTTGAATCGACTTCGCCGCCGCGTACTACCGTTGACCTTGTACGGCCGATCCTGGAACGCAGCGGTCTGAAAGCGGGAGAAGATTTTTTCCTGGTTTATTCAGCTGAGCGTGTCCTGCCCGGCCAGATCCTGCAGGAGTTGATCGAGAACGCGCGCGTGATCGGCGGTATAGACAGGGCTTCTGCAGAGGCGGGTGCCGAACTGTACGGGACCTTCGCACGAGGTGAAATCCTGCTGACAGATGCTACAACGGCTGAAATGGTGAAGTTAATGGAAAACACCTATCGCGATATCAATATCGCAGCAGCCAACGAATTCGCACGTCTGGCACATAAATTCGGCATCAACTTCTGGGAGGCACGGCAGCTGGCAAATCTCCACCCGCGGGTCGAGGTTCTCAAAGCCGGGCCTGGCGTCGGCGGCCACTGCATCAGCGTCGATCCCTGGTTCCTGGTAGAAGCTGCTCCTGACCGGACGCCGCTGATCCGCCAGGCGCGCGACATCAATGATTCACAGCCGGCCTTTGCTGCCGGGCTGCTGGAAAAGGAGCTCGGCAGCCTCGCCGGAAAGAAGGTTGCTGCGCTCGGGTTGGCGTATAAACCGGATGTGGATGACCTGCGTGAAAGCCCGGCCATCCATTTTGTGGAACTGCTGGTCGAAGCCGACGCAAAAGTGAAGACGTATGAGCCGTTCAAACCCGACGCTGCCATTCCCGGAGCGGAGGCAGCCGCCAGTCTGGAAGAAGCGCTTGCTGAAGCAGATGCCCTTGTCCTCCTGGTAGATCATGAACAATTCAGGAGTTTGGAACCGGACCAGGCAGCCGGGCAAATGACTGGAAAAATCGTACTGGACACACGCGGCGTGTGGGATGACAGATGGGAAAAGGCTGGTTTCAAGCTTCTTACATTGGGGAAAGGGAAAGGCAATGGCTGAACCGCTTCGAGTGCTTTCTATCTTCGGCACCCGGCCGGAAGCTGTAAAAATGGCACCCGTAGTGTCGTGCCTCCAGCAGGCAGAAGGTGTTCACTCACAGGTCTGTGTCACCGCTCAGCACCGCGAAATGCTCGACCAGGTGCTGGAACTCTTTTCCATCCAGCCTGATTATGACCTCGACCTGATGAAACCGAACCAGACCCTTGCAGGACTGACGGCAGTGGTATTTAAAGATCTCGATCCGGTCCTGGAGCAGGTACAACCGGACTGGGTCCTGGTTCAGGGAGATACAACAACGGTGATGGCGGCCGGCATTGCTGCATACTATCGTCGAATCAAAGTGGGGCATGTGGAAGCCGGGCTGCGAACGGGAGATAAATGGCAGCCATTTCCTGAGGAAATCAACCGGCGCATCGCTGGTGCTGTGGCTGATTTACACTTCGCTCCCACTGAGTGGTCCCGAAATAACCTGCTGCAGGAAAATGTTCCTGAAGAAAAGATTCTGGTTACAGGTAATACCGTAATCGACGCCCTCCAGGAGATTGCCTCCCGCCCGTTTGATTTCAAGGACGGCCCGCTGGCAGATCTGGAACCGGAGAGGCGGATCGTTCTGGTTACGGCGCACAGGCGGGAGAATTTCGGCAGGCCGCTGCAGGATATCCTCGAAGCACTGCGCCAGATTGCCGAGGCTTATCCGGACACCCTGACGCTGGTCTACCCGGTCCATTTGAACCCGAACGTCCGGGGACCGGCGTATGAAGCGCTGGGATCAGTCCCCAACATCGTTCTCACAGACCCGCTGGATTACCTGTCCATGGTCCACCTGATGAAGCGCAGCAGCTTGATTCTTACGGATTCCGGAGGCCTCCAGGAAGAAGCGCCTGCACTGGGGAAGCCTGTGCTGGTCCTCCGGGAAAAGACGGAACGACCGGAAGCAGTCAAGGCAGGAACAGCCCGACTGGTAGGGTCGGACCCGGTGACGATCATTGGGGAAACACGGAGGCTGCTCGAGGAACCTGAAGCCTATGAAGCCATGGCGAAGGCAGTCAATCCGTTCGGGGATGGACATGCTGCTGAACGAATCACACGTGCCTTGATGGAATACTGAATGAAAAACAAACCGATCAAACGGATTTCTCTTGTAACCCGGCTGGGTGGTTTCGCCGGGCCGGCAGCCTTTCAACGCCGGCTGGAAGCAGGGCTGAAAGAGCGTAATATCGGAGTTTGTTACAGCCTGAATGACAAACCTTTCGATGCTGTGCTGGTTATCGGGGGGACACGCCAGCTGAGCGCACTGCGGGAAGTGAGGAAGCAGGGAATTCCGATCTACCAGCGCCTGAACGGTATGAATTGGATCCATCGCCGTACACGTACAGGATTGAAACATTTTCTCAAGGCTGAAATGTCGAACATGCTTCTTCGTACTATTCGAGGGCGTTTTGCTTCAGGTGTTATTTATCAGAGCGCCTTTGCGCAGGGTTGGTGGGAGCGGATATATGGGCCAACACCGGCTCCGTCAGTTGTGATTCATAATGCGGTACCGCTCGACCGTTATTCGCCGGAAGGCAGCCAGAACCGTCCGCAGGCAAAGCACCGGATTCTCGTGGTGGAGGGAAACCTGGGGGGCGGTTACGAAATTGGCCTGGAAGCAGCTTTTCAAATGGTGCAGGCTCTTCTTCAGCAGCATAACCTGCCGGTCGAACTGCAGATTGCCGGAGCCGCATCCGAGCAAGTACGAAATCGTTGGGGCCAGTTCGGGATTCCCGTGGAGTGGCTTGGCCCTGTTTCTCCCGAGTATATTCCTGCACTGGATCGATCAGCGCATCTCCTTTATTCTTCGGATATCAACCCGGCTTGCCCAAACAGTGTGATCGAGGCCCTGGCATGCGGCTTGCCCGTGGCTGCGTTCAATACAGGCGCACTTCCGGAATTGGTGCAGGGCTCTGCCGGCCGCCTGGCGGACTATGGGAGCGACCCATGGCTTCTGCAGAAACCGGATGTAAACGCGCTGGTTTCGGCTGCGCTTGAGATACTGCAAAACCAGCAGGCTTTCCGGATTGGTGCACGCCAGCGGGCGCTGAAGTCATTCGGCCTTGACCTGATGGTCAGGCGGTATCTTGATTTCCTTGCGGTTTGAAAATTCCCCCACTTTTACTGTTTGAGGATGACTTTCCTTCAGGCCCGGATTGGGTTCACCGGATAATGGAAAAGACCTGCTGTGCAGATTTTCCAACACAGCGAACTGGCCTTCCAGGCATACTTTAAGCAAGGTGTTCCGACCGTAATACCAGGCGCGCAGGAGGAATTGCAGCCTGTCCAGGTCTGACCGGTATGCGCTTTCCTCTTCAAGAGCGTTGTGGAGGAGTACTTCAAGGGAGCTGCTGCGAGAGATATCCTCCTGCCCGGAATCTTTTTCAATATGAAATGGCTCTTTCTTTTCCATTTTTATATCCCCCTCTTGTTGAAATCTATATAGCCCCCGGCTGATTAGAAAAGCAGGTGCAACTTCCTGGGGGCGCGGACTGAGCCGCTCATATTATTAAACGTACAGAAGGGCGTTTTGTTACACATGAGCAGGTGAGAAGCGACACTACCTCACCGTGGTAAATCCCAGAGAGGGTAACTGCAGGACAGGAGTAAAGCGTTCTTCTCTGTGTCAGGATAGCCCGGGCGGGCCTTGTTCGGCGATCAGCAGTTCGATATCAAGGTTTTCTAGGCCTTTGTGGGAATCATCCGGAAGCTCTGAGTCGGTAACGAGGATATCAATCTGATCTATCGTTGCCACCTGGTAAGGTGCGATGACCCCCCATTTGCTGTGGTCGATCACAATCATTGTAGGGCCAAGGCAGCGTTCGATCATCAATTGTCCAATCTCCGCTTCCTGGCTGATAGGGGAGGTACAGCCATGCTTCAGCCCTACTCCATCTGCACCCAGAATGACCCTGTGGGCGAAAACCTGGCGAAGCACATCCGCAGCAAACCGTCCAACGAGGGAGTTGGATCTCGGACGGAAACTTCCACCGACAAGTACAATCTCAAAAGGTGCTTCCCGGGCAGTGACAGCGGCGCTGACATTGTTGGTGAAAATGGTAAGCTGGTCTAAATCCTGGCGCATCTGCAGGGCAAGCATTACTTCAGTGGTTGTTGTGCCGTTGTTGAGGAATATGGTTTCGCCGTTTTCGACAAGAGATGCGGCCAGTTTTCCGATTCGTCTCTTTTCCTCGGGGTATTCTCTGGCACTTGCGCTGTACAGCGCCTCATGCTGCATGCGTTGGACCAGAATTGCCCCTCCGTGTGTGCGTTCCACGCAGCCGTGTTTTTCGAGCCACTCAAGATCTCGCCGGATTGTGGCTTCAGAAGAATCAAACATGTCCCTGAGGACTGCAGAACGGACAGTCCGGTTTTTCTGGAGATATTCCAGGATTTGCTGCCGTCGCTGGACGGGGATCAGATTTTTTGGCATTCCCGCATATCCTTTCAGCCGAAATGACGCATTAAGAATGTTTAACACAATAATAACAGAAAAAAGTGACGAATTTTGTAATATTTTGATTGACTTCACTCATAAATAGCTGTATTCTCTGAATAGGTAGGATACATCATTCACTCAAATAGGAATAGTGCCATACAATTTAACCAGGGAATATGAATTGAAAGGAGGGCGTGCGGGAATAAAGAAATTCAAAGTGGACATGATTGAAAGGAACTAGTACAAAGCAGATTGCTCTGTAATGAAATACTTCAAGGAGAGAAGATCATGAAAAAAACCCTGCGCATCATTTTTATGATGTTCGTAATAACAGCACTGGTTGCTGCATGTGCTCCCCCGACGCAAGAAGCAGAAGAACCGGCGCCGGTTGAGGAACCAGAATCAGATACAGTTGAAGATGCCTCTGCAGAAGACGAGGTTGAAGAAGTCGAGGTGGCTCCTGCAGAGCCTGTTGAAATTACGTTCTGGTACCCCTACGGAGAAGGTTCCTGGACAGGGGATTTTCTGGCTGGGAAGATTGAGTCTTTCAACGCCGAGAATCCGGACATCGTAGTCAGCGGGCAGTCTTTTGAGTCTTATACAGCCATCATAGAGGCGCTGCAGCGTGCTGCCGCCGGCGAGAACTTGCCGGGTGTGGCAAGCATCGGTTTTGGTTTTGATGAGTATATCGTCAGCAGCGGGCTTGCGGCCTCATACAATGTACTTCTTGGTGATGAGGCGGAAGCCTATCTGGGTGATTTTTTCCCATCGCTTACAGCTGTAACAACTTTCGATGGTGAGACTTATGGTATCCCGCTTGCACTTTCGGTAGCTGAAGTGTTCTATCACAGCGACCTGTTCGAGCAGGCAGGCCTTGATCCTGCCAATCCTCCGACAACATGGGAAGATTTTCTGGAGGCAGCCCGGACGATCAATACCGAGCTGGGTATAAACGGCGCTGCGTTCGCGCTCGATGATCCCTGGATCTTCGAAACCACCGTCCGCTCAAACGGCGGGACTTTCCTGGCAGACGGTGAACCTCAGCTGGATTCTGATATTGCCGTTGCAGCTCTGAATGATTGGGGAGCAGGCGTGGCGGATGGGTCCATTCTCTATAATGCGGATTTCTATGAAACCCTCCAGAGTTTTGGGGCTCAGCAGGTTGCCATGTTTGCTGTATCAAGCTACGGAACATTGATCTATGCGGATATCGCACCGACGATTCTGGCTATGCCATGGCCGGCTGCAGAAGGGAATACCGCACAGATTCCAGCCGGCGGCAATTCCCTGTATGTGTTTGGAAACACCGATGCAGAACGGGCTGCGTCTGCAAAGCTGGTCATGTACATGACAAGTCCTGAAGCCAATGCCGAATGGGCCATGAATTCAGGTTACCTGCCGACCCGCAGTTCCTCGCTGGACACCATGGGAGATTTTATTTCCGGGTTCGACAACTACCAGGCTGCGGTGGATGCCATTGATAACGTCGTTCCACCAACACAATTCGGTACACAAACGCTGCAGGCCAATCAGTACATTATGGATGCTATCGAGGCGGTATTGCTGGGAGCCAGCAGCGCTGAAGAGGCACTGCCCGAGGCTAACCAGTCCATTGTAGAATTGATGTCAGAGTAGCAGAGTAATTTGGAATGAATATCGGGAGAGGATTTCCTCTCCCGGTATTTAACTTTTCTTCCGGGGCTAACTATGTTTGATGCTCACTGCCATACAGATTGTTCTGATGGGAATATTACAATTGAGGAGAGGATTCAGCTCGTCAGGGATCTGAAATTCGAGGCGGCAACGATCACAGATCACGACTTTATTTCCACCGGGCAGGTATCGCGCGCCGTGGCAGAATGCGGTGACATTCCCTATGTACCGGGCATTGAGCTTTCTCTCTCACACAAGGGCAAGGTAGTCCACCTGTTGGGTTACTTTGTCGATCCTGCTAATAAAAAACTGCAGGAACATATTACTCGATTCCAGGAAGTCGACCGAGACATTACATTAAGGCTTCTTTCTGCTTTTCAAGAGAAAGGGGCTTCGTTTGAACTGAAGGATCTGGAGGCATCTTCACTGCACACCTTCTACTCCATGCAGCTTGTCCGCAGGCTGGCCCGGGGATTGTATTCTGAAGCGCCGGAGACCTTGTTGCCGGATTTTCTTGAGGAGTTGGAAAACCTCAATCTGCGTTATGCCGATCTCGCACCATGGCCTGTAGGCAAAGCGATTGACCTGGTCCATCAGGCGGGCGGGATTGCCGTGTTGGCACACCCGGGCGGGCAGGAAGATACAATCATGAGAGAACTGGGTTTCGGCTGGCATGATGAAGAAAAAATACGGCTGTATGTGGATTGGGGTCTCGATGGAATTGAGACCCGCACACCGGTTCATTCGGAATCAGAAACGAATTTCTACGAGGAACTTGCCTCGAGGTATAACCTTCTGGCCACATCCGGAAGTGACTGCCATGGTGATGATCCGTATCTCGGACCGGGTTTAATGGGAAAATTTCTGAATCTTTATGACGGTCTCTATGAAAAAATGTTATCTGTTCTTGAGAAAAGTCGTGCTCGATGACTGAAAGTATTGCAGTGAACGCACCTGCCGTTTCCGAGCAGCAAAAACGCGTCCGGAGGCGCAAGCTGAACCGTACGCTTGTTGCGTTCGGCCTGCTTGCACCGGCGCTCATTATCCTGCTGCTTTTTACTTATTACCCTGCGCTGTATGTATTCCGGTTGAGTTTTTTTGAATGGGATTTGATCAGCCCGGACCAGGTTTTTGTCGGTTTGGAGAATTACAGCAGACTGTTGAATATAGAAAGTGATTTCTGGCCATCCTTGTGGCGAACAGTTGAATACGGTTTGATCTATATCCCGCTTACCCTGCTGCTTTCGCTGCTGCTTGCGCTGGGTTTGAACCGCATCCGGTTCCTGCAGGGCTTCTTCCAGTCGTTGTATTTTATTCCCTCTGTAACCTCCATTGCAGTTCTCTCCGTAGTGTGGTCGCTGATCTACAATCCGCAGATCGGCCCGCTGAATGAGGCTCTGGCAGCGCTCGGAGTGGCTGTCGCTGATCTGCCGCAGTGGTTGAATGATCCTGCACTGGCGATCCCGGCGCTCGCAATCATGGGCGCCTGGCAGTCGATGGGATTCAACACGCTGCTCCTTATCGCAGGGCTGCGAAATATACCCGGGACTTATTATGAGGCAGCCGAGGTTGATGGCGCAGGAAGGCTGCGTCTTTTCTTCTCGATAACACTGCCGCTGTTGAGTCCGGTTTTGTTCTTTGTTTTATTCATGTTGATGATCAATTCATTCAGGGTTTTCGGTGTGGTTGCTATCATGACACGCGGCCGTCCGTTGGGAAGCACGAACGTGCTGCTGTATTTCATCTATCAACAGGGTTTCCGTTACTTCGACGCAGGATTGGCAAGCGCTGCCTCCTGGATCGTTTTTATGCTTGTTCTGGCTGTGGCGTTTATACAGACAAGCCTTGGTGAACGCAAAGTTTTTTATCAGTAAAAAGGGCTTGCTATGAGTTCCAGACATACATCAAAAGGAGCATGGAAGAACGACATCCTGCTGTACCTTTTCCTGGGTGCGTTTGTTCTGCTTATTCTGTTCCCGTATTTGTGGATGGTGCTGACCTCATTCAAGCCGGCCAGTGAAATCTTTACGGCTGAGATGCGGTTTTTGCCGCGCGAGTGGCATCCCGAGAACTATATTGAAGTGGTACGCACCGGATCCTTCAGCCGCTATGTCCTTAATTCAACCATCGTCACTGTACTGGGTGTGCTGCTGGAAGTGACCGTCTCCTTCCTCGGCGCTTTTGCTTTTGCCCGCCTGGATTTCTACGGCAAGGATCTGGCTTTTTATCTTGTTCTGGGCACCCTGATGATACCGCCTCAGGTTCTAATGCTGCCGTCCTACCTTATCGCCAGCGATTTTGGCTGGATCGACAGCTATGCGGGTTTGATCATTCCACGGGCTGGAGGAGCGTTCGGAATCTTCCTGCTGCGGCAGTTTATGCTTACCGTGCCGGCTGATCTGGATGATGCCGCTCAGATCGATGGAGCCAGCCTTTTCCAGAGAATGGTCAGAGTCTATCTCCCTCTGTGTATCCCTTCCGTGGTAACACTATCTGTGTTTTCGATGATCGGTTTCTGGAACGATTATTATTGGCCGCTCGTTATCACCTCGCGTGATGAAATGCGGACGCTGGCGCTGGGGATTGGACATTTCAAGAGTCTGGAGGGAATGGGAAACTGGCAGCTGCTGATGGCTGCGGCTACCCTGGCAACGATTCCGATGATCCTTGTATTTATTGCAGCACGGAAATCATTGATTGAAAATATTACCAGTGGGGCAATTAAAGGATGAAACAGGATACTCTCCCTTTGCCAATCCCCTGGTCTGATATCTCTTCAAAGGATGTTGTTTTTGATCTGGACGGGACACTTGTCGAGGGGGATCTTGGGGAGACGGTTTTTTATTCCTGCCTTTTAAAAGACTGCATAAACGAGCGCTGGCCTGTAAATTCTCAGCAGCGATCTTCTGATAACATGCCCGGTGAGTTAGAGGGTACACTGTACGGTACTGAAGCAAAAATATTCAAGCTTTACCATTCTCACCTCGAGAACAACCGGTTTGAAGAAGCGTATGGTTTAACTGCAAGCTTTATCAGTGAGCAGGCCGATCGAGCGGCGGTGTTTACAAACTCGATTCTTGCCAGGAACACCGCACCTGTTGATCTCCATATCAAGCTGGAAAACGGACGGAGTGGACCTGTATACCGGTTGACCTATGGAGCACGCTTCATCCCTGAAATGAAAACGCTCGCCGCAAAAATTATAAGGGAGGGCGCTGCCGGATGGATCGTCTCAGCAAGCCCGCAAGCTGTTTGTGAGATAGTCGGCGAACAGCTGGGATTCGATCGTTCCCGGGTGATCGGTGTACACGATCACAATGGTGAAATGTGCACCCCCTGGGGGAGGAGCAAGGTGACGGCGCTTAAAGAGAGAGGGGTTGTTGAACCAGTTCTGGCCTTTGGCGACAGCTCGGGCGACCGTGAGCTGCTCCGCTTCGCACAACAGGGCGTTCTGGTATGGGGCTGTGAAAATCGATCACTGCTTTCGGAAGCTGAGAAGTATGGCTGGTTCGTACTGGAGTGTCCAGGAAAAACCACCTTTTAGACAAGGAGAAACCAGACAAATGATGAAACAGGACACATTTCTGGAGGAGCATATTCTGGGTGGACTATTCGGCCAGGCGCTGGGTGATGCATTTGCCATGCCGGCGTATTTACGGCCGCAGGACACCCGGGAGTATTACGGCGGCTGGATAGAAGAATTCCATCCTGGACCACCCGGGCACCCTGCGCATGACGGCCTGAAAGCCGGTCAGATTACGGATGATACAGAGCAGGCAATGGCACTTGCTCAATCCATCATTGAGGAGGGCGGCATATCGGTGGAAGGAGCAGCTAAAGCCATTGTACGCTGGTATGACTTCATCGACGGCGATTCCAACCCATACGTCGGTCCCAGCACACGCCGGGCTTGCCAGGCCTTGAAACAGGGCGCTGATCCTCACACGACAGGTACGCATGGGGATACCGATGGCGGCGCCATGCGGATTTCACCAGTAGGCCTTATTAACCCTGGGCAGGTTGAAAATGCGATCAAGGACGCTGTGATTGCCTGTACACCAACACATTTCACCCAGGTGGCTGTGTCAGGCGCGGCGGCAGTAGCGGCGGCTGTTGCAGCTGCACTGGTTCCGCGTTCTTCGCTTGACAGTGTCATTGAAGCCGGCGTGTACGGCGGTGAGCAGGGAGCGGAGCATGGAACCGTATGGCTTGGGGCGAGTATACCCAGGCGTATCGAGCTGGCTGTTGAGATTGCTCGACGGGATCAGCCGGTATATGATCGGATCGTCACGTTGTTTGAGTTGGTGGGCAGCACACTGGCCACCAGTGAGACAGTCCCTTCGGCGTTTGGAATCCTGGCGCTTGCGAATGGTGACCCTGCACTTTGTGCCCGCTACTCGGCAGCGATCTCCGGGGACGCTGATACGGTCGGGGCGATTGCGTGTGCAATAGCAGGGGCCTGGAAAGGTGTCGGAGAAATTCCACAGGACTGGATAGCGACGCTTGAAGCCGTTAACGACCGGTACGATTTCCGTTCAACGGCTGCAGGATTACTGAAACTGGCAAAGGAGCGCAGTACATGAACACATCCGGGAGCGACACTCCCGCACTGATCGGTATTGGAGATCTTGTTGCAGATGTGGTTGTCCATATTCCGACACTTCCTGTCACCAGCGGCGATTTTTTTCTGGCAGATGCATTCGAGGTAGAAGCAGGCGGCACAGCAAACTTCCTCATAATGGCGGCACGGCTGGGAGCTCCAGCTGTCGCAATGGGCAGTGTCGGCGCTGACCGCTGGGGGAGTGAGGTTGCAGAAATTCTACAGTCTGAAGGTGTAGATCTTTCACTGGTATCTCCTGCCGGGACTACTACACGAGCGCTCGTCCTCGTTGATGAAGAGGGAAACCATGCCTTTGCTGGAAAATTCGGTGAGGGAGAAAGTATTCAATTCGGACAGGCTTATGAGGATGCCCTGAAGAGAGCCGGAGGGATATTTGCTTCGGGCTACAGTCTTGGTGAAGAACATCTTGCCGAACTGACGCTTCAAGTGATGCGTGCTGCAGGAAAGATGGGGGTTCTGCGGGCTTTCGACCCCGGGCCGGCTTTTGCCGGCATTACTGATGAAGTGCAGATTGAAGCACTCTCGCTGACCGATATCCTTCTTGTGAATGAAGAGGAATTGCAGGGGATAAGCCCGGAGGGCATTGAGGCACTTTTTGAATATGTGGCCAGCATGGTCGTTTTGAAACTCGGCAGTGGAGGCTGCGAGATCTATCAAGCGGATGGGCATGTTGTTCGCAGCCCGGGATTTTCTGTACCGGTAGTGGACACAACTGCCGCTGGGGACAGCTTTGCAGCAGCCTTTCTACGCGGGCTTACAGCCGGGCTGTCGGTTCAGGCATGTGCCTTGTTTGCCAACGCTGTCGGGGCATCCAAGGTGCAGAAACTTGGTGGGGGTCGGAATGTGCCTTTGAAGCAGGAAGTCGAAACCCTGCTTGCAGCCTCGGGTTTAGATTATCCTTCAGAACTGAAGTGAGTAAAAGGGTGCCTGGGGGGCTGGTTGTTAAGAGAAACACTCAGGCGGTACAATTTATTCCATAGTTCCTGCAGGTATGAATATTCTCCTTTCTTTTTTCCTTGCAAAACACACATCCTATCCATTTCCTGTAAACTGGCGTTGGCCTGGTACACGTATTAAGGTGTTCTATGGTCGACTCATAGGGCCGGAGTAAATGCAATAGTCCTGGATGATAGGCCTTAAGGCTTTGGGATTGAAATTTAGACTTCTGCTGACTTTGTGGTGCAAATTGCATAGGAACTGGTGAGCGAAATTTTCGAAGGAGGGATGAGGCCATGAAACAAAAAATATAACAGTGCTGCGCAGGGAATACTTCCAGGACCTGGCGGATGAATATCCGGCAGATCCAAGTGTGGGCAAGTGTGATCTATTTGAAGACGGGCAGGAATTTATTGTAGATGGAAGAACGTTCTGGTTTATGATGGACGGGAATTTCTGTGCGGAAGCCTGGGATAGTATAAGCCGTTATGTCTATGCTGCACTGCAGGGCGGCTCCATAATGAAGGGTTGGACATACGACGAAAAAAAGATGATTGCATGCTGCAATGACGGCACAAGGCCAGTCATTTTCAAGCTTGAACGGATTGATATTGAGGAATAGAAAGTTGCCTGGAATTGAATGTATGAGGCAGTGAAGTATAAGGTTTGTATTCCTGGTATGGCGGCCGATGGGGCAACCAACATTTCAGGGTAGAAACACCACAGGCTTGACAAATAACACATAAGTAAACATGGATACAAAGTGATTAACCAACCGATGAGTTAATAAATATCAAAGCCGGGATCCCGGCCTTGTTTGTCCCCAATTCCCCCCCCCCATAGAGTTTATGATGTTGAACAGAGCTTGTTGACTTGGTCATGTTCCCGGTGTAATATATGCATAAACATATATATGCAGAGAATTATATAAGGATAGTCACTATGTCACTGGAACACGCGATCCTTGGATTTTTAAACTACCGGCCATTTTCGGGTTACGACCTGAAAAAGATCTTCGATACGTCCGTACAGCATTTCTGGCCGGCAGACCAGAGCCAGATCTATCGCACTCTCAGCAGGCTTGCGGAGAAAGGGTTTGCGGAGGCCGAGCGAGTGCGTCAGGAAAACCGCCCGGACCGCAAGGACTACCACATCACCCAGGCCGGGAAGGAAGAACTCAAAAACTGGCTGAAAACACCACTCCCCTTTGAGGAAAACCGTAGCTCAGAGATGGTCCAGGTGTTTTTTGCGGGCCAGCTTTCCAATGAAGAAGCTGCAGAAATGTTTGAGAGAGTCGCAGAATATCTGCGGGCGGGGCTGGCTGTTTATGACTCGATTCCACAGGATGTGGATACTTATGCCGACATCACCACCAGCCCGCGTGAATTCTATTTCTGGATGCTGACTCTGGACGCAGGCAATGCGATTGCGAAAGCGAATATCGAGTGGCTGGAAAGTGTGGTAGAAAAAATCCGAAACGGGCAGGTTCCGGAGGAGTAAGAACGACGATGATACAGCAATTGAGTACGAGGCAGAGGATACGCAAGGCACTGATAATTACAGCATTCCTGAGCTTTCCGATCACGATGAATTATCTTTCACCGTATGTGATCATCGATGGCACAGCGAATGGTATTGTCAACGGCAGTCTGATCATGTTTGGTTTAATGTTTCTGTCCTCCCTATTCCTGGGGCGTGCATGGTGCGGCTGGGTATGCCCTGCAGGTGGACTTCAGGAGATGGTGGAGCCGGTTAATCGCAAGAAGGTACAGGGACGCAGGATCGATTGGATAAAGTGGCTGATCTGGATACCCTGGGTGACATTAATTGTTGTTTTGGCCGTCAGGGCAGGTGGTTATTCATCGGTTGATTTCACCCATCTCACAGAGAACGGCATATCGGTAGCCGGTTCTCCCGACCGCCCGATCTTTTTTGCCTATATGATCTACTATATTGTGATAATCCTGTTCGCCGGGCTTGCGATTGTAGTCGGCCGTCGGGCATCCTGCCATACAGTATGCTGGATGGCGCCGTTCATGATGACAGGGCGCTGGATACGCAACCGTTTTGGCTGGGCTTCGCTGCGATTACAGGCAGATACGTCGGAATGTGTAAGCTGCAAGGTGTGCACCAGCGGCTGCCCGATGAGCCTGGAAGTACATGATATGGTACAGAGTGGCGATATGGAAGATGCGGAATGCATCCTGTGCGGGACATGTGTGGATAACTGCAAAGAAGGTGTAATCCGCTATGTTTTCAAGGCAAAAGGATAAGAACATAACTGGAGGAGTTGGAAATGGCTGTGCAGCTTAAACCTGAACAGGTGTGGAAAGAAATGGAAAAGGAGCTGTTTGCTGTTGTCGGGATGGTTACGGCTGAAAACGAAGCACGAACTGTGGGAGTTGTCTACAAGGTGATCGATGGGAAACTGGTGGTTGGCACCGGGACGGACAGCTGGAAGGCCCGTCATATTCGCCAGAACCCGAATGTTTCAGTAACTGTGCCGATTGCCAAGCGCGTACCGGTCATGCCGTGGATGAAGATACCGGCAGCCACTATCACGTTTGCCGGCAAGGCACAGGTTGTTGAGGCGGAGAATACGCCTGAAGAAAAGCTCAAAGCGCTGTTCCTGCATGGGTCGGAGGATCCGGAACTGATGGCTACGATGTGTTTGATCGAGATTGAGCCGGCAGGAGAGTTCCTCACCTACGGTGTTGGGGTCCCGATGATGGCGATGCGAACGCCAGAAAAAGCACGCGGCCGTGCGCCGGTGAAGGGATGATAGCCCAGAGACTGATCGATTTCAATGTGCACAACAAAGCTCAATGGGGAAAGAAAAAGGCTGCCTCGAAGGCAGCCTTTATTGTGTTTCAGAAAATGGATCTTTATAGATCCAGGTTTGCCATTTGCTCGTAGAACTTCCAGCGTGTGATCACATCTTCACGGATGGATTCGAGCAGTTTTTCTGCCCGGTCGGGTTGGGAAGCACGCAGGAAGCGGAACCGGTTCTGCTTGTACATGAACTCGGAAATGTCTTCCTTGGGTGCTCTTGAGTCCAGCGAAAGAGGATTCTTGCCGGGAGCTGCGTCAGGATTGTAGCGGAAGAGCGGCCAGAAACCGCTGTTTACCGCATCCTTGTGCAGGTCTGTGGCAGTGGTCATGTCTATGCCGTGGTTGATGCAGTGGCTGTAGGCAATGATCAGGGAAGGGCCGTCGTATTCTTCGGCTTCCTTGAATGCTTTCACCAGCTGTGCAGGATTGGCACCGTAGGCTACCTGGGCGACATAGATATTGCCGTATGTCATTGCGATCGCGCCGAGGTCCTTCTTGGGCATATCCTTGCCTGCTGCAGCAAATTTTGCGACGGCCGCACGAGGTGTGGCTTTCGAAGCCTGGCCGCCGGTGTTGGAATATACGCCGGTGTCCATAACAAGTACATTTACATTGCGGCCGGAGGCGAGCACGTGATCGAGTCCGCCGTAGCCGATGTCGTAAGCCCAGCCGTCACCACCGAGGATCCACACTGATTTTGGCACGAGGAAGTCCGCGATGGATTCCAGGTGGCGGGCATCGCTGCCCTTCATCTTTTTGAGCACTTCCTTGAGTTCACCGACCCTGGCTCGCTGTTCTTCGATTGCTTCAGTTGTGTTGAGATCAGCGGTCTTGATAGTTTCTGCCAATTCGCTGTTTCCGTTCCAGGAAATCCGGTCCAGATATTCGAAGGCTGCTTCACTGAGTTTGTCTGCAGTAAGGCGCATACCCATACCGAATTCCGCGTTGTCTTCGAATAGTGAGTTCGACCATGCCGGGCCGAGGCCGTCAGCACGGGTTGTGTATGGTGTGGTGGGCAGGTTGCCGCCGTAGATTGAGGAACAACCAGTAGCGTTTGCGATCAGCATGCGTTCACCAAACAGCTGGGTAAGCAGTTTGACATACGGTGTTTCGCCGCAGCCGCCGCAGGCGCCGGAGAATTCGAACATAACCGGCAGGAACTGGGAGCCTTTCAGCGTCCATCGTTTGATCAGTGATTCATCAACATCGGGAATGGTAAGGAAGTAATCCCATTTCGCAACTTCTGTTTCCCGGAGTGGGGCCTGGAATTCCATATTGATTGCTTTGTGGTCGGTCTTGTTGCCATCTGCATCTTTGGCTCGAGCAGGGCAGAAGTGAACACAGTTGCCGCATCCGGTACAATCTTCCGGCGCTACCTGGATTGTGAAGAGTTTCCCCTCCAATCCCCGGCCTTTGGCGGCGACATACTGCCACCCTTCCGGGGCATCCTTGAGGTAGCTCTCGTCATAAAGCTTGGGGCGGATGGCTGCATGTGGGCAAACAAATGCACACTGGTTACACTGGGTGCAGATTTCGGGGTCCCAGACAGGAATGTCTACTGCGACATTACGTTTTTCATACTTGGTGGTGCCAACCGGGTAGGTGCCGTCATTGGGAAGCAGAGAAACGGGGATCTTCTCACCGCGCTTGGCAATGATCTCACCGGTGACCTTCTGCACAAATTCAGGAGCAGAAGCGGGAACCGGATCCATGATATGTTCGCTGCTGGTAGCCTTGGCCGGTACTTCGACTTTTTCGATTCGTTCCAGCGCAAGGTTGGCGGCCTTGATATTCATATCAACGACTTTTTTACCCTTGCTGCCGTAGGAATCTTCAACAGCCGCTTCAATCATGTCCATTGCTTTCTCTTCGGGGATAACACCGGAAATCTTGAAGAAAGCGGTTTGCATGATTACATTGATGCGTCCACCGAGGCCGACAGAGCGGGCAAGTGAATAGCCGTCAATCACATAGAATTGGGCTTCTTTTTCAATCAGAGCCTGCTGCACTTCAAACGGAAGATGCTCCCAAACCTCGTCCTTGCCGTACGGGCTGTTGAGCAGGAAGGTCCCTCCCGGCTTGAGGTGGCTCAGGATCTCGAACTGATCGAGGAATGGGAAAGCATGCACTGCAAGGAAATCTGCTTTCTGGACGTTGTAGGTGCTGCGGATCGGATTGGAACTGAAGCGCAGGTGTGAAATCGTCATCGAGCCGGATTTCTTGGAGTCGTACTGGAAGTAGCCCTGTGCGTAATAATCAGTTGCCTTACCGATAATCTTGATCGAGTTTTTGTTTGCACCGACAGTGCCGTCTGATCCAAGTCCGTAGAACATGGCTTCATGGACATCGCCGGAATCAGCGGTGAAGTCTTCATCCCAGGGGAGGCTGGTGTTGGTGACGTCATCGTAGATACCCACAGTAAAGTGGTTGCGAGGTTTTTCCTCACTGATGTTGTCGAGCACAGATTTAGCCATGCCGGCGGTAAATTCATTGGACCCAAGTCCGAAGCGGCCGCCGACAATAACCGGCATATCTGCAGGAGCAATGTCACCAGCTGCAACAGCTTCACTGAATGCGTTCTGGACGTCGAGATAAAGCGGCTCGCCGGCAGCGCCGGGTTCCTTGGTGCGATCGAGCACAGCAATTCGTTTTGCTGTTTTCGGAATAGCCGCTAGAAGAGCCTGGTTGTCGAAGGGGCGATACAGGCGGACTTTGACTGCGCCGACTTTTTCACCCTTATCAGCGAGGTATTCTACGGTTTTATGCATGGTGTCGGCACCGGAGCCCATCAATACAATAACGCGCTCTGCATCTGGTGCACCAATATAATCGAAGAGATGATATTGGCGTCCTACGATACCCGCCAGCTTGTCCATCGTTTTCTGTACTATGTCAGGAGTGGCAAGATAGAATTTATTGACGGTTTCGCGAGCAGCAAAGAATACATCAGGGTTCTGGGCTGTACCACGAATGGAGGGGCGATCGGGAGAGAGGCCTCGCAAACGGTGCTCGAATACCAGGTCCTCGTCGATCATATCCTTGATATCTTCGTACGAAAGTTCTTCGATTTTCTGGATCTCACTGGAAGTGCGGAATCCATCGAAATAATGAAGGAAGGGGATCCGGGATTCAAGGGTTGCTGCATGGGCGACCATTGCCAAGTCCATGATTTCCTGTGGATTGGAGGAGGCCATCATTGCCCAGCCAGTGGACCGGGCAGCCATTACATCCGAGTGATCACCAAAGATTGAAAGAGCCTGTGCAGCTACAGAGCGGGCAGCAATGTGGAATACTGCTGGTGTCAGTTCTCCTGCGATCTTGAACATGTTCGGTATCATCAGAAGCAAGCCCTGCGAAGCGGTAAAAGTTGTAGTCAAAGCGCCAGTTGTAAGCGCGCCGTGCACAGCACCCGAGGCGCCGCCTTCTGACTGCATTTCGGTAACCTGGGGAACTGTGCCAAAAATGTTTTTCTGACCGTTTGCCGCTTTCTCATCAGAAATTTCTCCCATCGATGAAGATGGTGTAATGGGATAGATTGCGATAACTTCGCTGCAAGCATAAGCAACATGCGTTGCGGCTGAGTTCCCATCGTATGGAATTAGTTTTCGTTCTCGCTTTTTACCAGACATAGCATCTCCTATTTACATACACCAGAATGATACGGTGTTTTATTATATCGGGTACACTTAATACAACCTATTAAGTCTAGACATCTTTCTTTGAGTTGGACAGTGATTATTCTTAATGGGAATCAGAGGACAACTGTCACGTATTTGCACCTTTTTCATGCTTGAACTCATCTAAACAATTAAACCACGTAAGCATAGCATACATTAGAGGAGGAGACCATGGCAAATTTAGAGACCAGGTATCTTGGATTGAAGTTGAAAACACCGATACTTGCTGCGGCATCATCCATATCGAGCCACATCGATCGTATTCAACAGGCTGAAGAAGCCGGTGCAGGCGCATTGGTTATCCGATCGCTTTTTGAAGAACAAATTCTTCAACAGGCATTGAAATTTGAGGAAGATCTGGCGGTCGGCAGCGACAGTTTCGCTGAGGCACTTTCATACTTTCCGAATATCGAATATGGTGAGGCAGAAGAGCATCTGATGTGGATTAAGAAAACCCGCGATGCTGTTGACTTCCCGTTGATCGCAAGCCTGAACGCATACTCTCCGGGAACATGGGTGAAATATGCTCAGAAGCTCGAAGGGACAGGTGTGAGTGCACTTGAGTTGAACCCTTATGCAGTTGCTGTGAATCCAAAGATGAGAGGTGCGGATATCGAAAAGGAATTATATGACGTGGTGAAGGCTGTCATCAGTGAGGTCAAAATACCTGTATCTGTCAAACTGAGCCCATACTTCACTTCCCTGATGAACGTTGCAAGTGAACTTCAAGGTCTTGGTGTGTCGGGACTGGTCCTTTTTAACCGCTTCCTCCAGCCCGATATTGATGCAGAGAATGAAAAAGTGATCAGCGAGATGGTCTACAGCCATCCCATTGAGAGCCGGCTTCCCCTGCGCTGGATTGCACTGATGTCAAATGAATTGAAGCTTGACCTCGCTCATAATACTGGAATTCACACCGGTGTAGATACCGCACGGGCGCTCCTGGCGGGGGCTTCTGTGGTACAGGTTGCCAGCGTTCTGTACAAGGAGGGAATCCCGTATTTATCCACCATACTGCGTGATCTCGAAGCATGGATGGCTGAAAAAGGGTATTCGAAGCTGGAAGACTTCCGGGGTAAACTGAGTGCGGCGGAGGTTGATGACCCATTCACGTATGAGCGAGCTCAATACGTCAACCTTTTGCTGGGGCAGAACTAAAAGATTCCCTAAAAAAACACAGTTACCACTAAAAAAAAATCTCCCGCAGGATTTATATCTCTGCGGGAGTTATTTTTTTACGCTTTTTTGAGATGATTTCTGATTCGCTTCCAGCTGGCTTTCGCCGGTTCGAGAGCTATCAGCATCTGCACAGTAATGATCACTGCGGATGTAAGGCACCAGGCGCAGGTGGCGGCGATTACAAATGGTTCGAGGAAAGTCAGATAGATGGAGAACATTGTCCCGAAAACTGTAAATACAAAGATCGATGCGCGGGCGATATCTGCTATCAGTCCCTTAGTGAATTGGTTTATGAACCAGGCGGTCAGGATCGCGATGTAACCCAGCAATCCGAGTACTGCCACGGGAAGGAAACCAAAGAGAGTTGCATATTCGCTCTGGTTCACAGTATTGCAGTCTCCAACAGGCCCACAAACAGCTTCTGTACCCGTTGTTTCGATAAAGGATAGATATCCGGCCACAACCAGGCCTATCAGTGAGAGGATCGGAATAACCTTCTTTTTCCAGGAAGCCTCTGGCTGGTATGGTTTCCTGTTTAACTGGGAAACCACATAGATAACACAGAAGAGCATGGCGATCAAAACAGCAATAGAAATCAGGTTGCCGGCGAAGTCGCGCTTGATACGCTCCATAACTGTCATATCGCTGGCATCAAATACAGCAAAAGCGTTTTCTGTTGGAACCGCAGCTGGTTCCTGAGTAGGGGCATCGGCTTCAGTGGAGGAAAATTCTTCCGTCTCAGAGGCAGCGCTTTCACTCTGCTCATCGGGTGTTTCTGTTGCAGCAGTTTCAGAATCAGCGATCAGCTCTAAATCGGCAAGAGCCTGGTCAAGTCCGTCTAGTTCCGGCCAGTCGATACCGCCGTTTTGGATACCAGTTTCCACGATAACTGGAAATTGCCCGGGTATGTCTACCGAACCGACAAGCGCGGTATCTCCGACGACCAGCCTCGGGACACCATCCGGTACATCATACATTTCACCTGTTTGGGTGTAGAGAGATTGCCCTATCGGCAAGGCAACATTGACATACAGGATCTGGAGCTGGACACCCTTGATCAGGACAAGACCAGGGCCATACGAGTTTTCAAGCTCAAGCTCGGTATCATTTGCGGGGACACTGGTAAGGGTTTGAACATTCTCTACTCCGCCATAAGCCTCATAAAGAGGAGGAAGATCTTCTGTGATGACCTTGTGGCAGTGGCCGCAGGTTGGGGAGTAGAAAAGAAGGGCCTTTACAACCGGTTCATCGGCAGAGACCGGCTGTACTGCATGTGCAAAAAGGATTGCAAGAAAGAGAAAAACAGCTGTAATACGCTTCATTGGTGCCGCCTTGATTTGTGATATTAATAGATAATTATACTCCTTTCGCAAGCCATCGTTCCCACAAGATATCCAGCACAGAATGAAGTTCTTGAACCAGCTCCGGACCGGGCTCGGTTGTAAGATCCTTTTCATTGTCGAATACAACATATGGAACACGATGGTTCTTTACCTCCAGATAGGCCGGATCTCCACTGCTGAATTCAGACCAATCGTCTTCTTTATACAACCTAGTTAGTTTGTTGTCAGAAAGGGCATGTTCAAGGATGCTGTCCGGGCGGTCCGGATTAAAGCGGCTGCGGTTTTTCCGAAGCGATTCTTCAAAAGACACCTGGAGGTACAGCGCTGCAGCTTTTTCAAGGACGACATCGCTGAGATGCTCGTAAGCCTGTTGATAACCTCCGTGCTGGCTCCCTCGCGAAAATTCAATCAGAATGGTTTCGTTTTCGCCATAATCGCGAATCCGTTGGGCTGCCATGATACTCAGCTGCTCTATTAGAAGGTGCCAGTATTCCTGGTGGTGGAAATAGCCGTCGCTGTCGGAGAAACGGCGAGGAAGATTGAAGACGTTTTCCAGGAGATCATCCTGTTCAAACCATCTCCACAGGATCGGGAAATCGTCGAGTATATGGATCGGCCCGAGATGAAATTTATCCTTTCGTTCATTGTCACTTAAATTCTGCAGGAAATGTATTATTTCACTCTTGCCTGCTCCAGGTCTCGCGTTAAGAATCAGAATTGGCATTATATCTGGCATATTCTTTTCCTGTCTGTGTGATTTGTACCAGGCCAGGTTCCCAGAAGGGGTTTAACCTGAACAAAAAATTTTATTACGCCATGGTAGAATGAGCACTATTGTAATGCTTTTCAAGGCACCTCACCATTGTACTTCATTCCGCGAGGAACCCCATGAAAGAACCTGATTGTATTTTCTGTCAGATCATTCATCGTGAAGCAAGGGCCTCTTATGTCCATCAGGACGACCTGGTAACTGCCTTTATGGACATCCATCCGATCAATCCAGGGCATGTCCTGGTCATTCCCAACAGACATGCCAGTGGGCTGGCCGATCTGGATTCTGATAGCGGGGCACGGATGTTTGTGGTTGGTCAAAAGATCGCTGAAGCCTTGCGAGAATCAGATCTTGGAGTGGAGGGTGTCAATTTTCTGCTTGCTGACGGCGCAGCAGCCGGGCAGGAAGTCTTCCATGTGCATCTCCATGTGCTTGCCAGATATGCGGGGGATGGATTTGGATTTAAAAGAAGAGCCGGATTGCAGCTATCCCGGCAAGATCTTGAAGGGATCGCAGTCAAGCTGCGATCTATCATGGAGTAAACAAGTGAGCAGCAAAACAGAGCAGAATACGTTCAAGAGAATATGTATCTATGGAGGTTCCAGCGATTCAATAGCCCCGGTATTTGTTAAGGCTGCCGCTGATCTGGGTCAGATTCTGGCACAGGAAGGGATAGGTGTCGTGTTTGGGGGTGGAAAAACCGGGATGATGGGGGCCATTGCTGATGCGATGCGAGCTGAAGGAGCAGAAGTTATCGGGATTATCCCGGAGCTTTTTAACACACCAGCTCTGGGGCATCAGCGGCTTACAGAATTAATCGTTGTAGATTCAATGCATGTCCGCAAAGCCAAAATGGCTGAGATGGGTGAAGCGTTTATTGCACTGCCGGGTGGGTTTGGAACGTATGAAGAGCTTTTTGAGATCCTGACATGGTCTCAGATAGGGCTGCATACAAAACCCGTTGGTGTTCTTAATGTGGAGGGATATTTCGATCCTCTGCTGGATATGATCGAACACTCAAGGAAAAACGGATTTATCTATGACGAGCACCGGGCGCTCCTTCTTTGTGCTGATAATGCCGCAGAACTTCTGGAAAAGCTGCGTGCTTATAGAACGCCTGACGGCCTTGGCCGCTGGGTGCACAGGAAGGGCCCGGAAGCCCACTCCAACAAATAGGCGGCAGGAGAAACCATGGCTGAACCAGTTCGGGTGCTGCACTTTGCCGATCTGCATATAGGTATGGAAAATTACGGACGGATGGACCCGGTATCCGGAACTTCGAGCCGCGTAAGAGATTTTCTTGACCGTATGGATGAGGTGGTCAACTACGCGCTGGAGCATGATGCTGACCTTACAGTATTCGCCGGAGATGCTTTCAAGACACGGGATCCGGATCCCACTCAGCAGCGCGAATTTGCCCGCCGTATCAAAATTCTTGCGGACAGGATGCCGGTCCTGCTCCTTGCAGGAAATCATGATATGCCCTCTATGTCTGCACGTGCCAGCAGTGTGGACATCTATGACGCGCTGGATGTTCCCAATGTGATCGTGGGCAGCAAACCCGGGGGACAGGTTGTGGAGACCAGGCGCGGCTCTGTGTATCTGGCATGGATGCCGTATCCGATGCGCAACCGTCTGCTTGGCTTTGAGGAGCATCGCGACAAGACCATTGACGAACTGGAAGTGACACTTCGAAATGTAGTAGCGGATATCCTTGCTGGACTGGCAAAAAAAGCAGAAGAGTATGACATGCCGCGACTGTTATGCGGCCATTTCTCGGTTGCAGAAGCCAAGCTTGGTTCTGAGAGAACTGTAATGCTGGGACGCGATGTTGCCGTTCTCGGTTCGGCGCTTGCTGATCCTGTATGGGATTATGTCGCACTCGGCCATATCCACAAACACCAGGTACTGAATCCTGAAGGGTATCCACAGATGGTGTACAGTGGTTCCCTTGAAAGAATCGATTTCGGGGAGCAGAATGAAGAAAAGGGATTCTGCTGGGTTGAGCTTGCCAGGGATGAAACAACATGGCAGTTTATCCCTGTTCATGCACGGCCGTTTCGGACTGTAACCATAGACGTCCGTGATAAGCAGGAGCCCATGTCGGTTGTTCTCCAGGAACTGGAAGACTTCGAGGTTGATGACAGTGTTGTGCGTGTACAACTCACGCTTCGAGCTGAACAGGAAGCCGCAGTCCAGGAGAAAAAAATATTCGCAGCACTGGAGATGGCTTCCAGTGTCAGTATCCAGCGCGAGATAGAGACAGATATTCGTACCAGGCTGGGAGATGAATCCCCTCAAACCCTGACGCCAATCGAGCTGGTTGAGCGCTACTTCGAA
>Ga0272442_10002379_pt1 | contig 27397 bp, 28 predicted proteins | sample SSMForm2O_FD_200262 | JGI IMG/M metagenome (GOLD analysis project Ga0272442, IMG submission 200262) | Marine sediment archaeal communities from Little Sippewissett salt marsh, Falmouth, MA, United States - SSM-Form-2O | ecosystem: Environmental > Aquatic > Marine > Wetlands > Sediment ... | reverse complement strand
CATCATTTTGCGATACGCGATCCCGAAGGAACGGATGTCGGCTCCGTGGATTATAATGAGGACGATGACGTAATATCACAGTGGCACATACAGATCAATCCGGAATATCGCTTTAAAAAAATCGCCGGCACCGTGAAAAACTGGTTGGCCCTGCGGTCCTACCGTTCCAGTAAACGTCTAAAGTTTGATATGGTGCTCAATCCCGTAGCGGCTTATATGAACTTGAAACTGCTTCAGGATAACTATGCTTTTTGCGCGGATGGGAAAAAAACAAGCAAAACGGATGTTAATATCTTGCTTTCGCATTCGTGCGTGGTTATAGACAGCAATGGCGCAGTCAATAAAGTATTGATTGAGGGCGGCTCGATAGTCGACCCGGACGGCGTAGATGAGGAGGGTAGAGATTATAGGTTATTAAAAGACGGAAACCGCGCCATAATACAAGAAGGTATGCTTAAGGTAGAGACGCCGGAAGGCCTGATGTATCCGGGGGAAGAACTCGCGGACGAGGAAGAGAATGATATAAGATGCGGTAATATCGAAATCGATTATTGGCCTTATACGGAAGCAAGGTCGTTTTCAGGCAGTCCGGCGCCGGTAACCATTACCATAGAGCCCGACGGCTCCGTCACCCAACACCGCCTTCCCATTTAACAGCGGAAAAAAGGGGACAAAGGGGACAGCGAAAAAAAGGGGACAGGCTACTTTTTCTAGCTTTATATACTGTTGAAAAAGTAGCCTGTCCCCTTTTTTATCGACAGAAAAAGTAGCCTGTCCCCTTTTTTATCGACAGAAAAAGTAGCCTGTCCCCTTTTTTATTCCTAAATCAACGGTCCTTTCGGGCGGCGTATGCGAAATTGTCAAAATACTTTCTCAGGGAGCTTTCGGTCGACTTAAACGTATTTTCGCCGGAGAAATAGTCCGCTACGGCTTCCCGCAAACGGGAAAGTTCCTTAAGGCGGGGGAAGGTTGCGGCATTTTCCAGCGTAAGGTCTATCAGCTCAAGCGAGCGTTCGTAGGCCTTCCGACAAGAGGCGCTGTTTCCTTTCTTTTGCCAATTTAAAGCGCGTCCTACCTCGCTTCCCACATTTGCCATTTGTTCGAGGAAAGAGAGTTTTCTCCAGCGCCCGTCGGCAAGTTCCTTATGTAAGTAGTTCAAGATTTTATCCTATCTCTGACGATTTCGGCAATCTTTGTCAACGACCGCTTTTACCATATCTCCGAATAGAGAAGCAGCCATATCTTTCAGCTCGTTTAATGTCAACATATCCTTTACTATCTTCATACGGACGTCCTTTTATATAATATTATATAATATCTTTTCGTTAATGCAACTAAAACCTCCTCCACCTCGTAGGTGGGGAAACTTTTGCAAGTTGGAAAAAAGGGGACAGCGAAAAAAAGGGGACAGGCTACTTTTTCAAATGTGACAAGGCTAGAAAAAGTAGCCTGTCCCCTTTTTTATCGACAGAAAAAGTAGCCTGTCCCCTTTTTTATCGACAGAAAAAGTAGCCTGTCCCCTTTTTTATTTGTCCCCTTTTTTATTGACTTTGAGGGCCGTGTATAATAGAATAAAACCTATGAAAAAGCCATTTATATTAGCGGTTTTTCTGATATGCGCGCTGTTTTTGTGCCCGGAGGCAATCGGCGCCGAGGATGTAACGCGCGATATGAAGGTAAAGCGCCTTTATTATCAGGCGGAAGACCTGGTCGAGGCGGGCAGTTATGATAAGGCGATAAAAAAATATAACGAGGCCATTAAGCTAAGCAGGGACAAGGATATAACGCGGTTTATTAAAAACGCTAAAGATGAGGCGAAAATAAAGAAGATCGAGGAGCGCAAAAGATTAAAGAAGCTCGCTAAAGAGAAAAAGCTCGCGGAAAGAAAAAAGCGAATAGAAGCGGATAAAGGAAAGACCGTATGGCAGAGGCTGAAAGAGATGATTGCGGGAAAGGGGCGGAATAAATGAATATAGGTATAGCGGCGGACGGCATATTCGGCAGGGATATTATAAGAAACAGGACCGCAAACCTTGCTATAGGATGCGCTGTTTTTGTTGTATTGATGGTACTCGGAGCTTATGTCAGGATACCGCTTTTTTTCACGCCTGTGCCGATAACCCTGCAGACATTTTTTGTCCTGCTCTCCGGCGCCCTACTCGGCCGAAAATGGGGGGCGATCAGCCAGGCGGCATATTTATCTATAGGGGCATTCGGCCTTCCTGTTTTTCAGGGGTACGGCTCCGGCGCGTCCCATATATTCGGGCCTACCGGCGGATATCTTTTCGGATTTATAGCCGCTTCTTACGTCGCGGGCCTTCTTATCGGCCCGGACAACCGCAAGGCCCAGCTTAAAATAGCCGCTTCGATGGCCGCGTCGCTTGCCGTGATATACACCTTTGGCGTTATATGGCTTAAGCTGTTTTTAGGCGTAAGCTTCTCCGCAGCCCTTGTCATGGGCTTATATCCTTTTCTTCCGGGCGCCGCGATAAAACTTATCGCCGCCTCCTATGTATACAACTTCACACGTTAGACGACGTTTAAAGTGTGAAGCTAAGATAGGGCGAGACATACCTTACTAATTTAATCATATATAACACGGATCGGATCAAAAATATACTTGACAGAATTTATAATATATGATATACTTTGGCGGTTTTTCATTCCCGTTAACCCGTTCCACCTACGAGGTGGAATGGGTTGAGGGGAGTGATTTTTTAAGCGGGGGCAAGGGCAGAAATGGGAAATATATATAAAAATATAACGGAAACAGTCGGCGGGACGCCGCTGGTCAGGTTGAATAAAATAGGCAAGGGGCTTGACGCCGAGATTTTAGCGAAGGTGGAATCGTTTAACCCCTGCGGAAGCATAAAAGACAGGATCGGCCTCGCTATGATAGAGGATGCCGAGTCAAAGGGCCTTATAAGGAAAGGCGCTGTTATAGTGGAGCCCACAAGCGGCAATACGGGCATAGGCCTCGCCTTTGTGTGCGCCGAAAGGGGCTACCGCCTGACATTGACTATGCCGGATACGATGAGCGCGGAGCGCAGGCGTCTTCTCGAGCTTTTAGGCGCCGGGATAGTGCTCACCCCGGGCGCGGAAGGCATGAAGGGCGCCGTTAGAAAAGCGGAGGAGATAGCGGCAAGGACCCCTAATTCATTTATGCCCCAGCAGTTTAAAAACGCGGCTAACCCTAAGGTCCACAGCGAGACCACGGCCGAGGAGATATGGAAGGATACCGACGGCAAAGTTGATATCCTTGTTGCCGGCGTAGGCACCGGCGGGACGCTTACGGGCGTAGGGCAGGCACTCAAAAAGAGAAATAAGGATTTTCATATTGTGGCGGTCGAGCCGTCCGCTTCGCCGGTATTATCGGGCGGAACGGCCGGGGCGCACAAGATTCAGGGCATCGGCGCGGGATTTATACCGGATGTCCTGGAGAAGAACCTCATTGACGAAATAATCACGGTTACGAATGAGCAGGCGGGGGATTTCACTAAAAAGCTGGCGAGGGAGGAGGGCATACTCGCGGGGATTTCCAGCGGCGCGGCCGTTTATGCCGCGTATAAAGTCGCCAGACGAAAAGAAAATAAAGGCAAAAGAATCATTGTTATACTTCCCGATACGGGGGAGCGCTATTTGAGCGAGCACATTTAACCCCATTCCACCTCGTAGGTGGAGATGGTTGCATAAACAAATATACGGATAAGGAGCCGGATATGGCCAAGACGATAAAAGAGATAAACGAAAAAATAAAAAAAGGCAGCGTAGTCGTCGCTACCGCCGAGGAAATAATAAACATCGTGAACAAAAAAGGCACGAAGGGCGCGGCCGAATATGTGGACGTGGTGACAACCGGCACGTTAGGCCCGATGTGTTCCAGCGGCGCCTATTTTAATATCGGGCATTCGAGGCCCAAGATCAAGCTGGGCGGCGGAAAGGCGACATTGAACGATGTCCCGGTGTATACGGGCTACGCGGCCGCGGACTTTTTTCTCGGCGCGGCGGCGCTTCCCGAAGACGGCCCCAGAAATAAAATATATCCCGGGGAATTCAGGTACGGCGGCGCCCATGTAATAGAGGATCTTGTCGCCGGCAAAGACGTCAGGTTATCAGCAGTCGCGTACGGCACGGATTGTTATCCCAGAAAAAAACTCGACACGCTTATTAACCTCAAGGATATGAACGAGGCGGTATTGCTTAACCCGCGCAATTGTTATCAAAATTATAATGTAGCCGTCAATCTTTCGGAGAAGACCATATATACATATATGGGTATACTTAAGCCGAGGTTGGGCAACGCTAATTACTGCAGCGCCGGGCAGCTCTCGCCGCTTTTGAATGACCCGCATTACAAGACCATAGGAATAGGCACAAGGATATTCCTCGGCGGCGATGAGGGTTATATATATTGGCAGGGGACGCAGCACAATCCGTCGGTGAAGCGCGGGCCTAATGGAGTGCCCCAGGCGGCCGCCGGCACGCTTGCCGTATGCGGAGATCTGAAAAAGATGTCGCCTAAATGGCTGATAGGCGCCTCTTTTATGGGCTACGGCGCTACGTTAATCGTCGGGATAGGTATACCCATACCTATTCTAAACGAGGAGATAGTGAAATATACGGCCGTTAAAGACGAGAACATTTACGCCCAGATAGTCGATTATTCGGAGGCCTATCCTTCGGGAAAGCCCGAGGTCCTGGGGGAGGTTACTTATAAGGCGCTTAAAGGCGGGAGGATAAAGATAAAGGGAAAGGATGTCCCGACGGTGCCGCTGTCAAGTTATAGCAAGGCGGCGGAGATAGCGGAGACGTTAAAGCGCAGGATAAAAGACAAGAAGTTTTACCTGACGGATTCGGTAAGGCCTATTCCGGGTTGCGAATCAGGCGTAAAGTTCAAACCGCTTGCCGAGCGCCCGTTTAAGTAAAGGATTTCGCGTGAGGAAAATAGGTGTTGTGCGCCGCCTCGAGGGCAAAGAGGCCTTAATCGCGTTTAAGAGAAATGCCGCCTGCGGGGCCTGCGGCGGTTGTTCGGCGTCATCGGGAAGAGACATAGTTATAAGGGCATCCGCGCCGGAAGGCGCGAGTATCGGCGACGAGGTGGCAATTGAGGTGAGCTCCGCGTATTTTTTTACGGCGATAATCAGGCTCTATTTTCTGCCCGCCGCCGCGTTTTTGGCGGGCATATTCTCGGGCCTCAAAATAGCCGAGTTTTCGGGGATTGATGCGCATAAGGAGCTCTTTTCTTTTTTTACGGCCGTCTTGTTTTTATACCTAAGTAATGTTTTGACTTTAAAATTGGGGCGACGCTTCATATCATCTCCTTAACTTTACACTTTGAACGACGTTCAAAGTGTAAAGTTAGGTATGATGACACAAAGGAGGGATTATGTCGAGGGGCGCGGTCATAGCGGTTTTGATTATCGTGATTTTATCGGTGGTTTTCATGATATGCGGCCGGTGGGCCGGCGGCGCGGAGGAGGCGCATAAGGTGACATTAGGGCGCGTGGTGGCGAACCAGGAGCTTATCCTGCAGAAATTGGACGGCATAGAACAGGAGATGCGCGTTATCAAGGTGAGGGTAAGCAGATGACTGGTGCCGGCGGGGACGCCGTTTCTTTTTCCGCCGCGTTTGCGGCGGGCCTTTTGAGCTTTCTGTCACCCTGCATATTGCCTCTTATACCGGTCTATATTTCTTATATAACCGGGGTTTCTTTCGATGAATTGAGGCAGTCCAGGGGCGGGGAAGTCCGTCGCAAGACCTTAGTCCACTCGCTCCTTTTTATATTAGGTTTCTCTTTTGTTTTTATAGCCCTGGGGGCTTCGGCCTCTTACCTGGGGAAACTCCTCATCAATTATAAGGAGCTGATAAGCCGGCTCGGAGGCGCGCTTATCGTTATATTCGGACTCTATCTGACAGGCATTTTTAAATCGAATTTTCTCTCGAAAGAGAAAAAAATCGCGATCAACCTTAAGAAGGGTACCAAAATCGGCTCGATCCTTTTCGGTGTTACATTCGCGGCGGCATGGACGCCGTGCGTGGGGCCCATATTAGGGTCGATACTTGTGCTTGCCGGCACGCGGGAGAGCATGATAGGTGGGATGGGCCTTCTCGGGGTTTATTCGCTGGGCATCGCCGTGCCTTTTATACTGTCGGCGCTGCTTATAAACTCATTTTTGGTGCAATTTTCGAAATTCAAGAGATATCTACCCGCGGTGGGAATTATCTGCGGCCTGCTTCTGATCGTCGTTGGCCTGTTGCTGGCAACGGGGCGTTTCGCCTTGCTATAACGGGCCAATGTGGTATAATAGACACCGTCTAAAATGGGAGAAAATGTATGAAATTTAAGAATTTTGTGTTTTTTGTGTTGGCGGCGGCGGTCCTTTTTGTGGGATGCTCGCCGGCGGAAAGCGCCGACAGGAAGGCCCCGGACTTTTCGCTGCAGAATATAACTAACAACACGGTAAGGCTTTCGGACTATGAGGGCAAGGTTATAATACTAAATTTCTTTGCCACATGGTGCCCGCCGTGCAGGGACGAGATACCGGATTTCGTAAAGCTCTTCGACGAATACGGCGATAAAAACCTGGCCATAATAGGGATATCCACCGAGCGCGGCCAGGCGGATACCGTCAAGAGCTTCGCCTCTCTTTACGGGATAAACTATCCGGTGCTGATAGACGACGGTTTTGTCTCGCGGGAATACGGCCCCATAGTGAGTATTCCGACTACTTTTATCGTGGACAAAAACGGCAATATAGCGGAGAAGATCATAGGGCGGAGGAGAAAAGATTATTTTGAGAACATCATAAAGCCGCTTCTATAGCTCTTGGAGAGACGCGTAAGTAGGCATACAAAATAAAGGAATTTAGAGAGGACAGATAAGATGAGGGAAAAAATCGAAGCCGCGCTGGATAAATTAAGAACGATTCTACGGAAAGACGGTGGCGATATAGAACTTGTGGATTTGAGCGCGGAAGGCGTTGTTAAACTTAGGTTCAAAGGCGCCTGCGCCGGCTGCCCCATGAGCCAGATAACTCTCAAGACTTACATAGAAGCGGGCCTGAAAAAAGAAGTGCCCGAGGTAAAGAGCGTAGAAGCGGTCTTATAAACAGCGGCGGTATTGTGATAATAACGAAGGAAAAGGACAAGAACGAGGTTTTAGGTTATTTGACCGGCGAGGATAAGATATTTATCTTTGGCTGCGGGGAATGCGCCACGGTCTGTAAGACCGGCGGAGAAAAAGAGGTGGCAAGGATGAAGAAATTCCTCGAGGCCAACGGTAAAACCGTGACGGGTTTCGTTATACCGGATGCGCCCTGCATAGCGAGCCAGGTGAAGATGGCGTTGAGCAAAAATAAAGAGGCCGTAGAGGCGTGTGACGCGTTTATAATAATGGCCTGCGGGCTGGGCGCGCAATCCCTCAAAGAAAACCTGAGGGAAAACAAGCCGGTGCATGTTACTAATGACACGCTCTTTATGGGTGATGTCGACAAGAGCGGCAATTTTTTGGAAAGGTGCAGCGCGTGCGGGGAATGTATTCTTGAGTTGACGGGCGGTTTTTGTCCTGTCACGCGGTGCCCCAAGGGGATGATGAACGGTCCTTGCGGAGGAATGGATAAAGGCAAATGCGAAGTCGATAGCGAAATGGACTGCGTATGGGCTTTGATATATAAGGAGCTTAAGGCGAGAAACCAATTGCATCTTTTGGAAGCGTATAACCCTCCTAAAGACCATTCCAAAATGCTGAAACCGCGTGTTCGTCATCTTTCCGTATAGTTTTTTCAGGGTACAGGGTACAGGGTACAGTAAGGCATTGACAAAGCCTTGAGCTGATGCCTGATGCCTGATGCCTGACGAATAACCCGTTCCACCTACGAGGCGGAATAGGTTTAGGCGGAAATGTGTTAGGAAACTTGACAGGAATGGTCGGATATAATATAATATAGTCCCTTTTAACGGGATCATTCAAAGGAAGCTATGGGAATTTCGACGAAGTCAACCTACGGGATACGGGCGATGTTGGAACTGGCTATGTATTATAAGCACGGGCCGGTTTCGGTGGCGCATATCTCCGAAAAAGAGAATATATCCGTTGCCTATCTTGAGCAGCTTCTTAGCATACTGCGCAGGAAAGGATTGGTGGAAAGCGTGAGAGGGCCAAAGGGCGGCTATGTCCTGGCAAAGGAGCCGAGGGAAATCAGCGCCGGGGATATAGTATTTGCGCTTGACGGAGATATGGCTCCCGTGCATTGCGTGGGGGGCAAGGGCGCGAATAAGAGCTGCGAGATGATGGATAAGTGCGTTACTAAGGGCGTGTGGAAGCGATTGAAAGACGCTATGGATAACCTCCTCAACGGCGTTACGCTCAAAGACCTGTGTAATGAGGCGAGGAAGATGGGGCTTGGCAGGGGCATCGGGCATAAATACACGTTTCACATATAAAAAAATATTCGCGCGGATCTTCAAGGAGCGGAATGAAGAGGATATATTTAGACCATAACGCCACAACGCCGGTTCATCCGGATGTATTAAAGGCAATGCTTCCTTATTATAAGGAAGAGTTCGGGAATGCCTCCAGCCTGCATTCATTGGGGAGGAAGGCGCGTCAGGCCCTTGAAAGCGCCCGCGCCCAGGTAGCGTGCCTTATAGCGCCTTGCGAACCCGCGGATATCGTGTTTACAAGCTGCGGCACGGAGTCCGATAATTTTGCCTTAAAGGGCGCGGCTTACGCGCTGGGAGACAAGGGAAGGCATATCATAACGACGCAGATCGAGCATCTGGCGGTTTTGAACGCTTGCCAGTTTCTCGAAAAAAACGGATATGAGCTTACTTATGTTCCCGTGGACGAATACGGGATAGTTGATGTAAAGACGCTCGAGAAGGCGATCAGGAAAGATACTATATTAATAAGCGCGATGTTCGCCAATAACGAGACGGGAACGATACAGCCCGTTGAGGAGATAGCTCGACTTGCGCGCGAAAGAGGGATATTGTTTCATACCGACGCCGTTCAGGCCGCAGGCAAGATACCCGTCAGGGCGGAGGAGATAGGCGTCGATATGATGTCTCTTTCGGCGCATAAGATATACGGCCCCAAAGGTATAGGCGCGCTTTATGTGAACAAAAGGGCGAGGGTCGCGCCGTATATGCACGGCGGCCACCACGAGAAGAACCGCAGGGCCGGGACGGAAAATGTCGCCGGTATAGTCGGCTTTGGTAAGGCCTGCGAGCTGGCGCGCGCGAATATGGAAAAGGAATCCACCCGGCTGACGGTGTTGAGAGACAGGTTGTGGGAGGGCATCAACAAAGGCCTGAAAGACGTAAAGATGAACGGGCACCCGGTAAAACGCCTGCCGAACACATTGAACGTAAGTTTTAAATACGTAGAGGGCGAATCGATACTCTTGAACCTTGACCTGAAAGGCATTGCCGCCTCAAGCGGTTCCGCCTGCACTTCGGGCAGCCTGGAGCCGTCGCATGTGTTAAAGGCGATGGGGGTAGAGGCCTCGGTAGCTCAAGGTTCTGTGCGGTTTTCTTTGGGGAGCGGCAATGAGGCTTCCGATATAGACAGGGCGATAAAGGAGATTCCGCCTATCATAAAAAAGCTGCGCGATATGTCGCCATTATATGATGCGGGAAAGTACAACCTCCGGGGTTGAAAAATTACAACCTCCGGGGTTGTAACGTGTAAACCAGCTTTATCGTATTTTAACCCCGCATAAAAAAAGTACAACCTCCGGGGTTGTAACGTGGTAGAACGTGGTAGGGCAACAGGAGGCGGCTGGATATGGAAGAGCAATACAGCGGGAAAGTGATGGAGCATTTTATGAATCCGCGCAATGTGGGCGAGATTCAAAACGCCGACGGAATCGGCAACGTCGGAAATCCCGTTTGCGGGGATGTCCTGCGGCTTTACATAAAAATCGACGGCGACGTTATAACGGATGTCAAGTTCAAGACATTCGGCTGCGCCGCAGCTATCGCTACCTCGAGCATCATAACCGACCTTGTAAAGGGCAAGACCCTGCGGGAAGCATGGGATATCTCGAATAAGGCGGTGGTCGACGCCCTTGAGGGGCTTCCTCCCGTAAAGGTGCACTGTTCCCTGCTGGCGGAGAAGGCGCTTAAGTCGGCGATAGAGGATTATCTTAAGAAAAAAGGCATTTCGGTTGACGAATTTCGCGGTAAAAATTAAATAACAAAAATAAATAAGATCGGGAATTATGGTACGCTTGAGAAAACAAAGATTAAGAAAAGAGATACTGGATAAGCTTCATAATATGTCTAAGGAGGAGAGGGGAAGGAAGGTCGAACGTTTAAAAAATAAACTTTTTTCATCGGAAGAATTTAAAAAAGCGAAATGCGTGATGTTTTATGTCTCTAAGGATTATGAGGTGGATACGCATAAGATGATAGATGAGGCCATAGCGATGGGGAAAAAGGTGGTCGTGCCTATCACCGTTAAGGAGGAAAGGACCCTGCGGCCCTCGGAGCTCAAGGACAGGGAAAAAGAGCTTGTTAGGGGCCATTACGGCGTACACCAGCCGCACGAGAAACATGTACGGCCGGTTCCCTTGGAGGAGGTGGCCCTTATGGTTGTTCCGGGGCTGGCTTTCGACAGGGACGGGCACCGCCTGGGTCACGGAGAAGGTTACTACGACAGATTTTTGGAAAAGGCGCCGGAGGCCATAGTTACCGTCGGCCTGGCTTTTGAATTTCAGGTTGTAGGCGAGCTTCCGAGGCATTCCACGGATATCCCCATCGATAAGGTTCTGGTACCTTGAATCGCGCGTTTGGCTACAAGGAAGGGGGTTGGTTAAATTGCTTAATTTTGACGGAGTAAATTTGACATATATAGGTTTTGGTGTCCTTGGGGCGATGTTCTTTTTCTTTTTCGGCTATGTTATACATAAGTTTTTAGCCAAGAGAAAGCTTAAATCCGCCGAGGAAAAGGCGCGGATCATACTGGAAGAGGCCCATAGAGAGGTCAATAACAAACGCAAGGAAGTCGATTTAGAGGCGAAGGACCTGCTCCACAGGACAAGGGAAGAGTTCGAGAAAGAATCCAGAGATAGAAAAAAAGAACTCGCCTCACTCGAAAACAGGCTGTCGCAGCGCCAGGAGAATCTGGATAGAAAACTGGACATCCTCGAGAAGAAGGAAAAGAATATAGAATCGAGAGAGACCGTTTTGATAGAGAAGGAGAATGCCATAGGGCAAAAGCATAAGGAACTGGAGATTCTGCTGGAAGAGGAAAAGAATAAATTGCAGCGCATCTCCAATATGAGCAGGGAAGAGGCCAAAAAAATCCTGCTCAACCGCCTCAAGAATGAGGTCAAGCGCGAGGCGGACCTGACAGTCCAGAGGTGCGTGGAAGAGGCGAAGGCGAAGGCGGACAAGGAGGCGAGAAAGATCATCGGCATGGCTATACAGAAATGCGCGGCGGACCACACCGTCGAGACGACGGTGAGCGTCGTCAACCTGCCCAGCGACGATATGAAGGGCCGCATTATAGGAAGAGAGGGCAGGAATATAAGGGCGCTTGAGATAGCGACGGGAATAGACGTGATAATAGACGATACGCCGGAGGCCGTTATACTTTCCGGCTTCGATATGGTCAAGAGGGAAACGGCAAAGAGGAGCCTCGAGAAATTGATAGAGGACGGCAGGATACACCCCGGCCGCATAGAGGAAGTGGTGGAGAAGGTAAAAAAGGAGATGGCCGAGCACATAAAGGAAGAAGGCGAAAAGGCGGTTTTTGACCTGAGAATCCAGAGTGTGCATCCGGAACTTATAAAACTTTTGGGCAGATTGAAGTACAGGACGAGTTATGGGCAAAACGTCCTTCAGCACTCCAAGGAAGTGGCCGATCTTATGGGGATTTTGGCGGGAGAATTGCGCGTGGACCCGGCCCTGGCAAGGAGAATAGGCATACTTCATGATATAGGCAAGGCGACAAGCCATGAGATGGAAGGCACGCATGCCAATATCGGCGCCGGGCTCGCCAAAAAATACGGCGAGCCGGAAAGCGTGATACACGCCATAGAGGCGCACCATCAGGACATAGAGCCGAGGACGCTTATGGCGGTACTCGTGCAGGCGGCGGACGCGATAAGCGCTACCAGGCCCGGCGCCAGACGAGAGACGCTGGAACTTTATGTGAAGCGGCTTGAGAAACTGGAATCGATAGCCGATTCGTTCAAGGGTGTCGAAAAGTCTTTCGCGATACAGGCAGGTCGGGAGATACGCGTTATCGTTCAGCCGGATAAAGTAACCGACGCCGAGGCGATCGCGCTGGCCCGGGATATTACCAAAAAGATAGAGGAAGGGCTTGAGTATCCCGGCCAGATCAAGGTGACGGTTATACGCGAGACCCGCGCGATAGAATACGCGAAATAAAAAATAACTTTACACTTTCAACGTCGTTAAAAGTGTAAAGTTAAGGTGGGAGTTGATATGAAAATATTATTTATAGGCGACATAGTGGGCTCACCGGGGCGCAGGGCCGTAAAAGAGCTTATTCCAGTTATTAAAAAAAGAGAAAAGGCCGATTTTGTTATCGCGAACGGGGAGAATGCCGCCGGCGGAAGCGGCTTGACGCCGAGACTGGCGGAGGAGCTTTTTTCTTACGGCGTGGACGTCCTTACATCCGGCGACCATATCTGGAAGAAGAAGGAGATAATGGAAAAGCTCGACGAGGAAAAGCGTATTTTAAGGCCCGCGAATTATCCCAAGGGCGTGCCGGGCAGCGGTTGGGGCGTCTACACCCTTAAGAACGGACTGAAGATAGGCATCATTAATCTTTTGGGCCGGGTGTTTATGGAGGCCGTGGAATGTCCTTTCAGGGTGGCCCGGGAGGCGTTGGAAGAGATAAAGCGCGAGACGCCTATAGTAATTATAGACATTCACGCAGAGGCCACCAGCGAGAAGATAGCCCTCGGCTGGTATATGGACGGCATGGTTAGCGCTATACTGGGCACGCATACCCATGTCCAGACGGCCGATGAGCATATATACCCTAAAGGCACGGCGTACATATCCGATGTCGGCATGACGGGCCCGCATGATTCGGTCATCGGAAGAAAGGTAGAGCAAATCCTGGCCCGTTTCATAACCCAGCTTCCCACCAGATTCGAGATGGCCGAGGACAATATCCGGCTGAACGGGGCGATGGTTTCTATTGACGATAAGACAGGCGGGGCGAAGGCCATAAAAAGGATAACGGAGAAATTAGAAAAATAATGTTTAAGATACTCGATAAGAAAAGGATAAATCCGCAGATTACCTTTATGCGGTTTCGGGCCCCTCATATAGTTGAAAACGCGAGGCCCGGCCAATTCGTGGTTATAAAGATAGATGAAAAGGGCGAGCGCATCCCGCTGACCATATTCGACAATAATAAGGATGAGGAGACAATCGGCATAATGTTCCAGGGACTTGGCAAGACCACCAAGCAACTCGCCTCGCTTGATGCGGGGGGCGCGGTCGCGGATATAATCGGCCCTCTCGGCAGGCCGACCCATATAGAGAAATTCGGCGATGTGATATGCGTAGGCGGGGGAGTGGGGACGGCCGAGATCTATCCGGTGGCGAAGGCCCTCAAGGAGGCGGGAAATAGATTGACTTGTATTATAGGGGCGCAGAGCGGAGAACTTTTGATTTTGGCCGAGGAGCTTAAGGCGATAAGCGATGAGGTCCATATAACGACCGATGACGGCTCGGCCGGCCGGAAGGGCCTCGTTACGGAGCCCTTAAGCGAACTACTTTCACAGAAAAGCCGCGATCTCGTATATGCCGTCGGGCCGATAATGATGATGCGCGCGGCCTCTATGGTGACGAAAAAATATAATGTCAAGACCATCGTGTCGCTGAACGCCAATATGGTGGACGCGACGGGTATGTGCGGCACCTGCCGCGTAACCGTCGGGGGAAAGACAAAATTTACATGCGTGGACGGCCCCGATTTCGACGCGCACCAAGTGGATTTCGATGAGTTTATAAATAGGGATAGAAGGTTTAAGGATAAGGAAGAGGAAGCCCTGAGATGCTATGAGAAAGCAGCCCGCCGAAAAAAGGATTAAGAATTTTAACGAAGTCGCGATGGGTTTTACGGAGGCGGAGGCCGCCTCCGAGGCGTCGCGATGCCTTTTATGCAAAAATCCGCAGTGTGTAACAGGGTGTCCCGTTAATATAGACATACCACGTTTTATCTCGCTCATCAGGGATAAAAAATACGCGGATTCCATAAATTGTATAAAGGAAAAAAACAGCCTTCCCGCCGTTTGCGGGCGCGTTTGTCCGCAGGAAGAGCAGTGTGAGATGAAATGCGTGCTTGGCAAAAAGGGCCGGCCCATAAATATCGGGGCGCTCGAGCGCTTTGTTTCAGATTGGGAGTTGGCGCACAGGACGCCGGCCGGCAGCGCGGCCGAGGTAAAAAAATATGCGACACGCACGACGCACGACGCGCGACGCACGACGAAAATAGCGGTAATCGGAAGCGGGCCGGGCGGGCTTACCTGCGCGGCCGAGCTGGCGAAGATGGGCTATGATGTAACTGTTTTTGAGTCACTCCACAAGAGCGGCGGGGTCCTCGTTTACGGCATTCCCGAATTTCGCCTGCCGAAATCCATAGTGGATACGGAGTTGGGTTATATCGAAACACTCGGCGTGAAATTCAAGACCGATTATGTAGTGGGCAGGACCGTGACCGTCGGCCAGTTGAGAGACAGGGGATTCAAGGCCTTTTATATAGGCACGGGCGCGGGGCTTCCTTATTTTCTCGGTATAGAGGGCGAAAATCTTAACGGTATATATTCAGCCAATGAATTTTTGACAAGAGTCAATCTGATGAAGGCCTACCTTTTTCCCGAGTATGACACGCCCGTTAAGATAGGACGGAGGGTGGGTGTGATTGGCGGGGGGAACGTCGCCTTCGATTCAGCCAGATGCGCGAAACGCCTGGGGGCGGATGAGGTGCATATTATTTACAGGCGCGGCAGGGAGGAGATGCCGGCGAGGGAAGAGGAGATAAAAAACGCCGAAGAGGAAGGCGTTATATTTAATCTTTTAACCGCCCCGCTTAAGTTTTACGGAGACGACAGGGGCTGGCTTAAAGGCGCAGAGCTTATAAAAAACAAACTCGCCCAGCCGGATTCAAGCGGAAGGCGCAGGCCCGTCGCCATAGAAGGGTCAAATTACAAAATGGATATCGACACACTCATCGTTGCCATAGGACAAGGGCCCAACCCGCTTCTTCTTGATACGGTTGAGGGATTAAAATTGAATAAAAAGGGCTATATAGAGGCGGACGGGCAATGCCGCACTTCCGTCCGCGATATCTTCGCCGGGGGCGATATAGTTACAGGCGCCGCGACGGTAATCAAGGCAATGGGGGCGGGAAAGACGGCCGCGCGGGCCATCAACGAGTATTTAAAGAAATAGACGCGCTTTTATCCGCGGGCCGACGGTGTGCCGCGCCGCGTAAAAGGGCGGAAGAGAAAAACAGGCAAGAAGGGCGAGCAAATATGGAAAAACTTAAAGAACCGGGCGCTAAAGAGAAAAAACGCGTTTTTACGGTAAGCGAGCTTACTCGGCTGGTGCGCGCCGCACTTGAGGGCAATTTCCCCGATGTCTGGGTGGAAGGCGAGATATCCAATTACACCAAACATACCTCCGGCCACATATATTTCAGCTTAAAGGACGAAGGGGCGGTGCTTAGCTGCGTGTTATTCCGGTCGGCGGCGCAGAAGCTAAAATTCAAGATGGAAAGCGGTATGCATGTTATATGCCGCGGCAGGATAGGCCTTTATGAAAAAAGAGGGCAGTATCAGTTATACGCGGAATTGGTGGAGCCGAAGGGCATAGGCGCTCTTCAGATGGCCTTCGAGCAGCTAAAACGCAAACTGCAGATAGAAGGGCTCTTCGATGAGTCGCGCAAAAGATCCATACCGTATCTCCCGTCGAGGATCGGCGTTGTGACTTCGCCAACGGGCGCCGCTATAAGGGACATATTGAACGTCACAAAAAGGCGCTTTCAAAATATAGAGGTGATTTTAAATCCGGTAAGGGTGCAGGGCGAGCGCGCCGGCGAGGAAATAGCGCGAGCCATAGCGGATTTTAACGAATTCGCAAAAGGCGCCCGCCCGGAAGAAAAAATCGACGTGTTAATAGTGGGAAGGGGCGGGGGCAGTCTTGAGGACCTGTGGGCGTTTAACGAGGAGGTCGTGGCGAGGGCAATTTTCGCCTCCGAGATTCCCGTAATAAGCGCTGTCGGCCATGAGGTGGATTGGACTATCGCCGATTTTGTCGCGGATAAAAGGGCCCCGACGCCTTCGGCGGCGGCGGAGCTTGTCATACCCAGAAAAGAAGAGCTGCTTACAAAATTGGACCAGATATCCGACAGACTCGACGGCGCCCTTATCAATAAGATCAAGTATCTGCGCGACGCGTTGAAGGCGTTGAGCGAAAGTTATATTTTAAGGCAGCCGGTCAACCTGATAGAGCAATATCAGCAGAGAATCGACGACATCGCCCGTAATATCGAAATGGCGACCCTGCATATTTTAGATTTGAAACAAGCGGCGTTTTCCGCGTTAGGCGGAAAAATCGAACTGATGGGAGGACATATTTTAGATTTGAAACAAGCGGCGTTCTCGACGCTGTCCGGGAAACTCGATATGTTAAGCCCTTTTAATGTATTGTCCAGAGGATACAGCATAACGACGGATTCGGCCTCCGGAAAAGTGCTTAAGGACACCGGGACGCTTGAGGTGGGCGCGCGGGTCCGCACGCGGCTCAATAAGGGGTCGTTTATCAGCGTAGTCAAGCGGAAAGAAAAGAAAGGCGGCAAGGAGGAACTATGACTGAAATGAAATTCGAGGTTGCCCTGAAGCAGTTGGAAGAGATTGTCTCGAAGCTCGAAGCGGGCGATATGTCGCTTGATGATTCTTTATCCAAGTATGAGGAGGGCATAAAGCTCTCTAAGTTGTGCTCCAGACAGCTTGAGGCGGCGAAGAGCAGGGTCGAGCTTTTGATGAAATCCGGCGGCAAATTCGATATCAGGCCTTTCGAGGATACGATGCCGGCGGGGAAACCAAAGACAAAACCGAGACGCTCCAGGAAATCCGACGGCTCGGCGAGTTTGTTTTAGTAAGAGGCGTATCTTCGATTGCTGATCGAAGGCGCGCCGCCCGATCAAGGAAAAGACGCCTTCGGGATTTTTGTTATTACCGGGGCGCATCCCGATGAGAATTTATGACCGACGGATATCTTGAAAAAAATAGACGGCTTATCGACAGGGAATTGAAAAAGCGCCTGCCCGGCGGAGCGGCCAAGCCGCGCCTGCTGCACAAGGCGATGAGGTACGGCGTCTTGGGCGGCGGTAAGAGGATACGGCCGATGCTGGTTCTCGAATCCTCAAAGGCCTGCGGAGGGAATCTTAAAGACGCGCTGCCGGTAGCATGCGCCGTCGAGATTATCCATTCTTATTCTTTGATACATGACGACCTGCCCTCCATGGATGACGCGCTGACAAGACGCGGCAGGCCCAGCTGCCATGTGAAATACGGCGAGGCAACGGCGATATTGGCGGGTGACGCGCTGCTTAGCCTCGCTTTTTATTTGATATCCGGACGCGGCGGCAATCCGAATATGGGCCGCGTCGCGCGCGAGATATCCGGGGCTATCGGAAGTTTCGGGATGGCGGGCGGACAGTCGATGGATTTGGAGATGAAAAACGGCGGCAGGCCCGATTTGCGCGCGTTGATGCGCGTGAACGGCAAAAAGACGGGCGCGTTAATCGCGGCCGCGGCAAGATCCGGGGGCATGATAGCCGGCGCCGGGCGCGATAAAATAGAGGCGTTGGGAAAATACGGAGAGGATATCGGCCTCGCCTTCCAGATAACCGATGACATATTGGATAAAGACGGTTACGCGGACATTTTCGGCGTAAGCGGTTCCCGGGACGAGTCGCGAAAGCTGGCCGAGAGGGCGAAGGCCCGACTGAGGATTTTCGGGAAAAAGGCCGATGGTCTGCGCGCAATAGCCGATTACACGCTGAACAGGAAGCGATAGGCATTTTATGAATAATCTATTAAGCGGCATAGACAACCCGTCGGATTTGAGAAAGGTCAAGCAAAGGGACCTGCCGCGCTTGGCCGCGGAGATACGGCAGGAAATTATAGACGCGGTTTCCGGAACCGGCGGGCACCTCGCCTCTTCGCTCGGCGCGGTGGAGCTGACGATAGCGCTTCATTATATACTGGATACGCCGCGCGATAAGGTGTTGTGGGATGTCGGGCACCAGGCCTACGCTCATAAGATTTTGACCGGCAGGAAAAGGGCCTTTAAGACGCTCAGGCAGATGGGCGGCATAAGCGGCTTCCCCAATAAAAACGAGAGTGAGTACGACGTATTTACCGTCGGGCACAGCTCGACCTCCATATCAAGCGCCGTCGGGTTGGCGGCCGCGCGCGATATCCGCGGCACGAATGAGAAAATCGTAGCGGTGATAGGCGACGCGGCCCTGGCTAACGGTATGGCGTTCGAGGCGATGAATCACGCGGGCCATCTTAAAAAAGATATCATTATCATTCTCAACGATAACGAACTTTCCATCTCCCGAAGCGTCGGCGGGCTCAGCAGGTATTTAAATACCATTTTGGTGAACCCGGTCTATAATAAAATACACGCGGACCTTGAGCGATTGGTCAGAAAGATACCCAAGGTCGGGCTTAACACCTATAGGGCGGCCAGAAAATTCGAGCAGGGAGTGAAAAATTTATTGGTACCGGGTATGTTTTTCGAAAAGCTGGGCTTCAGGTATTTCGGGCCTATCGACGGCCATTCTATAGACGAGCTTATTCACAAATTGAGACATCTCAAGAAACTGAAAGGCCCCATAATTCTGCATGCGATTACGAAGAAAGGCAAGGGTTATAAGTTTTCAGAAGAATGCCCGTCCGAATTCCACGGAAGCTGCCCGTTCGATAAGGGTTCGGGTAGAAAATCCGAGGCAGGGAAAAAGCCCGTTACATATACTTCGGCTTTTTCCGAAAAGATAGTGGAGCTGGGGGGAAGGCGCGACGATATCGTGGCGGTGTCCGCCGCCATGCTTAACGGAACGGGACTTGGCAAATTTTCCGAAAAGTTTCCCGAAAGGATATTCGACGTGGGTATAGCGGAGGCCCATGCGGTTACTTTCGCATCCGCCCTGGCGCGCGGCGGCCTGAAACCGTTTCTCGCCGTATACTCCACGTTTTTACAGAGGGCGTACGACCAGATAATCCACGATGTTTGTCTCCAAAATCTTGGCGTCATATTCTGCCTGGACAGATCCGGTATTGTGGGCGAAGACGGGGCCACACATAACGGCATGTTTGATATCGCCTTTTTACGCCATATCCCTAATATGATAGTGGCGTCGCCGAAAGACACCGGAGAATTAAAAGATATGATGGAGTTCGCGTCTTCGCTGGAGGTCCCTTTTAGCGTAAGATATCCCCGGGGAGGCCAGCTTTTCGGGCTTAAGGAAGATATGCCGTCGTCGCAGATTAAACTTGGGAAATCCGAGGTCTTAAGGGAAGGCAGGCATCTTGTTATTTTCGCCCTGGGAAGCATGGTAAGTGTTTCTCTTAAGGCGGCGAGTATTTTATCCGCCGCAGGTATCGAGGCCGCAGTCATAAACGCGCGGTTTGTTAAGCCGCTGGATGAGGAACTTATCGAGGAGATGTCTTCGAAATTCAAGAAATTCGTCACGATAGAGGAAGGGGTAATAAGCGGGGGCTTCGGGAGCGCCGTTGCGGAGTTTATGGCCAGGGAAAATATAAAAGGCGTAAGCTTAAAGGCGATAGGGCTTCCCGATGAGTTTATAGAGCATGGCGCGAGAGAGGAGCTTATGAGGAAATACAATCTTACGCCTGAGGCTGTCGCCGATGTGATAGCCGCGGAACTGTTTGAAAAGCGTCTTACGGGAGGACAGAGTGGTTAGGGTGCGTTTCGCCCCGTCTCCGACGGGATTTTTGCATATAGGAAGCGCGAGAAGCGCGCTTTTTAACTGGCTTTTCGCGCGTCACGAAAAGGGCAAGTTTCTCTTGAGGGTGGAAGACACCGACAGCGCCCGTTCCAAAGACGAATTTCTCGAGGAGATATTGGCGAGTCTCAAATGGCTGGGGATGGACTGGGATGAGGAGCCCCTTCGCCAGTCCGGCAGGATAGATATATATAAGGAGGCCGCACGTAAGCTGCTTGAGGGAGGCAGGGCGTATAAAGATGAGGGTGCCGTACGATTCCATATGCCGGCGGAAGACGTGAAAGTCAGCGATATTACGAGGGGAGAGATCGAATTCAGCGCGAAGGTGCTGAAAGACGAAGTCCTTATAAAATCGGACGGGTTTCCCACTTATAATTTTGCCTGCGTTATCGACGATTCCGCGATGAATATAAGCCATGTCATAAGAGGCGATGATCATATATCCAATACCCCCAAGCAAATAGCCATATATAAGGCCCTCGGCCTTAAGGTTCCGAAATTCGCGCATATACCGTTGATTATGGGGCCCGACGGCGGGCGTCTTTCCAAAAGACACGGCGCCACGAGTATTATGGAATATAAAAAGCAGGGCTATCTGCCGGAGGCGCTGGTGAATTTTCTCGCGCTTATGGGATGGTCTCCCGGGGACAACAGGGAGATACTCTCGCGTGAGGAGCTGGTAAAGGAGTTTACACTGGACAAGGTCAATAAGACAAGCGCGATTTTCGGCATAGACAAGCTTAATTGGCTGAACGGCCAGTATATAAAAGAGAAGGATTCCAAAGAACTGCTTAGGGCGCTTATCCCCGTTTTAAAGGAAAAAGAGATAATAAAAGAGGATTTTGATAGAGAAAAATTATTGAATCTGGTAGAATTGTACAAGGTCCGCATGAGGACGCTTGCCGATTTCAGCGGGCACATCAAGGTGTTTTATTCCGACGATATCGATTACGACGAGGCGGGCGTAAAGAAACACCTCAAAAAAGAAGGGGCGAAAAGGATTCTCGCGGCCTGGCGGGACGAACTCGCGGGGCTCGACCCTTTTGATAAGGACTCGCTTGAGAAAAGCTGCCGGGGTATGGCGGAGAAGATGGGAGTAAAGCCGGCCGCCCTTATACATCCGGCGAGGATGGCGATAAGCGGCCGTACGGTCGGCGCCGGGCTTTTTGAGATGATGGAGGTAATGGGCAGAGAGGTAGTTATTAAGCGGCTTGATTATACCGTAAGTAATCTGGCTTTATAGTTTTCGCGATAAATATAGAAGAAGACATTGCCCGGTGGTGTAATGGTAGCACGAATGGCTCTGGACCATTTGGTCTTGGTTCGAATCCAAGCTGGGCAACCAACCTTGACGCTCAGGCGAACAATCCTTGTTAAAGGATGTTAATAAATGTCTTTAATAGCAAAAAATAAGTTAGAAAAAATAATATTTTATATTATGGGCTTTAAAAATTTTGAGGTCCCTCTTTCCGCTAATTTAACTAAAGAAGAAATGACTGCTGTTTCAAATTTTTGGTTAGCCAAATCCAATACTTCTACTGTTTTTTGTACAATTTTATTGACATCAGCCATTGTTCTTTTTATTGAAACAAAAAACTGGATTTTTTATACGCCGTTTATTATTGGCAGTGTTTATTTTGCAACGCGTGTTTGGTTCTGTGAAAAATGCGCATACCACAGTTTAAAGCTATGGACTTAAATTTGTTAATCATAACTTTCAACTGCTTAACCATTGGTAGAGCATCTACGCGGGTTTTGTAAGCTTTAACAAATCGGTTGTCGATTTGGTTGTCATTTAGGTTGTCATTTTGCCGGAGCAATATTATGCTATTTAAACCAAAATATACGATAACTCCCAGGATCAATAAAGCACTTGTTGAGATAGAGCGGGTGCGGGGATTCTTGGATGCGATAAAGCTTAAGGATGACTGGCTCACCGATTTGCAGAAAAAGGCACTTATTCTTGAATCGCACCATTCCACGCATATCGAAGGCACAGCCTTAAGCTTCAAGCAGGCTAAAGATATATTAGAAGGAAAAAAAGTTAAAGGTGTTAACCGGGATGATGAAAAAGAGCTTTTGAATTATAAGAAAGCGATGGATTTTATCTCAAAGTATCTCGGCAAGGAGGATCCGATTTCAGAAGGCGTTATACGAGAACTGCATAAAATTCTTGTTAAAAGTGTGCGCGGAGAAAAAGCGGATCCGGGCAATTATCGTAAAATACAAAACTACGTTGTTAATTCACGGACACGCGAGGTTATTTATACACCGCCCGGGCCTTTAGATGTTCCGCGTCTTATGCGGGAGTTTGCAGAATGGATAAATAAGGCTGATGATGTATCGCCTATCCTTGTGGCGGGCATCGCTCAGTTTCAGTTTGTGCATATTCATCCTTTTATTGACGGTAATGGCAGGACTGCCCGGCTTTTATCAACCCTCATTCTTTATAAGACAGGCTATGATTTTAAACGGCTTTTTACCATCTCGGAATATTATGATCAGGACAGGCCTATATATTATCAAGCAATCCAGTCTGTTAGAAATAACAATATGGATATGACGGCGTGGCTTAGTTATTTCGTGGAGGGTCTACGGTCTCAGATGGAAGAAATTAACGAAAAAGGTAAAAAGATAATTAGTTCAGAGAAAATTGTTAAAGCACTGTCTCAACACAATCTAAATTTGAGACAGAAAAAGATTATTAAATATCTTTTTGTTAACGAGCAGATTAACAATGAACAGTGTCAAAGGTTGTGCGGGAGTATTCGCAGGACTGCTACCAGAGATTTAACTTTTTTAGTCGAAAAAGGAATCCTAATACGAAAGGGAGAGCTCAAGGGGGCTTACTACGTTTTATCGTCAACCGTGTCCAAAATATAGGACATTATAGGACATAATTATAGGACATTTTGGGTCACGGTTTTAGGACACCAGAATGCCTATTATAAGATTTCGAATTAGTTTCGGTTGCCAAAATAGATAAATCCGTGCCTGGAACGCCGAATAGTCATTTTCACAAGTAGTTGAAGTTCTTGATTTTGTGAGGTTCGTCTGGCGTCAAGTTCGGGCAACCACACATAAGTGTACAAAATTCTCGAAGAGAATTTCAGCACATTTATATGTGGTTCTGAAGACGCGACCGAATGGAGTATTTGAAGGGCCAACTTTGAACGTCAGGTTCGACTACGAACTCTACCTTACCTTAGACGCAAATTAATAAAGAGAAAAAGGCCTTTATTTTTATCCTCATTAATCTATAAAACGCCAGTTCGTATCTTATTGCTATATAAGGAGTTAGGACTGTTAATAAAAAAATATCCAGATTATTGAGCTTGCAATAAGTATAAATTTTATGTATACTTTATTATAGGATAAAACAGTAGATTGAATAGGGGGACCAAATGAAATGTAGCGGAATAAAGCTATTAAGTTTGTTAGTAATCACGTTTTTAGCCGGTAGCTTTGGAGTAATCTTGGCATCCGAAGATATGGTAACCAAGGATACTATCTTACTTGCAGAAGGGCAAAACTATATTGCAATGCCGTTATTGCCGGATGAGCCATATACAGCAAGTCAGTTTATAAAGGACATAGAATTAATAGATGATTGGGAAGTTCTTAGATTTTTTAAAGTTCCAGTGATTAAGAAACACAGAAAAGACCGCGATTTATATTTCAAAAAATATCCAAAAGAAGACGTCACCTGTGCGATGGTACCCGGTAAAGCATACCGTATAGATCTCGCATATCATGGATTAAGGCCTAAAACGGGCCCTCTTATGACCGAAGTGTATGTTGAAGGGAAAATCCTTGATGCCCCAGTACCCTTGAAGCTAAAGAAAGGTTGGAATGCCATATCGGTAGCATTTCCACGCTATTATAGTCTTAGCCAACTTTCAGATGAGCTACTTACCCAAGGAATAAAAGCTACAAGGGTATCTTTTTGGTCAACAAAAAATAAAAGCTGGGAACAGTATGACCTTCCATACTCAGAATCTCCCCAATCTGGCTATATAAAAGACTATGAAACGATCGAAAAGTCATTAATAATTTTTGGCCGGTCCAGACCCATCAGGCCTGATGAAGGTTTCCTTTTATATTGTAAGAAAAAAGGCATATTCACCCCGGGAGGGGTAGAAGCACCCCCTCTATCTGAACGCGTAAATTACACAGGATGGATAGAGGTTGCCGACTCTAAGCCTAAAAAGAAAGCGCCATACAGCTTTCTTCTTCATGTAAACGAGGGATCTAATGAGTCTTCGATATTCCTAAAAGGCGTTAATGAAGAGATCGAAGGGCAATTATCAGAAGTTGCTGGAAGCGGAGAGCGATATTTTGTTGAAGGTGTTATGACTCCTATAAAATATCGCAACTCGATAATAGGGGTTTTGTTAGTGGATGAGGTCGAATTATGTGTTAGGCACACAGGACGTGTGAAGAAGATCGGTCGCAATCTTGAAGAAAGGCCGCCTTTCTACTATGTCCTCTCGTGTTCAGAAGACACATTTATTCCGCTGCTAGCCGGTGAGTATGGTATTGGACCGCAGATAGCCGAAGCTTTTAAAGAGGGCGGCATATATGCAGTTGAAGGTGTTATGGCTACCTTAGATTATGTTGTCGGCACCTCTAATACGGTGGAGGTTTTAAGGGTAAAAAATGTTATATTGATAGAAGAAAGACCGCCAACCGAAGGCATTGCCGCCTATAACACTACTTCTACGCCAGCCTTAGTGGGCGTCTTTTCTCTAGTTACTTGGGCAGATAAAGAGACAGATGAAATATTAGTCAGCTCTTTTTATGATACTAAGGGAATGACTGTTCTTAATCCCAGACAGGGCAAGTCTTTTACATATCGGACCACCGGCATATGGGACACGACTAGTAATTCAACAGGAGAGCTTATTCCCGGTACAATGAAAATTGTTTTTGATCCTAGGGATCCGGCAAGTGGCGACAGGCCACATTATGCTTGGCGCGATAACAAAACCGGCCTTATATACCTATGCACGGACAACAGCGGTATAAATATTATCGATACTAAAAAGACCGAAGATTTGACCGATGATGAAGTTGTTGAAGTCTATAGCAATAACACCCAGCCTGCGCTGTTACGATGGGACCCCGACTATGGATTTAATGACGATCTTGGGAACATATATTTGGGGCACTATCACGTTGACGGATTTGTGATTATCCATGCCGACCGCACAGCCACTGCCTATAAAGATACAGGTGTTTATGACGTTAGTTTGGATAAAACCGGTACTCTAATCCGTGAAACTCCCAGACTTGGTTCTTATCACGGATACGATGGAGACGCTGCCCCATTTTTTAAAGACGTAGATGATAATCTATATGTTGGGACTACTTGTGGATTCACAGTCTACTATTATAATCATGGTAAGGGCTATTATGATAAGACGTTAACTTATCGGGTTGATGGTTTATATGATACAACAAGCGACTCTCGAGGAGTTCTTATCAATCCCGAGATTAAAATTGCTGGAAATAGCGTGCGTCATGCGTGGCAGGATGACGATGGCAACATCTATCTGAGCTGTTGCCCGTCATATAATCCTGATACCCAAAGTTTCAATTATGATGAAGGAGGTTTTTCTATTATTAGACCTAACGGAGAGGTTGAAAATTTCACACCAACAACCACACCGGCCGTTCCCAGATGGGTACTTCATTCATGGAAAGATGAAGAAGGAGCACTCTACCTTTCTACTAGTTATGATTGGAAGTATCCTTATGAACCTGAAGGCGGCATCGTTATTTTATATCCTGATGGCTCGAAACGAGTTTTAAACAAAGATTCATACCCTTCCATTGGGAAAGATTCAGTATGGGGTACGTGGTGGGGAGCTTTTTCCAGCTGGATGGACAGTGAAGGCCGGCTTTGGGTAAACGCTGCTGATGAGATAATAGCCATTCCTCCTGAAATGGTTGAGAAGTAACAGCGATTATTACTCTATTAATTAAACTAAGATAAAAACCGTTTTCCAGGTTGTTCTGAAAACTGTCCCCGCCTTAATTATATTATTACAGGATTAGGTGGGTTTAATTAGGATTGGAGGAGAGAGGATTGGTGTAGTCTACGGAGTCGTCGCCGCCGAACTGGCTTGCTTGAGGGGTGGCTGTTCCCCACCAGTTATACTGGGCTGGGAGGTCATCCACACCGGAGTCGTTCTGGACATCAAAATCCCCTCCGGCGCCTACGTTATTGTCGAATATCGAGTTCCTGCCTACCGCGCTGATAGCACCTCCACCCATGTCTACGGTGAAGGCACCTGCTCCACCGCCATTTATTAAATTGACGCCGTTTTGAATGTTATCTGTTATAGTATTTCGCGAGATGTTGACGTTTGAGAAATCGTAGTCGCCGTAGGTGTGTAAATATATGCCATTTTCCATATTTCCCGCAATGGTATTCCCGGAGACGGTGAAGCCGGAAACGGTGGAGTTGTAATTATACACATATATACCACTCTCGCCGTTTCCTGTTAGGGTGTTCCCGGAAACGGTGAAGTCGGAAACAGTGGCGCCGTAATTGAACATAAATATACCACCCTCGTCGTTTCCCGTTATGGTATTTCCCGAGATGGTGAAATTAGAACATGGGTAGTACCAATTATTCAGATATATGCCATATCGGCCATTTCCCATTATAGTATTTCCCGAGATGGTGAAGTCAGAGGTGGCGTAAGCATCCAGAAATATGCCATGAATACCATTTCCTGTAATAGTATTTCCAGAAATGGTGAAGTCAGAAACGTCATCACTGCGCAAGCTTATACCATTGTTGCCATTTCCTGTGATAGTGTTTCCAGAAATGGTGAAGTTGGAGTCAGTGCCGCCGCAATTAAGCTGCTCTATACCAGCGCTATTTCCTGTGATGGTGTTTCCAGAGATGGTGAAGCCAGAGACATCGGAGCTGTTACGGCTGTCGATATATATCGTAGCAAGATTTCCTGTAATAGTATTTCCTGAGACGGTGAAATTAGAGTGTGCGTTACCATCATCAACTCTTATATACACACCATGTCCATTATTATCTATGATGTTATTATGATGTATCTTGGCGCCGTTTATGTTTTGTCCGAATATGCCGGCTTTAGTGAGGGGGCCCGGAAAGGAAGGAGGGCCATCTGAATTCTGTATTGTACAACCCATGACAGTATTGTTGTTGGCTAGGATAATGGTATTGCCATCATCATTTCCGTCTATTACAGGATAACCTGAGGACGGTATCCCTTTAAACCCTCCGTTGTATCCCGCTCCCCAGAGTGTGATGTTGTCCGCAAGAACTACGTTTTCTACGTAGTCAGCATTCCCTTGTTTTACGTATACCCAGTTGTCTC
>Ga0272442_10002377_pt1 | contig 27412 bp, 23 predicted proteins | sample SSMForm2O_FD_200262 | JGI IMG/M metagenome (GOLD analysis project Ga0272442, IMG submission 200262) | Marine sediment archaeal communities from Little Sippewissett salt marsh, Falmouth, MA, United States - SSM-Form-2O | ecosystem: Environmental > Aquatic > Marine > Wetlands > Sediment ... | reverse complement strand
CAGGACGTTTTCATACACACGCGCGTTGCAAAGCCGGCGTGCGGCGCCACCGAGTGCAGCTTGCCGATGCTTTCTGACGAAACCACGGTACGTGAGAACGTCGGCGGCGGAGGGAACCTTGACGGGGTGCGGGCAGGCCTCTACAATGACGCGTTCTGATTCGGCTTGCAGTACGGCCTCAGCCGCCCCGATGTGACCGCTATGACAAGGATTTTGACGCCATGATCGGTATCAACGAGAATTTCCTGAAACTCAAGGCCGGCTACTTGTTTCCCGAGATCGGGCGGCGGGTGCGGGCCTTCAAGGAGTTGCACCCCGAGGCCGAGATCATCAGCATGGGGATCGGCGACGTGACGCAGCCTCTGGCGCCGGCCGTGGTCGAGGCGATGCACCGCGCCGTCGATGAGATGGGCCGGCAGGAAACCTTCAAAGGCTACGACGACGGCGGCGTCGGGTACGAGTTCCTGCGCCGCGCCATCGTCGAGCACGACTTTCAGGCCCGGGGCGTGGATCTGGATCCGGACGAAGTCTTTGTCAGCGACGGGGCCAAGTCCGACACGGGCAACATGCAGGAGATCTTCGCTCTGGACAACGTGGTGGCGGTGGCGGACCCGGTGTACCCGGTCTACATCGATACCAACGTGATGGCGGGCCGAACGGGGTCGGCCGACGAGGGGGGCCAGTACGGCAGCGTGGTCTACATGCCTGCCACCGCCGCGAACGGCTTCGTGCCCGAGCCGCCACAGCAGCCCGTGGATATGATCTACCTGTGTTTTCCCAACAACCCCACGGGCGCAGTCGCCACGAAAGAGCAGCTTGCCAAGTGGGTCGATTACGCCCGCACGAACCGGGCGGTGATCTTATACGATGCGGCCTACGAAGCCTTCATCACGGACGCTGCGATACCGCACTCGATCTACGAGGTACAAGGCGCCAAGGAGGTGGCCATCGAATTCAGGAGCTGCTCCAAGACCGCCGGCTTTACGGGCGTTCGCTGCGCGTACAGCATCGTGCCAAAACAGCTCAAGGCCCAGGCCAAAGACGGCACGGAAGTGGACGTCAACCCGATCTGGAAGCGCCGCCACTGCACCAAGTTCAACGGCGTCTCCTACATCACCCAGCAGGGTGCGGCGGCAATCTACACGCCCTCGGGCCGCAAGCAGATTCAGCAGACGATCGACATCTACATGACCAACGCCGCCCTGATTCGCAAAACGCTCACCGAGTTGGGCTACGAAGTCTACGGCGGCGTCAACGCGCCCTATATCTGGCTTAAGACGCCGGAGGCGATGGGCTCCTGGGATTTCTTCGACCGGCTCTTGAAGGAGGCGAACGTGATCGGCACGCCCGGCGTCGGTTTCGGACCGGCCGGCGAGGGCTATTTCCGCCTGACCGCGTTCGGCACACCCGAAAATGTCAAGGAAGCGCTGGAGAGATTCGCCCGGCTCTAAAAGCACAGACCCGGCCGGCAAAGCGCGGCGCTCATCGGTATTGGGCAGCTTTCGAGGATAGAAGTGAAATACGCGGCCAAGATTGTTATTGCGTTTGCTGTTGTCGCTGTCTTGAATTTCAGTGTGGTTGCGGAGGATTTGCCGCCCGATTGGCTGGCGGCCTGGCAGGAACCGCTCGTCGAGCATCGTCCACTCCAGATCGTGCATGGATTGCCGGCCCAGCAAGCTACACCTCAGGCTATGACGCAGCTCAAAGACCTTGGCCTGGGCGGCATTGTCTGCAACGTCTCCTTCGACGATTACCTCGTATCGGAGAGGCACTGGCAGACCCTGGCCCAGGCGGTGGCCGCCTGCAAGCAGGTCGGCCTGAGGGTGTGGATCTACGACGAGTTGGGCTATCCCAGCGGCGCCGGCGGCGGGCTGGTGCTCGATAAGATGCCGCAGGGTGAAGCGCTGGCGCTGACGTACGATCCCGCCCGGGACGATCCGTTCGTTCTGCGCCCCGCCTACGAGCACACGCACGCATCCAACAACTTCTGCGCCGCGCGGCGGTACCCGAACCTGATCGATGAGGCCGCCGTCGCCTGCTTCATCGAGACGACGCACGAGGCCTATTATCGCCGACTTGCACCGCTCTTCGGAACCACGATCGAGGCCGTCTTCACCGACGAGCCCTCGCTGATGGCCGTCAACATCGGCCCGTTGCCCGATAACGTCAGGAAGAACGTGCGGGTCCAGGACCCGCTCGATCCGAACGTTGTGCCGTTGCCGTCCGTGCCCTGGGTGGCGGATTTGCCGCAACGGTACCGCCAACGCTACGGAGAGGACCTCAGCGCCGTCCGCCGCAGCCTCTTTGCCGGCGACAGTGACTCCGACCGCCGGGTGCGCCGGCGGTTCTGGGCGGTCGTCTCCGATCTCGTGGCGCAGCGTTATTTCGGTGGACTCCAGCGCTGGGCCCGGGCGCACCGCGTGGCCTCGTCGGGCCATTCGCTCTGGGAGGAGACGCCGCTGCACCACGTTCCGCTGGAGGGCAACGGACTTGCGGCGCTTCGCCGCATGGATATTCCCGGCCTGGACATGCTCTCGTCCAATCCGGAGGCGGCGATTCACACGGGGTGGATGACGGCGAGCCTGCCGGCGTCGGCGGCCCTGACGACGGGCGGGCGGCGCGTCATGACCGAGGTCAGCGATTTCTCCGAGACGATGGCCGGGAAAGAGCCGGCGTCGGTGGCTGATATGTGTGCAACGGCCGCCTGGCAGGCCGCCTTTGGTGTCACCGAGTTCACGCTCTATTACAATCGCGGCAAGCGCTCGCCGGAGGACTACCGCAGCTACTGCCGGTTCGTCGGGCGGCTCAACGCCTTGCTGCGCGACGCACAGCTCGCGCCGCGGGTGCTGCTGTACTACCCCATCGCGGATATCTGGGCCGACTACCGGCCCGTGGCGGAGAAGCTGGTCCTGTCGTCGCAGCCCAAAAGGCTACAGGAAACGGTGAACGCCTTCATGGGCCTGGGGCAGCGTCTGGCCCGAGGGCAGATATCCTTCGCCCTGGCCGACCACGAGATTCTCTCCGGCGCGAGCGTCCGGGAAGGCGGGCTCTACCTGGCGGGGCGGCGCTTTGCCGCGCTGGTTTTGCCGGTCGGAGTGGAACTGCCGGCTGCCGCTCAAGAGAAGGTCGGAGCTTTCCAGGCGGCCGGGGGCCGGGTTTTGCGCGACATGACGCCTCGAAAACTGAATCCGCAATCGTTGGCCGCCGCGTTTGACTGCGGCTTGCCGCGTGAACCGAACGAGCGGCTGGTGGTGGGGCGATTCGTACGCGACGGCCGAAACATGGTTCTGGTTGTGAACGTCGGTACCGCCCGGTATGATGGCTCGCTGACGGCCCAAAGTCCGGCTCGCTGGCACGTGGCCGATCCGCATACGGGACGCATGGAGCGTGCCCGCACGACGGACGCCGGCGGCATTCGGCTCTCGCTGCCGCCTGGCGGCGCTCGAATACTGATCGGCCCGGCCGGAGGCGGAGCGGAAGGGGGGACACAGTGATAGGGCGTCTGCCAGACAGTCGTGCCCATAGCAAAACGCGCCGGCACGTCATTGTAGGATTCAGAAGGGATGGCTGAGCCGACGATTGCCTATATTGGACTGGGCGGCAATCTGGGGGATCGCGCCCGCTTTATCGAAAGCGCCCTGGCGGTCCTCACCGCCGCGGAGCGCATCGAGGTCACACGCGTCAGCGACCTTTGGGAGACGCCGCCGCTGAGCGGTGCAGATCAGCCCAACTACCTCAACGGCGTCTGCGAAGTGAAAACCACGCTTGGGGCCCCGGGCCTGCTCGGCGTGCTCCAGGCTACCGAAGCGGTGCTGGGGCGGCGGCACGACGGAACGTGGACTTCGCGCATCATCGACCTCGATTTGCTGCTCTTCGGAGCGCATATTATCAAGACGGACGATCTGATCGTGCCTCACCCCCAGATGCACTTGCGTTCGTTCGTGCTCGACGGTCTCTGCCGGCTCGCTCCCGATTTCGTTCACCCGGTGCTGGGCGAGCCCATTCGCGTGCTGGCGGAACGGCTCAACGGGGCTGATTTCGTGCTGAATCCTCGCGCTGCTCAGCTCGTGAGCGTCGCCGGCATCATCGGCGTGGGCAAGACGACGCTGGCGAGCAAGCTGGCGGGTTTGCTGGGCACTTCGGCCCTGTGCGAGCCGTACGACACGAATCCGTACATGCCCAAAGTGTATGCGGGCCGGAAGGAATTCGCGCTCGATTCGGAATTATATTTTCTGGTGAACCGGGCCGCGCAGGTTGCGCGCGACGCGCTGACCGGCGGTAAGGTGTTCGTAACCGATTACGTTTTTGAGAAGGAGCTGATCTACGCCCGGCGTCTGCTCAACGACCAGCAACTCAAGCTGCACGAGAGCATTTACCGTGCGTTCGTGGACAGGGTCGCGGCGCCCGTGCTGGTGATCTACCTGATGGACTCACCCGCAGAGTGCCTGGAGCGGATTCACCGCCGCAATCGACCGTACGAACAGGAGATCACCGCGGATTTCCTGACGCGGCTGCATTCGGATTACGAGCAGCTTTTTGCGGACTGGCGGATTTGCCCGGTGATGCGGGTGCCCGCCGGTGAATTGATCTGCGGCGGCGACGCGGCGGTCGAGCGTCTCGCCGGGCAGGTCAAGGCGTATATTGCCACGGCAGAACGGGCGGCCGTCGCGGCCGTTGGCGAGAACAGGACTGATGGACGTAGCAAAGACAATCGTTGAAATCAGGCGGTGCGTGCGTGACGCCCGCGCCGCCGGCAAGACGGTGGGGCTTGTCCCCACGATGGGGGCGCTGCACGTCGGCCACGTGTCGCTGATCGAAGCGGCCGCCCAGCGGTGCGATTTTGTGGTGGTGAGCATCTTCGTCAACCCGACGCAGTTCGGCCCGGGCGAGGATTTCGAGAAGTACCCCAGGCCGTTCGAGAAGGATCTGGCGATCTGTGCCGAGCATGGCGTCGGCGCCGTGTTTGCACCGAGCCCGGCCGAGATGTACCCGCAGGAGAACCTGACCTGGGTGGGCGTGGAGAAGCTGACCGCGCCGTTGTGCGGACGGTCGCGACCCGGGCACTTTCGCGGCGTGACCACCGTTTGCACCAAGCTGTTCAATATCGTCGGCTGCGACGTCGCCTTCTTCGGGCAGAAGGACGCCCAGCAGGCGGTCGTGATCCAGCGGATGGTGGCCGATCTCAAGGTGCCGCTGGCGATCGTGGTTTGTCCGACGGTGCGCGAACCGGACGGGCTGGCCGTCAGTAGCAGAAACAAATACCTTTCGCCGCAGCAAAGAAAAGATGCGGTGCAGGTTTACAGGTCGCTGGTCCGTTGTCGAGAGACGATCGCGGCCGGCAACGTGGACGCCTCGGACATTCGCGGCCAGATGTGCAAAATCCTGCAGCAGGTGCCGGGAATTGAGATCGAATACGTCAGCATTGTCGACGCCGAGACGCTCGATGAGGTGAAGAAAGTGCAGGGCCGCATCCTGGCGGCGGTGGCGGTAAAGCTGGGTTCGGCGCGCCTGATCGACAATATCCTGGTGGACACGAGCCGGCAGTAGGCTATAATACAGGTTTTCGCACCCGAAACAGGAAACAGACGAAGAAGACAATGTTGATCAAAGTACTGAAAAGCAAGCTGCACCGGGCCCGCGTGACGGATGCCAGGCTGCATTATCCCGGCAGCATCGAAATTGACGAGCATCTGATGCAGGCCGCCGGCATCGCAGCTTACGAATCGGTCATCGTGGCGGACCTGAACAACGGCAATCGCCTGGAAACCTACGTTGTGCCGGCCCAGGGCGGTTCCGGCAAGATCGGGATTCTGGGAGCGGCCGCACGTCTGGTCAAGCCCAGGGATATCGTGATTATCATGGGCTTTTGCCAATGCACGCCTGAGGAAGCCGCTACCCTCAAACCCAAGGTCGTCGTGCTGGACGAAAACAACGAGATCGTGAACCAGGAGTAAGTCGTTGGACGGACGCGGCGCAGGTATGAAACGGAGTTGTTGTTTTCGCGTCGCCGCCTCGCTGTACGTGCAGGCTGATGGAAGCGCACGCAATCCTTTGCCGGTGGGAAGGCCCTGATGCACCCGGAACTGTTCGAGATTCCCATTGTTCATTTGACCGTCAAGAGCTACGGACTGATGATGGTCGTGGGGTTTCTTTGTGCCGTGACGATCATTCGGCATCTCAGCCGCCGGTTCACGGCGGACCCCCAGCACATCACCAACGCTGCCTTGTATTCGCTGATTGCCGGCGTCATCGGTGCTCGTATGTTCTTCGTCATTCACTATTTCGATCAGTTTGCCGACGATCCGCTCAGCGTGTTCGCCATCTGGAACGGGGGCCTGGAATTGCTGGGCGGCGTCCTGCTGGCTATCGCCGTCATCATTTTTTACATCTGGTACCACAAGCTGCCTCTGCGGCACTATCTGGATGTGTTGGCCATCGGTTTGATGGGGGCGCTCATCTTCGGCCGCATCGGCTGCTTCCTGAATGGCTGCTGCTACGGCAAGCCCGCCGAACTGCCCTGGACGGTGCGGTTTCCGTATGGCTCGCTCGCCTACCGCAGCCAGGTTCATCCAGACCCCGACCGCAATCGCGCCCAGCCGCATCTGGAGCTGCCCGACGACTATTTCGGCTATCTGGACGAGGACGGTGTGTACGTGCCTGACCTGAAGCCCAGGTCGCAACTGAGCCCGAAGCAGAGGGAACAGGTCACCGTCGGTCCTTACCGGTGCCTGCCGGTGCATCCTACGCAGTTGTACACGTCGGCCTCGGCGGTCCTGCTCTGCCTGGGACTCTACCTGTTCTGGCGACGTTCGCAGAAGGCCGAGGAGGCCCGCCGGTACGGCTTTCTTGCCAGGCCGGGATCAACGTTCAGCCTGATGTTTATCCTCTACGGCCTCATGCGGTTTCTGATGGAATTCGTGCGCGACGACAACCCCTTCGAGATTGGGTTCCTGACCATTTCGCAGCTCCTCGCGCTCGGCCTCATCGCACTGGGCGTGGCGTTGCTGGCCCTTTTTTCCTGGATTGCGCCCGAAAAGCGGCCCGCGTCCTGCAAGCAGCCACCTGCGTAGGCACCCCAAACGCGCTGCCGGGTCGAAACGGCCGAGACGGGCGAGGCGATGCTCCGGCCGGCTCTGCGGCTTCCGGCGTGGGAGTACGGGCTGCCGGCGGGCAGAAATCTCTCCCAATCCTCGCTCCGGAGCAGAGGCAACGGCGTTCGCAGCTTTCTCGGCGGCCCGGCCGCATTTTCAGTTGAACATTCCGTCAGATAACCGATAGTATAAGCGGGGGGCAGCCAGGAGAAACGCTTTGCCGAACGTGTGAGTTATGGGTCTTTACGACAGAGAATATACTCAGGCCGATTTTCGACGGCAGCACTACGGAGCGCCCCAGATGCGCTTCAGCCTGCCGCGCGTGACACCGGTGGTCAAGTGGCTGCTCATCATCAACATCTCCATTTTCATTCTCAGCACGCTGATTCCCTCGTTCGCCTATTTCCTGGAAACCTGGTTCGCGGTGAACGCGGAAACGTGGGGCGGCGCGTTGCAGCCCTGGCGGATCGTGACGTACCAGTTTCTGCATGACACCCGCTGGATCTGGCACATTTTCTTCAACATGATCGCGCTGTTTTTCTTAGGGCCGCCGCTGGAGCGACACTGGGGCAGCAAGAAGTTCCTGCCGTTCTATCTTATCTGCGGAGCCTCCGGGGGGCTGTTCTACTTGCTTTTGGCGGGCATCGGCTTTCTCGGCCGGGGCATCATGATCGGGGCCTCCGGCTCGATTCTGGGACTTTTGTCGGCCTGCGCGATTCTATTTCCGCAATTCATCATTTTTGTTCTGTTCTTCCCGGTTCCGATTCGCGTGGCGGCCATCGGGTTCGCCTTTGCCTACTTTCTGCTGGTCATCACGCGTGGCGGCAACGCCGGGGGCAACGCCGCCCACCTGGCCGGCATGGCCACGGGCGCCGCGTATGTCCTGCTCTATCCGAAGCTGGGGCAATTCAAGCTAAAAGCACGCGCCGGTTCCTGGGACAAGAAGATGGAGCAGCGCCGTCTCCTCCAGGTCGAGGTGGATCGCATTCTGGCCAAAGTCCACCGCTCCGGCCTGCACAGCCTCACCGTCAGGGAGAAACGCATCCTCAAGAAGGCCACGCAGGAAGAGCTCAGACGGGAGAACGTGTAGCGCCGGCTGCGGTTCTCACGCGTGCGTGTCGATCTATCTGGCCCGGGGCTTGGGCCGGCGGTCCCACGGATTGGCGGCGCGCGGCGTGTAGCGGGGCCGTCCATCACGGCGGGGCATGGCATCGACGAGCCGCTGGAATTTCCGCAGCGCATCGCGGTGCGCCGCGCCGGCACTGTCGAGCAGGTTCTCTTCCTCCCACGGATCCTCCTGGAGATCGTGGAGCCGGGTGATCTTTGCCTGCTCGTCGACCCAGACCTTGTACCGCTTGTCGCGCAGGACGCGGGAGGCGTAATCGTGGATGCCGCGAACGCCTTGCTGATCGAGTTTCGCCGCCCCATGTCCCAGCGCCATGATCCACCGGCGGGGCGAGTCCTCCGCCTGGCCCAGAATCAGCGGTGCAAATGACTTGCCGTCGATAATCAGGTCGCCCGGGATGGTCGCCTGGCCCAGCTCGCAGAAGGTGGGCAGCAGGTCGGCAAAGTCGGTCAGGGCGTCGGTGACGATGCCGGCCGGGACCAGGCCCGGGCCGTTGACGACGAACGGCGCGCAGACGCCGCACTCGGTCTTCTTGGCCTTGCCGCCTCTGACCCGGCGTCCGCCGCGCGTGCCTGTGAGTCCGCCGCTGGTGCCGTTGTCGGTCGTGAAGATGATAATCGTTTTCTCGCGAATCTTCAGCCTCTCCAGCGCGGCCACGAGCCGGCCGACGAGCTTGTCCATGTAGCGGACCATCGCCTTGTGCTTGGCGGTTTTCTCCGTGACGTCGGGCTCATCCGGCGTATGGACCAGCGGGCCGTGCGTCAAGCACATCGGGAAATACAGGAACATGGGCTCGTCTTTGTGCCGCGCGGCGAAGTCGATGAGGAATTGCGTGTAGATGTCCGGGCCGAACTTGCCCTTGTGGGTTTTGCTCTGGTGGCCCGTGTGGATGTAGGGGTCCCAGTAACGCTCGTCGCTGGGCGGGTTGCCGCCTTCGCCGCCGGTCCACATGCACCACTCGTCGAAGCCGTGTTTGTTCATGGCGTCGGGCGTCACGCGGAAATCGTTGATCTGCCACTTGCCCGCGGCCGCCGTGGCGTAGCCGGCCCGCTTGAGAAGTTGCGCGACGGTCGTGTGATGGTGCCAGTCGAAGTAACCCACGCCCCAGCGCGGCACGTCCCAGTGATTGACCCAGCCCGTACGCCAGGGGTATTGCCCGGTCAGCAGCGTCACGCGGCTGGGCGTGCACTGCGGCATCGAATAGGCGTTCTCGAAACGCATGCCACCGGCCGCCAGGGCGTCGATATGCGGGGTCTCGATGTCCTCGGCGCCGTAGCAGCTCACCCACTCCTTGCCCAGGTCGTCCACCATGATAAAGATGATGTTGGGCTTCTCGGCGCCGGACCGCGCTTTGCACCACGCCCCTGCGTTGCCCAATGATACCGCTGCCGCCCCCATCCCTGCCAGTCTGAGAAAGTCACGTCGTTGCATGCAATCACCTCTGTACCTGTTGTGGACGATACGCACCGTACGTATCGCGCAGAAATTCGAGCCACCACTGGATGCCGGGGTCGTCCTGGGAGCCGTCGCCGCCGGGTTGATGGTTCGGGCCGTAGGGCGGGACACATTGCAGCCAGGTGGACGCCAGCATATAACCGTCGCCGCGGGACAAATGCGTGACGGTCTGTTCTATTTGATCGGCCTTCATGGCGTCGTTGTAGACGCCGATGTTGATGTAGTTGTAGTAGCCGTCTCGCTTGCTGTACTTGCCCCAGTAGCCGCCGGGTGCGTTGCCGGGTGTCGCTTCGCTCTGGACGTAGGGCTTGCCGGTGACCCGCTTGGCGAAGTGAACCCCCAGGTCCGCCTCGGCGGGGGGCTCGCCGCGGAAATTCGTGGCGATCACACAGCATGGATCGGCGGCCTTGCCCGCCAGGACCATCGCCCGCGTATCGAACTCCTTGGCCCGTTTGGCCATGCCTTCGTTGTCGACGTCCACAAATACGTTGCGGTAGTCATTGGCTTTGAGCCACGCAGTGGTGTTGGCCACGGCCGCGTTGGCCTGCTTCTGTGTCCAGCTCTCCCACTTGGCCCTCGAGTTGCCCCAGTACAGACAGCCGATGAGGATCACCATGCCGCGCCGGTCGGCGGCCTCGATGATTCGACCCATACGCCGGGCATATACGGGATTGAGCGATCCGTCCTCGTGGTAGCCCTTGACGTCCCCGAACCGCGAGCCCATGAAGTAGACGCTGATGGTGTTGACGCCGTACAAGGCGAAGAGGGGCAGGTTGTCGATCAGCTCCCGGGCCGCCTCGTCCGAGATCAACGCATTCGAGCACCGCAGCCCCTTCACCAGGAACGGCTGGGCGTTCAGATACGTCTTATCCCCGCGCACGGCAAAGACATGCTCCCCACCCAATCCGCTCCCGCTCACACAGAGCAGGAGAGCAACCGCCAAATGTCGCCGACCCAGGCCGCATCGCATTGTCGGCATGAGAAACTCCTCGTTCGAAAACGGCAAAGCGAACCCATCTTCTACCACAGCCGCGACGCGCCGGTCAAGCTCCTCTCAGCACGAACCACAGCCGGGGTGCGATTCGCAAATGTGGGGACAAGGTCCGCCGGCAAGCGATTGTCACCTCGCCCGCAGCGCACCAGACATTTGTCACCTCGACGGCAGTCGCCTCGCGCACGGCTTGGGGTCTATGTCGTTATCGCTCGACTTGTCGTTCCGGTGCGGGCGGGCGGCGGATCGTTATTCGTTCGTTGCATCCATCCCGACGGCGGCAGGGACGCCGGGATGCTTGAACAGGTCGATCTTCATCCAGCGGCCGCTCCGGAAGCGCCAGCAATCGGCCAGGCCCACGATCACGATGCTCAACGTGGCCATGGTCCAGGGCCCCAGCGCCCCGAACGACGGCAGGAGCCAGGCGACCAGCAGGCCGCCGATGCCGAGCACGCCGACGGCGCCGATGCCGGAAATGAGTGCGAGCCACAGCGTGTCCCCCGCCCCGCGCAGGGCGCCGCCGTAAACGATCCGGGCGGCGTGAAAAACCTGATACAGCGCCGCGCAAATCAATATCTTGGCCCCGATCTTAATCACTTGCTGGTCTTGCGACCAGAACACCATCAAGGCATCGCGCAGGAAGAAGAAGCAGGCGCCGACGAACCCCATGTAGATCAGGGCCAGTTTGAGGCTGATGTGCGTTTGTTTGAGAGCCCGGTCCTTTCTGCCGGCGCCGATGCCTTTTCCAACTGCGGCGGTCAGGGCGGTGGAGATTCCGACAATCGGCATGGCCGAGACGTTCGTGTACGACAGGACCGCGCTGGTGGCGGCCAGCGCTTCCTTGCCGAACCGGCCGACCAGCGCGAAGAGAATCACGCCCCAGACGGCGACATTCACCATCAAGCCGGTACCGGCCGGAATGCCCACCCGCAACAGATCGCGCATCTTGCGGAAGTCCAGGTGTAGCGTTCGCCGCGAGTCGAAGCTGCGGTGGATGGGCCCGCTCAAGAAGATGCTGATATTGATCGCTGCGGCGGCGGCAATCCCGATGAACGTGCCCCAGCCGGCGCCGGCGATGCCCAGCGCCGGGAAGCCGAACTTGCCGAAGATCAGGGCGTAATTGGCCACGATATTGACCACTTGCCCGCAGAGAGAAGAGCACATGGTGATGACGGGTTTGTGTATCCCCATGAAGAACTGATTGCTGGACCAGTTGATTACGGCCGCGATGTGCGCGTAGAGCATGATGCGCAGGTAGATGACTTCCAGTTCCGCCACCGCTGGGGGCTGGCCCATCATGCGGAAGAGCAGCGGCGCCAACGGCGACATAACGGCGACCACGATCACAAAATACGCGAAGCCCAGGTACATCATCTGCCAGAAGTAGTTGGCGCACTGGCCCTTCTGGCCGCGTCCCAGGCTCTGGCTGACGAAGGTGTTGAGGCTGGTCATGGTGCCCAGGGCAAAGCCGCCGGGCAGGAAACTGACGAAGCCGGCCGGCAGCACCGCCGCCAGGGCATCCGTGCCCAGCCGGGAGACCATGAACCGGTCCACGAATTGCATGATCGTGAAGGAAACGGTGGAAACCACCATCGGGCCGGAAAGCTTCAACATGTACAGCAGCGACGTCTCGTACTCGGGGTGATCCTTGGGTATGAAAACGGGTTTCGCTGTCATCAAGCTCCTTGCTTGTCGAGGCCCAGTTTTTCCCGGAGAGTTGCCGCTGAGATTCCCGTCACTTGAAGCTGTTTGACGGGGTGGGTCTGGCCCGAGACGATCTGCACGGCGTTCTTTTTCACCCCCAGCCGCTTGGCGAGAAAGGCCACCAGGCATTGGTTGGCTTTGCCTTTTTCCGGTGCGGCAGCGATCTTGATCTTGATCATATCGTCGAGCAATCCCCCCAGTGCGGTTCTGCTGCTGCCCGGGACAATCTTGGCCGTGAATCTCACGCCGTTTGCATCTTCCTGGAGCGTCAGTCTATCCATACAGAATGATTGCTCTGTTTGTATACCCGTTACCGAGATCCTACGAGAAGAATAAGCAAGGCGTTGCACTGCGGCCGCGCGGCGGTTATTCCACGTTTTCCCGGAGGTTCGAGCCGATGGCCGATTGCACGTATTTCTCAATCTGCTCGGCCAGTTCGCCCAGGGAGGGCAGTTGAAAGTCTTCGTAGAATCCGGCGACGAACTCTCCGCTCAGCGCCTTCTTGAAAATCCTCACGCGGATGACCGAAGGCTGGTTCGCGCTCTTGCTGAAATCACTGTCCCGGTGTTCGGTCAATTCCACTCGCCAGTCCTCGCTGATGAAGACGAGGCATTTGCCGGTGAAGACCGCCGTGGGAAAGAAGTCGCGCAGCAGTGTAAGAGTTTCCATCTCGATCTCAACGCATCCTGTTGTTCTTGAGGCTTTCCGTCCTTTGCGCCCGTCACGGCTTTTTCGGCTCGCCAAACGCCGTTACATCGCTATACAAGGCGCGCGAATAGCGCTCCCAGGCGTCCATCGAGCGTTTCAGATTCTCGTAGGCGTCGCCGCCGATGCCGTAGCCCTGAAATCCCACGGGGCCCGTGTATCCGACGGCCTTGAGAGTGGCCAAAAACGCCTTGACGTCGAAGCTACCACGGTCCAGCGTTTGAATCAAGCTTTTCCAATCCTTCCCGCCGCTGTCGGCGCCGTTGATCGTAACGACGAAGAGGCGGGGCATCGCGGCCTTGAGCAGCGGACCGGCGTCTGTCTGGCCGCTGACGCGCAGCCAGTGGCACAGGTTGAAGGTAACACCGACATTGGCCCGGTCCACCTCGTTGGCGACGCGCACCGCATCGGCGACGCGCTCCAGCCAGAAATTATGGTGCGGATAGAGCGCGATGCGAACCTGATGCTTGGCGGCGGCCTCGGCCAGCTCCCCGATGATGTGCGCGGCGCGAGCATCCCCGTCGGGCGAAGATCTGGCGTGCTTTTTGCTTTGCGCCAGGAGCCACAATATCGTATTGCGCCCCCTGAGGACTTGCAGGGCATCCATCAGCGAAGGATCGTAGGGCTCCTGGTCCTCATCCAGACGGATGTAGGTATACACGGCGAAGAGTCGCAGGTCTCGCTTGTCCAGCTCGGTGAGCATTTCCGCCACGGCCTCGGGCCCTTCGTAGCCTACGGCAATGCCGGCGTATCCCAACTCCTTGAGCATCTGGGCCTGCTGGGCGGCGGTCTGGTGCTTGTCGTCCTTGGTGCCGCAGTCCAGGGCGAAGAAGGGATTGGCCCCGGCCGGCGCCAGCCAGACGTTGCGATAGGCCACCGGCCCGTGGTCGCCCTGGAGCATGAGCGGGCCCAGCGGCTTCTCGTCGTTGTACGCGCCGGCACGCGTCGGCCCGGTCAGCTCCACGTCGGCGTGCACGACCACGCCGTTGTGTACGACCTTTTCGAAGCGGGCATTTGCAATCTTGCGGCCGTTCTCGTCGAAGCGCGGAGCGCGGAACACGATGTCGAACGTTTGCCACTGCCCCGGCGGTTTCGACGCGTTGACTCGCGGCGACCGGCCCTCGAAGCCCTTGGGAGTCCTGCTGTTATCCCAGCGCCGGTAGATGCCGCCGCACTCAATTCCGGGGTAGGCCGACTCCTTCTGCCAACTGTCGAACACCTGGACCTCGTAGCGACCCATGAGATACACGCCGGAGTTCGAATCCTTGGCCACCATGAACTCGAGGTGGGCGCGGGCGTCACCGAATTGCTGCTGGCTGAGCAGGTGTTTCGTCCGCCCGGTCGGGCCGTTGACGATGGCGCCGGTTCCCGGCTCGACCGCCAGCCGCTTTTCGTCGCCCGGCGCGAGCGTCGCATCGCCGGCGACGCCCCATTGCCCTGTATCGTCCCGCCAGGCGGAAAAATCGTCACCGGTCAGATGAGCCTTATGGCACTGGCTACAGTCCTTCGCAGCCAGGCATGCTGTCTGGATCAATGCGAGAAGCGTCAGTGCGATCCGGTACTTTCTCTTCATAGCCGAATTCCTTCCTGCGTTTGCGAACCGGTCAGAGCAGATGCCAGGGACTGCGCATGGCGCGGCTTCGCATGCGGTTGGCCTCGTCGTCGTTGATGAACTCCTCGGCGTCGGGATTCCAGCGGAGCTTTCGGCCGGTCAGCATGGCGATGTTGCCCAGATGGCAGAGCGTCGAGCAGCGGTGTCCGATTTCCGCGGGGAAATACGGGTCCTCGCGCGACTTGACGCAGTCGAGGAAATTGCGGTGCTCGCCGCCGGGGCAGGTGAACAGATGGATCTCATCCGGCCCGATCTGCTCTTCGAGCAGAGACGGCGGGTCGGCCTGCAAGGGGCCGCGCCAGCCGCGATTGCCCACCCAGCCTTTGGTGCCCTCGAAACGGATGCTGGGCGTGCCCGAATCCACGATGAGCCTGACGCCGGTGGCGTAGGTGTACTCGACGTGATAGGTTTTGGCGGTGTTGTACAGGTCGTCGGCGCCGAAGTCGCCGTGTCCGACGATTTCCACGGGGCCGCTGCGCTCGGTGTCGTTGCCCCACTGGGCGGTGTCGAGCAGGTGGGTGCCCCAGTCGGTGAGCATGCCGCCGGAATAGTCCAGGACCCAGCGGAAATTCCAGTGGCAGCGCCCGGGGTGGTAGGGGGCCTCGGGCGCCGGCCCGAGCCACATGTCGTAGTCGAACCAGTCGGGGACTTGCGGGCCGGTCAGGCCGTAGTAATGGTCGTGCACGCTGTAGCCGGCGGGCAGTTCGACGCGAATGGTTTGCAGCTTGCCGATGCGGCCGTTGCGCACCAGCTCGGCCATACGGTGATAGATGCCGATGGCGCGGTCTTCGGTTGAGGTCTGGAAGACGGCCCCATAGCGCTTGACGGTATCGCTGAGGACCCGGCCTTGATGGATGGTCAGCGTGGGTTTCTCGCATTGCACATCTTTGCCGGCCTTGATGGCGGCCACGGACATGGGGACATGCCAGTGGTCGGGCGTGGAGATCATTACCGCGTCGATGTCGCTGCGGGCGATGACCTCGCGCCAGTCCCGGTACGCGGCGCAATCTGCGTTTCCGTATTTGTCATTCACCATTTTGCGGGCGCGTTCCAGGTGCCGGGCGTCCACGTCGCAGACGGCCACCACCTGGGCGTCGCCCTGGGCGAGATAACTCCTTAGGTTCATGCCGGTGCCGTGACTGCCGACGCCGATGCACCCCACGGTGATGCGCTCGCCGGCCGCAACGGCGCCGCCCTTGCCGAGGGCCGAGGACGTCACGATGTAGGGCAAGCCGAGCACGCCCAGCCCGGTATGGGCCGCTCGCTGCAGAAACGATCGACGATTCATCTTCAAGCCTTTCCTTTGACGTGCGAAGATTCCGACACCGGCTCAGAAAGACAGCAGGAGCTGCCAGATATAGGTGTTCCCCAGCGCGTCGATGTCCTCCCAGACCTGCTGGACGAGCGCCTTGTCGCCCGTGATCTCGGGCAGATCGTTGAGACGCTGCTGCCACGGGAAGCAGACGCCCGGCTTGACTTTGGGCGTCGGCTGGCCGCTGATGCCGGCGACCTTCTCACGGGATTCGACGGAGGACGGAAGATCGCAGGGCGGCGTTGCGGCCGGCGTCTGGTAGGTGCCGGAGGAGTACACGCCGTGCTCGCGGCAGACCTGCGTCATGACCTTCATGTTCTCGACGCTGGTGTCGTCCTGCATGATCGCCCCGGCGTCCATGATGTAGCCGCCGTCGGCGGCGACTTCTTTGATGACGCGCAGGACGAACTGCCGCACCTCCTCGGGCGTGCCCCAGCTCAGCATCATATTCGGGATGCCGCCGCTGATGGCGAACTTGTCGTGCAGCTTGCGATGCACCTCGAAAACGTCGTCATGGTCGCAATGAAACACGATGCTGCGGTCGGGCAGCTCGCGGAACGTGTCGAGGTGGTACTGCCATTTGCCCTCGGCGTAGAAGAGCGTCTGGTGGCCCTGCTTCCAGAACTCTTCGATGCAGGGCTTGAGCGTGGGCCAGTAATGCGACGCCCACTGCTTGGGGTTGAAGAACGGCACGCAGCCTCGATGCATCCAGAATCCGATGGGCGCCAGCTTGCTCGGGTCGGCGGTCGTCAGGCCCACGTGGACCAGATGCGGGATCAGCGCCTCGCAGGCCCGGAGCACCTTCTCGGGCTGCGTGTGCATATCGTGTACGAGACCGAGGTAGCCTCGCAGTTTGTCGGCGATGATGTCGAAGGGGGCCTTGAAGATGCCGGCGATCGCACCGGCGGTGCCGCATTCGCTGCGCAGCCGCGCGATTTGCGGGCCGAAGGCGTAGAAGTACTGCATCATGGCCATGGCGCTCTTGACCAGGGCCAGGTTGTTGCGGTAGGTGGATGCCTCGCCGATCTTGCTGACTTCGGTGGAGACGCGCGGCAGCCAGGTGTTGTACAGAAAGGCGGTGGGGTCGTCGATCAGCTCGTCGTATTCGTCGGCCTTCATGAACGCCTGGTCCTCCGGCGGCTCGATGTAGTTGAAGCCGGTCGTGGGCGGGATGTTGATGCCCGGGATACCGTAATAGCGCAGACCGGAGGCCTGGGCCAGGCCCGTCCAGACGTACACCATGTTGGCGACGACGGCGTCCCAGTCGAAGTCCTTGGCGCACTTGACGGCCGCCTCGAACGCCTTGTTGTAATCGTGGGCCACGTCCTGACAGGTCATGCCGGCGTATTTGGCGGTGAATTCCGCCACGAAGGGCCGGATCGGAATCCTATCCGGCTTCTCGTTCCGCATCGCCGTGACGTAACGATTCAGCCGCTCCTGGTAGAGTTGTTCCATATCCTGCGGCATCGTACTTGCCTCCTGTTCTTCCCGCGACGGCGGGAATCCACTGCCCGTTAACGATTCGGCCTCTGGCCCCAACGGAACGACATCGCAAACCTCGGGGTCACCAGCCCGCACGACCGCCACAGGATACCGCAATCCTCCCGAAACATCAACCGCCAACAGTCACCTCCCTTGATGGGATTTCTCCTGCTGAGACGGTACTTCATCAACAATGGAATGTACGACCATTTGCCCGCCAGGGCGTGGAAGCACGGCATCTACGACGGGCGGACCGCCATCAACACGGACAAATCAGTCACCTTCTCGGAGAACCACGACCTGGAAGCATTTTCTCGAATGGAACCGCTTTCCTGGCGATTTGCGAGCGACCTTTCGGAGATGAGCTCTCTTACTGAGGGATCAGTCCAGTGACAAATTCAACGAAGGCTTCCGTTTGGGCGAGCCAGGTCTTGACTTGGTCGGCCTCAAACACAACGAGGTCGGAGTAGTCGCCTTTCTGGCGGTTGTTGAACAGAAGATCAAAGAATTTTCCGTACTCAGCGGGGATACTGCCGGGGCGAATGAATTCCCTGTGCAGCAGCGCCCGCAGATGCGTGTGCTTGCTTGTGGACAGGCCTTTTGTCAGGAGCAGCGCGGACATTGCATAGAAGCACGCATAATAAAGGCGGTTCACGTACGTATGAAGATGTCCCGCTTCGAACAACATCTTGGCTTCGTCGAGCGCTTCACGGGCGCGCTCCAATCGATATCGCACCAGGGTCTGCTCTTCCGGCGTCATATGACCACTCCCTCCCGCGTTACGTTCTTGTGCAAGGGCATCGCCCGGTACAGGGCGGAATTCCATTGGGACCGATTGTAGATCAATACGGTCAAGACTTTTCCCGTCCGCAGCTCCAGCGGGAACAGTTGATCGACGATGGATCGTTCAAGCTTTATGTCTACGACGTCCTCCACGAGAACGAGCAGGTCGTAATCGGAGTGTTCCCGCGCATCGCCCCGGGCTCTGGAGCCATAGAGGATCAGATCGGCGTCGGGAACTACCTTTCGAATGGCCGCTTTGCATTCCGTCAGGAGTCTTTCATCTGCGCTCGTGTTGTTCCAGCTTTCTCTCTCAATCATATGTTGTTCCCTTGCGTGCCTTGGGATACCCAATCTCCCTAATTATAGCAGCCAGAAGGGATTCCCACCACAATCCACTTGCCGCCTGTGCGGGACAATGTGGTGGCGGGCCTTGTCAGACCGTATCGCAGAGCACATAATTGACCGGTCGTTACGTCTTATGAATGCAAAGGAGCACGACATGATAAGTTCACGCAGGCAGTGCCTGCAGGCGTTGGCGGGGGCCGGGGTGGTTTGGCCGACGGTGGCGGCGTTGGGTGACGGCGGGGGGCACGCCGGCTTGGCGGTCAGCACGAAACGCCTGATGCTGCGTCATACCTGGACGATCGCGCGCAACTCGAGCGATTACAAGGACAACGTGTTCGTCCGTCTCGAACGGGACGGTGTGGTCGGCTGGGGCGAGGCGGCGCCCAACGTGCGGTACGGCGAGAGCGCCGAGAAGACCATCGCGGCGCTGAAGCAGGCCAGGGGGCTGTTTGCGTCGAGCGACTGGTTCGGTTACGTCGGCATGCGCCGGCGGTGGGAGAGCGTTATCACGAACCAGAGTTGTGCCTGTGCCGCGCTGGATATGGCGCTGCTGGATTGGGTCGGCCGCAAGCTGGACGTGCCGCTCTACCGCCTTTTCGGGCTGGACAAAGACAAAACGCCGATCACCACGTTCTCCATCGGCATCGATAGGCCCCAAGTGGTGCGCCGCAAGGTCGAAGAGGCGGCTCAGTTCCCCGTTCTGAAGATCAAGGTCGGGCGCCAAAACGATAAGGAGATCCTGTCAGCCGTACGGGACGTGACGGACCGGCCCTTGCGCGTCGATGCCAACGAGGGCTGGCGCGACAAGCACGTGGCGCTCGAGAAGATTCGTTGGCTGCAGGGATTGGGCGTCGAGCTGATTGAGCAGCCGTTGCCGGCCGCGATGCTGGCCGAGACCGCCTGGCTGCGCGACCGCGTGGACATCCCGGTCATTGCCGACGAGGCGGTCAAGACCACCGCCGACATCCCCAAGCTGGCCCGGGCCTACGACGGCATCAACATCAAGCTCATGAAGGCCGGAGGAATCCAGGAGGCGCTGGAGATGATTCACGTCGCCCGCGCCCTGGGCATGAAGGTCATGCTCGGCTGCATGATCGCCAGTTCCGTGGCGATCTCCGCCGCCGCGCAGCTCAGCCCGCTGGTCGATTACGCCGACCTCGACGGGCATCTGCTCATCTCGAACGATCCGTTTGTGGGCGTCACCGCCGGCCGCGGCAAACTCACCCTCAGTGACAAGCCCGGCCTCGGTGTCACCGAACGCACACTGTGAGGCGGACCGCGCAGACGCCGCAGCAGGACAACCGGGTCCTTTAATACGGCTCAGGGTGATACCCACGCTGCCGCGCAGGAATTTCTCCTCATTCGTATGAATCGCTATTCCAGAAAAAGTCGGGCGAGGACGTCGCCTTCCCTGGGGGGGGGCACTATGCCGATTGCGCCTCGGCCTTGATTTTGCTCCGGCGATGTCTTCGGGCGCGCAGCGCCGACTCCAGCTCGGTCAGCAGTTTCTCCGCGTTCCACTGGCCGTACCGGCACGTCCAGTCGGAAAGGAGATGCCGAATGTGATCGTCGATCAGTTGGTGTCGTCGTTCCGGGCTCAATCGTTTCATTGCGTCCTTTCGTTGTCGGTTCGAGGCCGTTGCCGTGTCGGCGAGGCTAATGGAGGCGTCGCCGTCACGCAAGCAGAATATGCCGCCCGGGCCACAAAGACACAGACGGTCCGCCATGCACAGCCCGATACGGTGCCAAAATCTCCATGGCCTGCTCCGCCAACGCCACCTGCGCATTGACCGGATGAACCCAAAATCCTCCCAGCGATACCGGTCTCATGCGGATCGGGAGCGTTTTGCCGCCGGGGGCCAGATTTGGTGCAATAAGCGTGGGGTTTGTCACGTCTATGTAGACGGTACAGGGAAAGAAAAGCGTGGCAGATCCGTCCGTGAGAGCGGTTGCCTGGAGGGAGGCTCGGACCAGCGTATGTGGAGGGGCCGGAAGAACTTACGGCAATGGAGATGGCAAGGTGTACACCGGACAAGAACCTCAAAAGCCGCCGCAACGCAAGGTGGCCTCATTACCGCCCTTCGTTTTCGGCAACGGCTATTCCCTCACCGCCTTCGACCTGGGCAAAGCGGGAGTGAAGCTGGAATTGCACCACAATGGCGATGTGGGGGCCGCTATCATTCTGCCCGCCGCCCAGGTACAGCGGCTCGGCAGATGGCTGCTTCGTACGCTCGGCCAGGACGAGCACGGATTCCCCGTAGAATTAGGGGGGATTCTGGAGAGGCTCAGCAAGACGAAGATCGAGAACTCCGTCCTGGAGCGAGGCGACAAGAAGCGCATCAAGGAGGCCCTCCGCGCCCTGCGCAGCTAAGGCCGAGGCCGGACTGGACCCGGAGTGCTGCACGACCTTTGGCTCCGGCCTGCTTCGGGTCGCCCGATAGAGGGCACGTGCAAATACGCGCAGGGGACAATGGGTGCGTAACACGACGTCGCCATGCCTGGCCGCGGAGACCCCAACCGGCCTGAGAGGGGAGGCTCTTCTGCGATCTGGCGAGAACCCTGCCCGGCTGCCGTGAGCGTGCGGAAGGTACTATGGTCATATTTGATTCGGGCGCGGCGCTGTCATCCTGAACGCAGTGAAGGATCTGGCCTGCGGGCGGAAGCAACCTCTTGTTCGATAGCCAGATCCTTCGGCTTCGCCTCAGGATGACACCACCGCTGCGACGCGCGAATCTTCCCCTAATCCGTGTGATAGCTCTCTGCTGTGTCTGAGAGCCAATGCGTGCCCGGGTCAGATGCCGGCGACGTGGTAGTCCATCGAACGGACCGTGGTCCCGTCGGGAAGGTCGAACGGGTCGTCGCCGAAGTTGACCGTCACGACGACGCCGTTGGCGAAGCGGGTTTGCTGCACGTTTCGGTCGGGCGTCAGGAATTTGTGGTCGGTCATCTCGGCATAGCCCACGGCCCGCGCCACCGAGCAGACCTTCCGGTAGCTTTCGACGAAGCGGTCCCTGTGTTGCTCCCAATACTGGCGCGTGAACATGAACATGGGCGGCGTGCCGTAGAGGATGTTGAACAGGTCGCGCTTGTCCCACAGGCTGGGCAGCTTGTTGTTGTAGTCGCCCCAATACCACTGCGCCACCACGCAGTCGTGATAGACCAGCTCCCACAAGGGCAGGCGGTAGTCGTGCCCGAGCTGATATTTGGCGACGCGCTGCGGAACCTCGGTCCAGATCTTACGCATGTTGCGACCGGCGTCGGGTACGCGGTAGGGGCCCAGGCTGAGCATGCCCTCGAAGTAGTGAACGTAGGGCACCGCGGCGTCGTGCCCCGTCTCGCTGCCGGTGACGAGCTTCGCCTCCTCGGACATATACCGCAGCAGTTGCATCTTCCAGTGCCGACTGTCACTGCGTGTCATCGGGTGATCGGGATGGTAACACTCCCGCCAGGGCGAGGCGGTAGTGGTGTCGATGAAGCGGCATTTATAGGGATGCGTCTCTAACTCGGCGGGCACACGCTGCCGCGCGTACTTGACCGCTTGCCTGTCGCACAGCACGGCGCACGGATACATCTTTCCGTCCTTGCCCTTGACGCGCCACCCTTTACGGGGGTCGCCCTTGGCGTCGATCATGATGTCGTCGGGCCAGGCTCCCTGCGTCCAGTCGGGATGCAGCCCGCGCAGTTGCTCTTTAACGATTTTCGGGTCCATCAGGTCCTGATAGATGTCGTACCGGCTCGTCAGAATCCCGCCCATCTCGTTCATGGATCGAATGACGTCGGGACTCTGACGGTGACTCCAGAGAATCCTCTCGATGCCGTGCTTCTTCAGATCGTTCACGATGGCCAGCGATTCCCTTTCCCAGCACCAGACATTGACTGCACCGATCAGCAAATCCACGTCCGGATTGTCTCTGCGCTTCTCGGCGAGGGTCTTCAGCAAGCCGGTCCCTTGGGCGTAGGCGCGATACCGCTTGCACATGGCCACGTGGCCGCCGTTGTCGAAGAAGACGTACCGCAAGGTGCGTGCGTACCCGAACTCGCCCTTCTGCGCGTTCCATTTCGGCTCGATGCAGAGCCGCCCGTCCCTGCGCTTGATGTGAATCGCGGCGTCGTCGGGCGTTTCCACGATCGCCAGGTAGCCTTGCTCCCCGTCGGTGACACCCCAGAAAGGCATGCAGAGGCCGTGCCCGCCGTACGTCACCAGCCAGCGCTCCTCCACGCTCTTGTCGTCGACCGGATACGAAATCCCCTCGTTCATCGGGACGACCAGATACGTGCCCGCCGTGGTGACAAAGGGGTGTGGATACCCCAGAGACCACTTCAGCTTTCCTTCGGCCGCCAGCGATGCGGTGAACTCTGGCTTCGCTTCGTCCAACTGCACGTGCAGGTGGACGTCCTGGTCCAGACCCGCATCGTGCCAGACGGCCCGTATGTTCCTGCCGCTGCCCCTGGCCATGGTGATGCGGCCGTGCATCGACGTTTCCTGGCCCCACCGCCGGCCGGTACGCCTGTCACGGACGGACAACCTGCCGGCCTCGTCCAGGGAAACGCGGAGCGTCTCGTTCTCCGCTGTCACAGTCGGGATTTGAGCGAGGCCGTTGAGCGGCATCGCCAGGCTCAGGCCCAGGGCCGCCGCGACGATCAGGATTCGCCTTGCCATTTTCCCATTTGCAGGATGGTTTCGCATTTCGGTTGCTCCTTTCCCGGGATGCGCCGACCCGAAAATCGGCCCGGACAGCCCATAGTGTGGCACATTCCCACGCCTTTTTCATCCCCAATTTCCTTTGGCCCTTGATTTGCCGGGCACGCACCGGTAAAATGTACTGTAGTGTGGGTCTGCCGACTCATCGGAAGGAAAAAGGAGGACTCGCCATGCAAATCCACGGTCGCATTGTCACATCTGGGGTACGCGTCAGCGGTGCGCGCCCTTTTTTCGTGTCGAATCAGTACGTTTTGAGAGGAGAACAAAGATGAGCACACTTGGCAAAATGATCTTGGTTCTGGGGACTGTCTGTGCGTTGACGGGGGCCGCCCAGGCCAACTGGGCCGAGTCGTTCGACAACGGCGAGCTGGACCTGACGACGTGGCAGTTTCCGGCGTTTCCGGATCTCACCGGCACGTTTACGCAGACGATTATGGCCGGCGCCGACGGGAACGACTACCTCGCCTTCGAGGAAACGGCCTCGGCGGGCGTCGGTGGCGCCGCCTTCGGCGCGGGCTTCGGCAGCGAGGAGGAGTTTACCGACGTTCGAGTGGGCGGCGTAGTCAACGTGGCCGGTGACGCGTCGCACAACTATTACGGCTTCATCGCGCGGGGGAGCTACTTCATCGATCCGGACGGCAGCCTGACCGGCGTGGCGCCCGGCGTCGTGGCGGACTGCTACATCATGCACGTCAACTACAACGATGGGCCGGCTAACCTCAGGATCGACCTCGAAAAGGTCATCATGAACCAGAATATCATGGATGAGGACATCGAAGCGGTGATACCGAACCTGGCGAACGACCGCAGCTACTACGCCGAGCTGGACGTCGTCGGGTCGGGGCCCGTGTACGTCACGGGCAGTCTCTATGAGTACAAGGGCGGTCCGCTGGTGGCCCGCACGCCCACCATGGTCGACACCAACGCCAACGATTGGTGGGAAGATCCGGAGGTTCACGACGAGGTCTTCACCAAGGGGATCAGCGGCATATTCGCCCAGAACGAGGACGAGGAGCCGGCCGGTTTCTATGTCACGTTTGACGATGTGTTCGCCGCATCGGATGGCCCGGCGGCGGTGGTCCCAAGCCCGGCCAATGGGGCGACGGGCGTTTCCATACTGACCGACCTCAGTTGGACCGAGGCGGCCTTCGCCACCGGTCGTCAGCTCTGGTTGGGCACGCCGGGCAATCTCCAGATGGTTGAGCCGGCGGGCGCGAGCTACGATCCGGGCATGCTCGAACTGGGCACCACCTATCAGTGGCGCGTGGACCAGGTCGGACCCAGCGGAGCCGTGACCGGTCATACGTGGCAGTTCACCACCGCAGCCTGCGTGCCGGTCGACACCTTCGAGTCCTACGCCAACGATGACGCGATTCAGGCCGCCTGGCCCCACAACATCCCGCCCAGTGCCAAGGGCGAGGTGTACAAGTACGTCTTCGTCGATACCGGACAGAAGGTGCAGGGCGCCAAGGGGATGCGGTTCGAGTACGAGAACCAGTACGAGCCGTTCTTCACCGAGGCCACCCGTACGTTCGACGAGCCCCAGGACTGGACCATCAAGAATGTCACCACGCTGGCCCTGAATTTCCGCGGCGACAACGATAACGTCGAGCAACCGCTTGCCTTGCGCATCGAAGACGCAGCCGGCAACCAGGTAACTGTTGAGCATCCGCTTAGGTACGCGTCGCAGTCCGAACCCTGGCGCCTCTGGGACGGCATCGCGCTGGCAGACCTCACCGTCGCCGCTGAGAGCGTGGACCTCACCGCCGTCAAGAAGCTGACGATCCGCGTCGGAGACGGCACGCCCTCGGGCCAGGAGGTCGAGAAACGCGATACCCTGTATATCGATAACATCCGCCTCTGCCCGTAAACGGGCCGGACCACGATATTCTGCGGACGGGTGGCAGCGTCAAGGCCGGAGGTCTTGACGCTGCCACCCAGGTGCGCTGCACAACATTCACGGTGCCGGAAGCGACAGAGCAGTAGGCTGAGCGGGCAGACAACGGCATCTTGCGGCTGCTTCATCCTATGCGCGACGGTGTCTTCGCCGCACAGGGGGGATCTCTGCGGTCGCGGCAGGCTGGGCGACGGCGGTCGTTTCAGGGGCGCTGCCAGGCGTCCTGGCCCGGCTGGGCTCCCGGAGCCGAGTCCGCCATCGTCAGGGTCCTGAAGTCCTTGAAGCGGTGAAACGTCAGGTAGTTGGCGTCGTGCTGGTTGTGCGCGGCGCGAGCGCCCTGGCCGAACGCGGTCCGGGATGCGGCGATGATGTCCGGCCCGTCGAAGAGCCAGTCGATGTACTGGAACCCGTGTTTGCTCGTGTCGCCGTGGTACAGGAGGATGCAGCGGATTTCCCATTGGCGCAGGTCCTTCGAGCGGATCAGGCCCACGGCGTTGCGCACGCGTTCGGGGTTGCTCCCCCGGTGACGCGGCAGGACGGGATTGGACAGCGACCAGTACATCCACGAGACCGGATCGAAGCGGATCGTGAACTTCTTGCAGCCGCCGGGAAAATCGATCAAGCCGTTGTGCGGATCGAACGTGGCCTCCTTGCCGTCGTCGCTGATGTGGATGATCGCCGCCTTGCCGCCGGCGGGGCGGTAATCGACGCGCAGGATATCCACGATGCCGCCCTCCGGCGTCACCACCGCGTTGCCCTCCAGCCACCCGCCAAACTTGCCGCCGAGCCACTGCGGATTTCGTCCCAGCCGGTCGCTCGACGTCCAGTTGCCGGCGTCCAGCAGGTCGCAATCGACCGGGGCCGACATCATGAACGCACGGAAATGGCTGCCCCAGTTGCCGGGACCCTCGGCGTCTTCCATGCCGCGCCAGAGCCGCCCGCCGTGCACCGCGATCGGAACCGGAGCGCAGTGGAACTTCGCATCGTCCAGGAGAATGCCGGACTTCCTGTCCTTCGCCACGGACCACGTCTTGCCGCCATCGGTCGAGCGGCGGATCACGGTATCGCCGTGGTTTCTGCTGGTGCCCATCAAATACAGATCGCCGCGATGAACGAAGATGCTGGCCCAGTACATATTCTTGACCGTCGCCAGATGTGACCACGTCGCGCCCCGGTCGGCCGAGCGAAAGACCTGCGTAATCGCCTCGCCGCGCTCCGTCGAGCCCGGCCCGAACTCGTCGTGCTTGGCCACATAGTCCCCATTGCCCAGCACCGCAATCCCCGCCGAGCCCAGATACACCTTCGAAGAGGCCGCAATATGATTGATCACCACCCCCGGCACTTCCTCACACCAACCCAAACCCGCCAACAACAAGCCCACAACGACACAGAAACACACCCGCCGGGATCGTACCATTTTCGGACCCTCACTTATCACGTAACCACACTGTCTGAACCTCACTCAAGATCGAGCAGCCACCATGATACCAAAAACCGCCGCTGCCGCACGCGCTCTTTCCGGCCGAACCGGTCCCGCCCGCCACAACAATCTAAATATCTCTAACTCTGTATCTTGCCCATGTCCTCACGTGCGATTTAGTCGATATCTCCCATTATGATATTGGTCGAGTAGACGTAGTATGGCCTTGCTCCTTAGGTATCGTTTGTGTTCTTTGTTTCTCTTGCCTTTCGGTTTCAAGAGTGCCACAGGATCGTACCGTAGAGCCGGCTTCAACGCCCCTCACAGAACCGTGCTTGTGGATCTCCCACACACGGCTCTTCAGCCAGTCTCCCGCGACGGCGACGGACGATACCAGTGATGGACAATACGCGCTGGTGGCAGCGGATAACGGGCCAGGTAGACGTTCAGCCGCTTCCAAGTAAGGGCGCGACGCTGGCTGCGACGTTTGAGCCACTTGTACACGGCTCGAATCGTCACATAGCCGAACTTCCTGACCATCCGCTGTTCGTAGTGCTTCGCACCATTCGTTACCTCCTGACACGACTACGTCTATTCCGGCCGGTCGGCTAACTTTGGCCGGGCAGGATTAAAACCTGCTGAATTGCACCAGCTTACCTTGGCGCACGGTTCGTTTGACACTCTTGGCCCCAGCGTCTGAAATCCCCAATCCGCAATCTCCGATCCCCAATCGCGGGCCTCCCGCCCGCGCGAATTGGGTTCGTTTGGCCGGCACCGCGGGTGGGCG
>Ga0272442_10002376_pt1 | contig 27420 bp, 26 predicted proteins | sample SSMForm2O_FD_200262 | JGI IMG/M metagenome (GOLD analysis project Ga0272442, IMG submission 200262) | Marine sediment archaeal communities from Little Sippewissett salt marsh, Falmouth, MA, United States - SSM-Form-2O | ecosystem: Environmental > Aquatic > Marine > Wetlands > Sediment ... | reverse complement strand
GAGATCTCGGCTTCGTCGTTCTTGAGCACCTCACCGGCGGGCAGGTAGAACTTGATGCCGTTGCGGTCATCCGGAATGTGGCTGCCCGTGACCATGATGCAGCCGCATTTGCGCTCCCGGGCAAAGGCGGCCAGGGCGGGGGTGGGCAGCATTCCACAGTAAAGCGGCTCGCCCCCTTCCTCCCGGACCGCGAAAGCCACGGCCGCCAATATTCGGGGCGTGGAGCTGCGCAGGTCCCCGCCCAGGCAGACGGTTCTTACGGCGGACAAAGTTTTCAGGTAGCGCATGTAGGCCCGGGTGTAGAGGGCGCAGGCCCGGTCGCTCATCTCCGTGACCAGGCCGCGCACGCCGCTGGTGCCGAATTTCAAGGCCATGGCGAATCCTCCTTATTCATGGGAAGCGGCGATCCTGCTCTCAACCTCCGCCAGGCGCTGCTTGAGCCTGCTGATCTGGGCCTCCAGGCGGGAGCGCTCTTTCTCCAGGAGCTCCAGCGGTTCAGCTTCCTCCCCGCGTTCCTGCAGGAAGCGGCTGCGCACCTGGGCCGGGCTGAGGCGGCCGCTAAGCAGCTCTGTTCCTGCCCTCTCCCGCTCTTCCGGCTTGTTGATTCGGGTCAGAAGCTTCATGTTCTCCGCTCCCAGGGCGGGATCCAGGTCGAGGGCGCTGGCCTTGAGACTCAGCGCTGCCTCGCTGCGGTGCAGGTTCAGCACCCGCTCCAGGTAGTCCTCGAAGCTGACGTGGTGGCGCCGGCAGAGCTCCTGGGCCTGGAGCAGGCAGCGCCCCAGCTTGCGCACCAGGCCCCCGCCCGCGGCCAGGATCTCGTTCTTGATGGTGGCCGTGAGGGCGATGAATTCCGGGTTGCTGGTAAAGACGCTCTCGTAGCTCCCCTGCTCCTCCGCGCGCCGGAGCAGGGTGTGGAAGATGTTCCAGAAGGCGGCGGTGTGCGCCCTGCCGGATACGGGCAGGGCCGCGGTGGTGAACTGGATGTGGTGGGCGAGCTCGTGGATGCCCGTGTAGACCAGCTCCCGCGGGTGCTCCAGGTTGCGGTTGTGGATGATGATCTCCCGGGTGTCCGGGCGGTAGAGGCCATCGACCTTGCGGCTCTTCTTGCCGGAAAAGATGACTGCGAAGTCCTCCGCCGCCGGCTGCAGGCTGAGAAGCAGTGTTTTCAGTTGATCCTGGTTCACTTCCCCGACAGTGTAGCAGGAGCGGGATGATTTGAACAGGGAAGGCGGCGTGCAGGCGCTTTCGGCCTCGCCGCGCCGTGACAGAAGCTCGGCGCCCTCAGCGCGCGGAGGCGGCGCTGGAGTATCTCACCCGATGTATGGCGGATATCATGGTCAGGAACCTGAAACTTTAGCCGGGATTCCCCGTCTGGCGATTCTCTGTCATTATACTTCCAGCGGCAGGAGGAAACCCCCATGAGCGTAACTGAAACCGTTTTTGACAGGCAGGCCATGAAGGAAGAGATCGCCGCAGCCGTTCAGCGGGTGATCGATCGGGAGGATTTTATTCTCGGTGAGGATGTCGCCCGCTTCGAGGCCGAGGCGGCCGAGTACCTGGGCGTCAAACACGCCGTGGGGCTCAACTCCGGCACCGACGCTTTCCGAATCTCCCTGGCCGCCATCGGCATCAAGCCGGGGGACGAGGTGATTTTGCCGCCCTTCTGTTTTATCTCGGACGCAGCCGCCGTGGTCCTGGAGGGAGGGACGCCGGTTTTCGCGGATATCGATCCCGGGACCTGCAACCTGGACGTCCGGCGGATTGAGGAGAAGATTACTCCCCGAACCCGGGCGATAATTCCCGCCCATATGTACGGCGTGCCCGTGGACATGGACCCTCTCCTGGCCCTGGTCAGGGACCGCAACCTGGTGCTGATCGAAGACGCCTGCCAGGCCTTCGGCGCCACCTACCGGGGGAAAAAGGCCGGCAGCTTCGGGGATTTCGCCGGCTTCTCCTTTTATCCCACCAAACCCATCGGCTGTTACGGGGACGCCGGACTGGTGGTCACCTCCAGCGACGAATATGCCGAGCGCATCAGGATGGTGCGCAACCACGGCAGCCGCAAGCGCTACTACCATGAATTCATTGGCTTCTCCAGCCGGCTGGATACCATCCAGGCGGCGGTCTTGAGGGTGGAGCTGAAATACTTCGAGCAGCGCCTGGTCCGCCTGGAAAGCCTGAAACGACTCTACGACGAGCAGCTGGCCGGCATCACGGCGATCACCCTGCCCCCGCGGCAGGCCCACATCCGCACGGGCTGCACCCACTACACCATCCGCGCCTCCCGGCGGGATGCCCTGGCAGCCGCCCTGGGGGAAGCGGGGATCCAATGCGGGATCTACTACCCCCTCTCCATCCACCTGCAGAAGGCCTTCGCCCATCTGGGGCACAAACGGGGGGATTTCCCGGAGAGTGAGCGGGCCCAGGCAGAGGTTTTATCGCTGCCTTTTTCCGCGGAAACAGGAGAGGAAGAGATCATGAAGGTGTGCGGCGCCGTCCGCGCCTTCTTTACGGGTTAACCCGGAGCTTGGTCCCTGGGGAATGTCATCCCTGGAGAGCTTCGCTCTCTGCGGGACCTCGTCCCATAGCAACTTCGTTGCTATGGGACTCATTCCCTAGGGGGCTTCGCCCCTAGGGGACCTCATCTCCTAAGGACTTCGTCCTTAGGAGATTCGGCCATCGTCGAAGACGATGGTGGCTCCCTCCACGTCGAGAACGTCCCCGGCCTCCAATAATTTGGTCTTCACCGGCTGGTTGTTGACCGTCACCTTGCCCGAGCCCACCAGGGTGTACTGATTTTTCTTCTTGTCGAAAACGATGGTGGCGTGCTGCTCCTTGATGCGGGTATTACCCGCAATGGTCAGATCCGCCCGGGTGCTGCCGCCGATCACGGTTTGGGCCCCGCTGAGGGGAAGCACGCGGGTGGCGGCGCGGCCGACCTGGGTGGAAAGCACCTCCAGGTTGGCGGGACGGGGCCGCTTCTCGAAACGCAGGCGGGTGAGCAGCCAGAGCAGCAGCAGGGCCAGGACCAGGGGCAGAGCCAGCAGGGGCGTCAGGCCGGGCAGGGGCAGGCCGAACACGCTGGCGGCGAAGTAGAAGCGCTCCGCCTCGGATGAGGTGCCGTCAGCGCTTACCCGGACCCGCACGTACTTCCTTTCCGCCGGGGTCATGGTGGCGCGGTAGGCCAGCAGGTACTCGCCGGCCACCCGTCGGCGGATGGCGTCGTAGACGCCCGCCAGCTCCTCCCGGCCGGCGGCGTCGAACACGGCGCCCCCGGTCTCCAGGGCGATGGCTTCGAGGTTCCGGTCCTTCTGGGCGCCGAAGTTGATGGCGTACACGGAGATCCCCTCCTCCTGGCAAAGCCGGATCGGCTCAGTGTAGGCGAATATCTTGTCAGCGTGGACCGGGTGGGGCTTGCCGGAGTGCAGGGTGTAAGGATAGTTCTCACCGTCGGACAGGATGACGATCGCCCGGCGCCCCGGGATGCCCGCGAACTCGGCCGTGGCCGAGCTGAGGGCCGCGTAGAGCTCGGTGTACGCCTCGTCAGGTGTAGGGCGGCGAATGGCGTCCAGATACCCGGCGATGCGGACGCTGTCTTTCAGGGGGCGGCTGTGGGCGGTATAGCCGGTGTTGTAGGACACCAGCCCCGCGGTGTCCCGGCTTCCGGACATGCCCCCTAAGAAGGCGCGCACCGCCTGTTTGGCCGCCGTGATGCGGCGCTTCGACTCGTCTTCCGTGGGGCTGCCGGACAGGGTGTCGTACATACTGCCCGAGTTGTCGATGAGGAGAAGGAAATTGATTCCCTCCTCGGAGCCGGCCCGGGGAGTGAAGGCGGCGAGCTCACCGACAGGGCTGTATTCCCGCCCGTCGGCGGATTCGAACACTTCGAAAGCCTCCGCCGTCAGTCCCTCGAGCGGTTCACCCCGGTTGTCGGTGACGCTTACATAAACTCGGATCAGCTGCCGCGGCAGCAGCCCCGAGGCGTCGATCTGCGCCAGGCTGATGTTCCGGCAGGGGACGGCCGGGGCGGTCAGGGCTGCCAGGAGCAGCAGGACGGCAATTCGGATGGTTTGTTTCATCTCATCCTCCTCAGGCGGCCTTGTAGAACAGCTTGGCCGAGCCGATCTTGACGACATCGCCGAATTTCAGCCGCTGCTCCGTAACCGGCCGGTCGTTGACCAGCAGGGGATGGCTCTTGTCCAGGTTGATGATCGTGGCCTCGCCGCGGCGAACACGGATCTCCACCTGGCGGTCCGCCAGCTGTTCGTAGGCGGTCAGGGTGATCTCGCAGCGCCGGGAGCGTCCGATACGGATCCGGTTCTGGTTGATGGGGAACTCCTTGCCCTTCTGCTTGCCGTTCAGCAGGCGCAGAACCCCATCCGAGAAGCCGCGCTCGATTGCCGCGTAGCAGACGGCGATGGCCAGCCCCAGGATCACCAGGCCCGCCAGGCGGGCCGCAAGCGGCCGGGGCAAAAGCAGGCGGGCGTACTCCAGGGCCGCGCCTCCTAAGAGCCCCCCCAGCAGGCCGCCAAGCAGGCCCACCAGGATCTTGCGGCCGGAAGCGGCCCGTACGCCTTCGGACATGCCGACGAACAAGCCCAGGCAGGCCCAGCCCAGGGAGCGGGCCAGGGGCAGTCCCACTCTCTGAAAGCTGCGGTAGGAGCGCATCAGGATCTCCCCACTGAACAGCAGCGCGGCCTGACCGGCCAAAGCGCCGACGATTCCACCGGCCAGTCCCAGAGAAGCGCCTACCAGCAGGCCGGTACCGAGCTTGGCCCTGACCGTGGAGGTAATCCCTTCGCCGCTGGCGAAGAAGGCCCCCATGGGTAAACCCACCGCCGCTCCCAGGCAGGCGGTGAAGGTCAGGTAGGAGGGAAAGTCGGCCTGAAAGGTCAGCACAAGCTCCGCCAGGGGCCAGGCGGCCAGGCCGGCCAGAGCTCCCAGGGCGATGATGATGAGGCGGCGAACAAGTGCGGACATAACAACCCCCTATTCCTCGAGGGCAAGCTCGAGGCTGTCTTGGCTTTTATCGTAGCTGATAATCAGACTGTGAGTGCGGCCGGGGAGAACCTCCACGGTCAGCGAGCGGGAGAGCTTCTCGTTGTGCTCCACGGTAACGAGATAGCTGCCCGGGTCCAGCAGCAGCTCCTGCGCTTCATCCCCGGGGTTTTCCAACCGGCGGAGCTCCCGCTCCAGGCCGCCGGAAAGGTAGCTGTCCGAGCCGTTGAGCTGGAGGCGCAGCCCGGCCGCAGCGGCCGACAGCCGCAAAGTGCCCGGCAGGGGTACGAGGCGGGCGTTGATGTCCAGCCGGCTCTGGCCGGGCAGGACCCGCAGGTTGAAGTGCTGGGGATAGTAGCCCTCGTGCTCGAAGCGGAAGCGGTGGGTGGCTCCGCTTTCAAGCGAGGCGGCCAAAGCCCGGGTCAGCAGCCGCCAGCGGCCGCCGGAGAACAGCGACACGCGGCTTCCGGCGCTTAAGTCCGCGCCGCTGGCAATGTCCTGAACCGTGGTGGTCAGCTTTAGGGGCAGAGGTGCGGCGGGCCCCGGGGACAGCTCCAGGCGCATGGCAGCGTCGGTGTCCGGGTTCAGGCGCTGCAGCTTGCGGGGTGCCAGGTAGAAGCTCTGCCAGAAGAGCCTGCCCTCCATGTTTACCTTCAGGCGGTACTTGCCGGCGGGCAGCAGCAGCCTGCGGGAGGACAGGGTAAATCCGTCCGCTTCCGGATCTTCCTGTAATACCCGGAAGCCGAAGGTTAAGTCCTCCTGGCGCACCAGCTCGCCCTCCTCTTCACGGTAGAGCAGGGCCGAGATATAGATGTCCTCCGGGTTCTTGTCCGTCATATTCAGCGCGGCTGCCGGAAAGGGGGCGGTCACCAGCAGCGCCCCGTAGCTGCCCGGCTGCAGCAGGTCGAAAACCAGCCCCCGGCGGTAGGCCAGGGTGCCTCCCGCGGCCAGCACGCCGGCCAGAAGCAGAGCCGCCGTCAGCTTGATCAGCGGCGGAGCTTTGCGGCGGCTGATGTCGCCGATGGCCTTGCCTGCCAAAAGCCTTTTGATAGCCCCCCGGATTTCGGCGGGCTCGCGGCGGCGGAGGCGCTTCTCCACGATGCGGATAATGCCGCGCATGTCCTTGAAGCGCTTTGCCGGCTTGGGGCGTACGGCCTTGCGGATAATGCGCGTCAGGGTCGGGCTGATGCCCGGATTGAGGCGCCGGGGGGGCGTGTAGCGTCCCTTGTGGATCTGGGCGATGGTCTCGGCGGTGAAAGAGCCGGGAAAGGGCGTCTTGCCGGTAAGCATTTCGTAGACCACCACCCCCAGGGAATAGATATCCGCCCGCCGGTCGGCGTTTTTGGCGTCGCTGATCTGCTCCGGGGGGATATAGGAGGGGGTGCCCAGGATCATTCCTTCCCGGGTCAGGCCGTCCTCGCTGTCCTCCAGGGAGGTGGCGATGCCGAAGTCCACCAGTTTCACCTCGCCGCGATTCGATATAAGGATGTTCCCCGGCTTGATATCCCGGTGGATCACATGCTTGTCATGGGCGTATTTGAGCGCCTTGGCCACCTCGTAGAGGATGAGCAGGGCCGCGTCGTTGGACAGGTAGCGCTCTTTTCTGATCAGGCCGTCCAGGGAGGTGCCGTCCACGAACTCCTCGACGATGTAGTAGGAGGAGCCCTCCTTGAAGTGGTCGTAGACCTGCACGATATGCTCGTTTTTGAAATCCATCATCAGGCGGGCTTCCCGCTTGAAGCGCTCGACGAACTGCGTTCCGCCCCGAAGGGTGAGCTTTTTCAGCAGCACGTAGCGGTTCAGGGTGGGGTGTTTGGCCTTGAAGACCGCGCTCATGCCGCCCTGGGCGATCTTGCCTACGATTTCGTATCTGCCGATGGTTTTTTTACTCTTTTTCTGCATCTCCGTTTGCCTTGGGCGCGATGGTTTCGATTTCTATTATATCCCGGTCCGGATCGATGTCGCCGTCCGCGGGCAGGCAGGCGACGATAGAGCGCCCGGGATCGTGTATCTGGATGTAGCGTCCCTCGGCGCGCAGACCGTAGCCGTTTTGGACCGGGCGGTGCCCGCCGAAGTAGTAGCGGCGGAGGCAGGGAGTGTCCTCCAAATAGGTATCCAGCATCGCCTCCACGCTGCCGGGCTCGGCTTCGCCATTGTCCGTCCAGGTCAGAGCGTATACTACTTCAGGCAGGCGGCGGTAGTCCAGAAGCGCCTCTTGATCCAGGAAGGTCGCCGGCTCGGCATGGGAGGCCAAAAAACAGTTGCCCACAGCCAGCAGGGGCAGGAGCTTCTCGAAGCGGTAGAGGGCATCCAAAACTTCCTCGCCGTAGAAGCTGCGCAGATAGACCAGCACCATCAGCCCTTCCTGGGCGTATTTGCGGAAGGGGTAGTTGCCGTCTCCGTTCTCATTGGTAACGTTCTCGTGATTGCCTTTGAGAAAATGGAAAACCTCGGGACAGCGCAGCTTGGTCTCCATGACCATTTCCATGACTCCCAGGCTTTCCCGCATCTCTTTATCCATGCGGCGATGCCGGCGATAGCCGCCCAGGAACTCCTGCATCGCCTCCTGCCAGCGCTTGGCCGCCCGGCCCTCGGCGTGAAAGCCGTCCCCCAGGCACACGATCTGCAGCTCGCCGGCGGTCAGGCGCTCGCCGGCGCTGCGCCCCTGCTCATTTTTTTGGGCCAGGACGCTGTAGAAAAAATCCATGCGCCCGTGCAGGTCCGGCACCAGGATGGTGGGGATATCCGGGCGGAGCCGGAGGTAGCCCCCCGGCTCTCCGCCCGTGCTGGGGGGACGGACAGGCTCCGATTCCTGCTCCAGCAGGGTCACGGTCCGGTTCACAATCTCCAGATAGGCCTGGGCAGCGGGAAGGCCGGACCGCTGGTGGATCTCGGCCAGCTTGCGCCTCAAGTCGGCGCTTTCTTGCGGTTCCAGGGTTTGCTACTCCAGTTCCAGCTCTTTGTTGATCTCCACGAACTCCTCGGTGAGGATCAGCGTGGCCTTGGTGATCTGTTCCTCCTGCTCTTCCACGTCCAGGTCGTCTGAAGTGACGGCGATCTTGAAGATCGGCGAGGAGCTCTGTATGGGCCCCGGATCGAAGGTGACCGGCTGACCGACGCTGACGTCTCCGCCCAGGCGGGAGTTTTCCTTGCTCGCCGCTTCGGGCACGTCCTGACGCAGCCCGATGCTGGCGTATTGGACATTGCGGCCTTCTTCTTTTATAGGGCCGATGTTGAGAAGCGAGCCGGAGTAGGTCATGGCCAGGCAGCCGCGCTCGTCCGCCCGCTCCAGGCTGTCGATTTCCTCCATATCCATGTCCGCCGCCTGGTTCTCGAACAGGGCCTTCTTCTCCAGCCAGCCTTTGGCGATCATCTCCACCGCTTCCTCCGCATCGCCGAGACCGGAGGTGCGGGTGATCTGCCGGATGTGGCCGCGAATTTCCTCAGGGATCATTTCCAGATATTCGCCCATTGTTACCTCCTCGCATAAATGATCAGTACTAGTATAGCTCATCAGCGCGGAAAGAACACGGATTCCTTTTTTTATTCTTGTAACCGCGGGATCATACACTAAACTTAAAAGTAGCGTGAATAGAGGAGGAAGGGTATGGAATCAGCGGAACGGCCGCTGCCGCCGGAGGTGTTCATCGAGGTATTAAACGGAGAGACGGCCGGGCAGCGCTTTCCGGTGGAGGCTAAGACCGTGACACTCGGCAGGGGCCCGCACTGCGACCTGCGGCTGCCCGATCCCTATGTGTCCAACAAGCATTGCCAGATCGTTTTCCGGGGGGACCACTTCACTGTTGTAGACCTGGGCAGCATGAACAAGACCAGGGTGCGGGGTAAAACCTACCTGCAGAAGAACTTGAGTCACGGTGCGGAGATCGAGCTGGGTAAAACACGGCTGCGCTTCGAGTGGGAGTCCGCTGCGGCCTGGCGCCGGGAGCAGGACCTGCCCGAGGAAGAGCCGGAAAGCGAGGTCAGATTATGACCGGGGAAATGGAAAACCTGCCCGCGCCGGTGCGGGCCCATTTAGAGAAGATTCTGAGCAGCTCGGGGCTGCCGGAAAACGAGGAATCCTACCGCCGCTTGGCGGAAGCCTGGGCGGAGAAGGAAAGGATGTTTGCAGCGCAGATCCACTCTCTGGGCATGGAGGAAATACTTGAGCTGGTTTCCGATGACCAGCGTCCGGTCCTGATCCTGACCTATTCAGGCTCCCTTTTAAGCCTGGGCCCGGCGGCATCCGGGGGCAAGCGCCGCCTGGAGTACGCCTCTATCGAGCTGCGCTCGGACGTACCCAGCCTGCTGGTGGAGCCGGCCGCGGTCCAGGCCGGGAATTTAAAAGTCGGCCGGGCGGCGGAGTTCACGGGAGGGCGCATGCAGCGCAGCTCGAGCCTGCACAAGATCGCCGTCTGCCCGCCCAGCGTAAACCTGGAAGAGCAGGAGAAGCGCATCCGCGAAGCGACCATCTACCTCACCAACGGCTTCGTCAAGATCAACCGTACCGTGCTGCCCCCGACCGCGGGCACGCCAGAGCAGTTCACCTTAAGGGCCATAACCGCCTACCTGTCTCGCAAGAACGGCATGACCCAGAAGCAGGTACGGCGGCTCCTGGACGATTACCTGGCTGTTTTGGAAGCGGGGATGCTTTTAGGGGAGAGGGTACCCCTGGGGCGGATCGGCAGGCTGTTTTTGAAAATGCGGGGACCCCGCAAGGCGCGGGTGGTCGTCAATCCCGCCACCGGAGCCGAGCTGACCGTGCCGGCCCGGCCGGAGATGGCGGTGCCCCGTATCTCCTTCAGCCGGACCCTGAAGGAAAAGGCCGCCCGGGTGGAGCTTTCCTAGACATACAGTCACTCAGCCGGAAGATCCCCTGCCCAGGCTTCCCGGGGGAAAACCTGTCCGTGGATTGAGCATCCCCTTAAAGGAGGACAACATGCCGGCTCTGCCCGCGACACTTGTCAAACGTATTCTGGTTTTCCAAAAGAGTGAGATCACCGAGTATCGCATTTACTCCAAACTGGCGGCAGCCGTTAAAGACCGCGCCAACAGCCGGGTGCTGGAGCGGATCGCCGCGGACGAGCTCCGGCACTATGATTTCTGGCGCGCCCAGACCGGGCGGGAGGTCCGGCCCTGCTTCTGGAAGGTTTTTCTGTTCTTCTGGATGGCCCGCATTCTGGGCATAACCTTTGCCATCAAGCTGATGGAGCGGGGGGAAGAGCAGGCGGAGCTGAACTACACGGAGATCAGCCAGGCGGTGCCGGGAGCCGCGCGAATCGCCGAGGACGAGGATCAGCATGAAAAGGAGCTGATCGGCCTGATCGAAGAGGAGCGGCTGAACTATATGGGCTCCGTGGTGCTGGGCTTGAACGACGCCCTGGTGGAGCTCACCGGCGCCCTGGCGGGGTTCACCTTCGCTCTGCAGAACACCCGCCTGATCGCCCTGGCCGGCCTGATCACCGGCATCGCCGCCTCCTTTTCCATGGCGGCCTCGGAGTATTTGTCCACCAAGTCGGAAGGTAAGGCGGAGCGGGCCCTTACCTCGGCGGTCTACACAGGTATCGCCTATATCCTGACGGTGATGCTGCTGATTTTGCCCTACCTGCTGGTGCAGAACCACTTTCTCTGCCTGGGAGTGACTTTGCTGATTGCCCTGACGATTATCTTTCTGTTCAATTTCTACATCTCCGTGGCCAGGGACTACTCCTTCAGCAAGAGATTCCTGGAGATGGCCGGCCTCAGCCTGGGGGTCGCCCTGCTCACTTTCATCATCGGCTTTGTGATCCGCCGCTTCCTGGGGGTCGAGGTCTGAGCCGGCGCTTCAGGCTTTTTCCGGATAACCGGTGATGTCGCGGATTTCCTTGTAAAGATTGTTGGTGGCCTGGAAGATCTTCAGGTAGACCCGCCGGTAGAGCTTGCGGTAGAGCCGGGCATGCTCCGGGTCGGGCTCGAAGATGCGCTCGCTGGTTACCATGCCGGCGATGGCCTCCGCGAAATCGCTGTAGATCCTTAAGCCCACGGCGGTGATGATGGCCGCCCCCAAACCCGCGGTCTCGAAGGTGCGGCCCCGGTGCAGGGGGAGGTTGAAGATGTCGGCCGATATCTGGCAGATCTCGTCGCTCTGGGAAGCGCCGCCGGAAACCGCCACCTCCCGCACTTTGATCTTGCCGGCCTTTTCGATCTTGTGCAGCCCGTCCAGCAAAGCGTAGGCCAGGCCTTCGATCACCGCCCGGTAGATGTGTGCCCGGGTGTGGACGTCTCCAAAGCCCAGGATCGAGCCCTTGGCGGCGGAGTGCTTCAACCCGGGGCCCCAGTAGGGCTGGACCATCAGGCCCAGCGAGCCGGCGGGCACCCGGGCCAGCAGGCGGTTGAGCATCTGTTCCGGGGCCAGGCCGTTTTTTTCCGCTTCCAGGACCTCCTTGTAGCCGAACTCGTTCTTGAACCAGGTGATCATCCAGTAGCCCCGGAAAATCTCCACCTCCGGGTTGAAGCAGCCCGGGATGGGGGCGGGATAGGCGGGCATGAACTTGAGGGGCTCGTAATAGCGGCGGCTGGTGGTCTGCACAGTGGCTGTGGTGCCGAAGCTTAAGGACGCCATGCTCTCGTCGATCACTCCCATGCCGATAGTTTCGCAGCCCTTGTCGGAGCCGCAGGCGATCACCGGGCAGCCCGCGGGCAGGCCGGTTTCTGAGGCGGCCTCGGCGCAGACTTTTCCCAGCACGTTCCCCGGCGCCACCAGCTCGGGGAGCTTTTCCTTTTCAACGGGAAAGAGCAGGCTGTTGAGCTCGCCGATCTGGGCCCAGCGGGTCTTCTTGTAGTTGAAGGGGATGTGGCCGATCTGGGAGGCCAGGGAGTCGGCGAAGCGCCGGGTGAGCCGGAAGTTGAGGAATCCGGAGACCTGGAGAAACTTATGGGTTTTTCGCCAGATTTCCGGCTCGTTCTGGCGGATCCAGTTGCATTTGCCGTCCTTCTGGGCCTTGCGGATCGCCTCGCTCATGCCCACCACCCGGTAGGCCAGGGTGGTCAGGCCCCGGGGGGTGTAGATGGGCCTGGCCTTGCGCTGATCGAGCCAGATAATGGCGGGGCGCAGCGCCCGTCCTGATGAGTCGACATTGATCAGGCTGTCCCGCTGGCCGGTAATGCCCAGCCCCGCCAGGCCGGCGAAGCCGGGGGGGTTCTTGCTCTTCAGCCGGCGGCAGGCCGCGGTCAGGCTGCTCCAGAAGATTTCGGGATCCTGTTCCGCCCAGCCCGCATGGTGGCTGAAATAGGGCTCGTATTCGATTTTGACCTTGTCGAGGAGCTCCCCCCGGGAGCTGAACAGCAGGGCCCGCAGGCTTTGGGTGCCGCAGTCCAGGCTGAGAATCGTTTCCGTAGTCCGCCTCCTTGTTGCCGGCTCTTCCTATTGAGCAGGGTCAGGGCTTAATTGTCAAGTCACCGCGGGTCCTCCGCGTGCCCTGCCCGCGTCCCGAGGCTTATCCCTGTTTACCGGGAGGTTTTTTTGGACATAGCGCATTCCTTTGCCTACACTTGAGAGAGGCCTATGGAGAAAATCGATTACAGGAAGGAGCTGAAGGTCCTCTACCGGGCCAAGGCGGACCGGCCGGTTGTGGTGGATGTGCCGCCCCTGAACTTCCTCATGCTCGACGGCCGGGGTGATCCCAACACGGCCTTCAAAGAGGCGGTGGCGGCCCTCTTCTCCTTGAGCTACGCTCTGAAGTTCCGTATCCGGAAAGACCATGATCTGGATTACGGCGTTTTGCCCCTGGAAGGGACCTGGTACGCGGATGACATGGAAGCCTTCCGCAGCGGAGACCGGGGCAGCTGGCGATGGACCTTGATGATCATGCAGCCCGAGCCGGTGACCGGGGAGCTTGCCGTGGAAGCGGCCGCGGATCTGGGGGCCAAGAAGAAGCTCCCCGCCCTCGGGCAGGTGCGCTTCGAGAGCTTTTGCGAGGGGCTGGCGGCCCAGATCCTGCACATCGGCGCCTATGCCGCCGAGGGATCGACCATCGCCAGGCTGCACGAGTTTATCGCGGAACAGGGCTACGCCCTCAGGAGCCGGCACCGGGAAATCTATTTGAGCGACCTGCGGCGTACCGCCCCGGGGCGTCTCAAGACGATCATCCGCCAGCCGGTGGCGATCCGCACCCGGGTCTAGTCCAGTTTGCCGGAACGCTTCAGGCTCTCGTCCTCGGCCCTGGCGGTTCGTCGTCCTTCGGCCACGTTCACCCGCCGCAGCAAAAACAGGCCCACCAGGAAGAAGAGAATGACGCTCAAGACCGCCGGGCGGCTGGAGCCGAAGGTGGCGGCCGCCGCGGCGAACACCAGGGGGCCGAAGAGGGTGGCGAACTTCTCCATGACGCCGAAAAAGCCGAAGAACTCACCGCTCTTGGCGGCGGGGATCAGGCTGGCGTAGAGGCTGCGGCTCAGCGCCTGGCTTCCCCCCTGGACGCAGGCCACCAGCCAGGCCAGGCACCAGAACTCGATCACCGAGTCCAAAAAGAAGCCCCAGACCGCGATCACCGCATAGACCGAGAGGGCCAGCATGATGCTGTGCTTGGTGTCCAGATGCCGGACCAGGTTAGCACAGAGCGGCCCTCCCAGTAGGAAGGCCAGGGCCAGGGCGGCCAGCTCCAGGAGCAGCAGGGAGCCCAAAATCGTCCCCAGGCGGCTGGTTCGCCTCGGCGGCAGAACCCGGATCTGTGCCAAAGAGAGGTAGAGCCCCGAGCTGGCCGCCGCCTTCGCCCCCCGGTTGATCAGGGAGAGCACATGCTCCCCCGCGGCGGGCGCCTGGAAAGCGATTCTGCGGCCGTAGGCGGGCGAGGCCTGGTAGGCGTCCAGGACCATGGCGTCCGGGCCGCTCAGGGGTTCGCCGTCGATTTCCACCGCCCAGGCGCCGTGGTCCGGGCCGCGGCTGTGGATGATCTCGATCTCCTGTCCGCGGAAGGGGAAATCCAGACGGGCCCCCGCTTCCCCGCTGCCCAGGTAGGTGCTGACCTCTTTCCGGCCCACAAGCGCGGCCGGCAGGGTTTTGCTCTGCCAGCTCCCCAGGGTGCGCAGGCGGCTGTCAGCGGCCGGCCAGGTTCCCTGGCCAGCCGCTTCCGGGCTGGAGAGGTAGGGAGCGGGAGCGGCGCCAGAGACCGAGGCGGGAAAGAGCCGGGCGCCCCCGAGGCCCAAGAGGGGCAGCAGCAGGACATTGAGCAGGATGAAGGCCAGGAAGCGGGAGCGCAGGCGCCCGGCCGTATTCTCCCCGGCCCCGGCTCCCGCGGCAATGGGCAGGCGGCCGAAGATCAGGCTGAAGGGAATGCCCACGAATTGGACCAGGAGCAAAGCCAGGATCAGCTCCAGGCTGCCGAAGCCGAGCTCGGCCCCGTAGATGGCGGCAACGCCGATGATGGTGCCCACCCCGTCGATGTAGATCAGGTAGGCCAGCAGGAACTTGAAGAGCTCCCGGTACTGCCGGATTTCCTTCAAGGTGGTCATAAGCCGGCGGAAGCTGACCGCAGCCACGCTCCCCGTGCCGCGCCGGCGGGCGTCCAGGGTATGGGGCTCCGGGACCGTGGTCAGCAGGGGGATGGAAAACAGCGCCCACCAGAGGGCCACGCTCAGGAAGCTGAGCCGGGGTCCCCAGGTCCCGGGCAGCAGGCGGATCATCACAACGTTCACGGCCAAAAGCAGCCCCCCACCCAGGTAGCCCACTGCGAAGCCCCGGGTGGAGACCCTGTCCCGGTCCTCCTCCCGGGCCACGTGGGGCAGCAGAGCGTCGTAGAACACATTGGCGGCGGCGAAGCCGATGCGGCCGAGCACGAAGAGCAAAGCGGCCAGCAGCCAATCGCCGCTTTCCACCAGCACCAGCAGGCCGGTGGCCAGCACCCCCAGGCCGGCGAAACAGGCCAAAAACAGCTTCTTGCCGCGCATGACGTCGGAAACCGTGCCCAGCAGGGGGGAGATCACGGCCACCAGGAAGATGGATACGCTCAAGGCGGTGCTCCAGGTGGCGGTGGCCACCGCCGGGCTGGGCAGCGTGGAGGCCGCCACCTGGCTGTAATATACGGGCAGCACGGCGGCCAGGATGGTGGTGGCAAAGGCGGAGTTGGCCCAGTCGTACAGGGTCCAGGCCCGGATGCGCCGGCGGTAGATCTGTTCCTCTTGCTTCATAGTGTCCTCTCTTTTTCAGTCAGCAGTTCGCTCAGCACCCTGCCCTCGGCGGCGGGAAGCGTTAAACTCAGGACATGCGCCAGGGTGGTGCCGAGGTCCACGACCCCCGCTTTTACAAGCTCCACGCCGCATCTGAAGCCGCAGCCGGCGGCAACGAAAAAAGCGCTGTAATCGTCGTCTGCGGGCAGGTAGCCGTGGGCCGCCCGGTAGTTGGGGCAGGCCGCAGTCACCACCTCGGGACCCGAGCGGGAGGAGAAGAAATAGCCGGGGCTCGCCTCCAGGGCGAAGTCGGCTTCTTCTCCTGCCCGTAAGGCCAGGAGCTGTCCGCGATCCAAAATCCTGGCGATGCCATTGGCAGGGTCCCCCTGCAGGGCTGTTAGGGCCGCGGCAACCCGGCGGCGCAGCGCAGCGTCCTCCCGCCGGCTTAAGCGTATACGGGCCGACCCGTCGCAGGCCTGGGCCCAGGCTTCCCAGCGCACAAGCCGCGAGGCCCCCGCGCCGCCGCGAACCTGCAAGCCCGCACGCTCAAGGGCGCTGTTGATATGGATGCGGGCGCTGACGTCCCGGTGGCCGTGGTCACCGGTGACCACTACGGCGGTCCGATCGCTCCGGCCCGAGTGCTCTACGGCCGCCAGAATCCGGGCCAGCCTGCGGTCCTGCTGGTGCAGCACCTCCCGGGCCTCGGAAGAGGCGGCACCGTAGCGGTGGCGCGTGGCGTCCAGGTCCAGGAGATGCAGGAGCAGCAGGTCGACACTCCGCCTGCGGATCAGGCGACAGGCGCAGGCGCAGGTGAAATTGTCCAGGTTGCGGCGGCGCAATCCCCGGAGCAGATAGCCGTAGCGCAAGAGCATTCCCAGCACGAAGCGGGGCGAGCCGGCCTGCAGGACCAGGGAAAAGAGGTGCTCGCCCGGGCGGACGGGTATAATCTCGGGAAGCACCCGGGCGGAGTGCCTTCCCCCCGCGCTGGGCCAGAAAAGAGTCGCGGTACGCAGACCCGCGGAAGCGGCCGCATCGTAGAGGGTGGGAACCCGCAAGTTCCGGCGGTACCAGAACCAGTGCGGGCCGTTCTCCTCCGGCTCGAGGCGGGTATTGGCGGTGATCCCGTGGATGTCGGGATAGGTGCCGGTTACCAGCGAGGCGTGCTGGGGATAGGTCAGGGTGGGATAGACCCCCCGGACCCTGCGCACCCGGGCGCCGGTTTCCATGAGGCGGCGGAAAGCGGGCAGCTCCCGCAGCAGGCTGTAGTCGCCGGCGGCCAATCCGTCCACGGACACCAGTATCAGGCACTCCGGCCGCCCCCTGTCTGCAGCTGATCGAGGGGCATTCATCTCAGGGTGTATTGTAGGCCAAAGAGGGTGCCCAGACAAGCACCGGCTGACGCCGGCTAACGCCGGCAAAACAGCTTGAATTATAAGGTGAAATCCGCCAATGATGGTAGGTGAAGATGCACGACGGAATAGAGATCATCGATGCCCATATGCACCTCTACACGAGCAGGTTCAGCCGTCATATAGAGGCCGAGCTGGCCGCCCGCCCGCCCCGGGTCCGGGAAGCCGCCCGGATCTGGAAAGAGGGCTTCCTCAAGAAGTACAACAGCGAGATCCAGGAGGAGAATGAAGACCCTCCCGCGCAGATCGCTGCAGACTGGGCAGCGGAGCTGGACAAGCAGGGCGTGGACAAGGCCCTGTTCCTGGCCCTTTACCCGGAGGATAATGATCTCACCGAGTTTGTCTCCGCCCGGCCGGGGCGCTTTTACGGCCTGGCCACGGTGGACCCCCGCGACCCGCAGGCCCCGGAGCTCTTGAGGAAGCGTGTGGTCGAGGAGGGGTATGTGGGGCTGAAGCTCTACCCTCCCACCCAGTATTTCCTGCCTTCCGAGCGCGCTCTCTACCCCCTCTACGAGGAAGCCCGCGGCCTGGATATTCCGGTGGTCTTTCACCTGGGGATCACCCTCCACTATGATGCCGACCTGCGCTACGCCAACCCGCTGGAGCTGCATCCCGTGGCCCGGGATTTCCCGGACCTGCCCCTGGTGGTCCCCCATTTCGGGTCCGGCTATCTCCAGGAGCTCCTCTTTCTGGCCTATCATGTCCACAACCTCTACCTGGAAACCTCGGGCAAGAACATCTGGACAGAGTATCTGCCCTATCCGCTGACTTTGAAGCAGGCTTTCGAGAAGGGCCTGGAAGTGTTCGGCCCTGAGCGGATCATCTTCGGCACCGATTCCCGCATGCTTTCCCGGGGCTACCGTAAGGATGTCCTGGAGCGCCAGCTCGCCATCCTGACGGAGATAAAGACAGGCCGGGAAGAGACCGCGCTGATCATGGGAGGAAACATCAGGCGGCTCGTAAAAATATAAGGAGGCGACCGTGATCCAGGGTGTCAGAGTCATCGATTTCCATACCCATTTCCCCTGCGCCGGATCCTGGTTTCCCGACTACCGGGTGCTCAGTGAGCTGGGAGGGCATAAACATGCGGGGGAGATCCAGCTGTCGGAATTGTGGCGCAAGGCCTACAATTTTCCCCCGGAGCGGGTGGTGATCGAGGACGACGCGGAGGCTTCGGACAAATGGTATGCCGACGTCGTGGACAAGCAGATCGACCAGGTGGTGTTCGTGTCCGGAGGCGGGAACGAGCGGTTGGCCGCCATAGTCAGCCGCCACCCGGACCGCTTCATCGGCTTCGCCCACCACCATCCCTTTGCCACGGATGCGCCGCAGAAGCTGGACGAAGCGGTGACCCGCCTGGGCCTGCGGGGCTACAAGATCCTGGGCACCGCCATAAGCCGCCCCCTTTCCGACAAGGCTCTCTACCCACTCTGGGAGGTCTGCCAGGCCCACGATATTCCCGTGCTGATCCACTTCGGGATTCTCGGCGCAGCCGGGGGCTTGAGCTGCGGCGCCAATATCAATCCCCTGAGCATCCACGGCGCCGCCAAGGCCTTCCCGGAGGTGCGCTTCGTAGTGCCCCACTTCGGGGCCGGGTACCCCACCGAGGCCCTGCATCTTTGCTGGACCTGCCCGAACATCTGTGTGGATTCATCCGGCTCCAACCAGTGGACCCGCTGGATGGCCTACGACCTCAACCTGCAGCAGCTCTTCCGCAAGTTCTACGAGACTATCGGGCCCGAGCGGCTGCTCTTTGCCACCGACTCCAGCTGGTTTCCCCGCACCTACGCCTACACCTACCTGGAGGAGCAGCACAAGATCATGCGCTTCCTCGGCTTCAAGGACACGGATATCGAGCTGATTCTTTTCCGCAACGCCGCCCGGCTGCTGAAACTCGATTGAACGCAAGCGCAATCGAGTTTCAGATGGACTGAGCCTCAGCCTTTGAGCCCCGACATGGTGATGCCCCGGACGAAGTATTTCTGGGCAAAGGCGTAGACCACGGTCAGGGGCAGCAGAGTGATCAGCGAGCCGGCCATCTTCAGGTTCTCGTTCACGTCGTATTGGCGGGTGAAGTTGGCCAGGCCGATGGTCAAAGTCATGCGCGCCTGAGAGCTCAGGTAGAGGATGGGCCGCAGCAGGTCGTTCCAGGAGCTCATGAAGGCGAAGATGAACAGGGTGGCCAGAGCGGGCATGCTCAAGGGTAAGAAGATGCGGAAATAGATGCCGAAGATGGAGCAGCCGTCGATGCGTCCCGCGTCTTCAAGCTCCCTGGGTACGGTCATGAAGAACTGGCGCAGCATAAAGGTGCCGAAAGCGCCGGCCAGCCAGGAGGGAACGATGAGGGGCAGGAAGAGGGGATGGTCGATCCAGCCCAGCCCCAGCATGATCAGGAACTCCGGGATGATCATCACCTGCAGCGGGATCATCATGGTGGCCAAAAGCAAGCCGAAGAGCAGGTCGCGGCCGGGGAAGCGGAGACGGGCGAAGGCAAAGCCCGCCAAAGAGCAGGTCAGAAGCTGGCCCAGGGCCACCATGACCGCCACGTAGACGCTGTTGACGCTGTAGCGCAGGAAATGGTGCTTGATCAGGGTGTCCGAGTAATTCTTCCAATGAAAGATCTCCGGGATCCAGCGGGGGGGCACCTCCGCCAGCACCCCGCTTCCCTTGAGGGAGGTGGAGAGCATCCACAGGAAGGGCACGATCACCGTCAGGGCGATGAGGGACAGGGCGGCATAGAGGAGGGTTTTGCCGAAAATACGCTGTGCTCTGGTTGATGCCGTGCTCATTGGTAGTGCACCCAGCGCTTCTGCAGCCGGAAGTTGATCAGGGTGATGGCCGCCACCAGCAGAAAGAGGATATAGGCCTGGGCCGCACCGTAGCCCATGCGGTACCATTTAAATGCGTTCTGAAAGATGGAGATCACCAGCACATTGGTGGAGTTGGCCGGCCCGCCCACGGTCCCCCCCTCGCCGGCGGCCGGGGCGGTCATGATGTAGACCAGGTCGAAGATCTGGAAGCTGCGGATGATGGTGATGATGATCACGAAGAAGGTGGTGGGGGAGAGCAGGGGGAAGGTGATGCGGAAAAAGGTCTTGATTTTCCCGGCCCCGTCCACCCGGGCGGCATCAAGCAGCTCCTGGGGCACGTCCTGCAGCCCCGCCAGAAAGATCACCATGGCGTAGCCCATGGTGCGCCAGACATTGACCAGCACCAGGGTCAGGAGGGCGGTCTTGGGGCTGCCCAGCCACTCCGGGCCGGTCAGGCCGCTCACCACCTTGATCAGATGGTTGACCAGGCCGTAGAGGGGATTGAGCAGCCAGGCCCAGATAGTCCCGATGGCCGCCACCGCGCTGATCACGGGCAAAAAATAGACGGCCCGGAAGAGGATGATGCCCCGGAGGCGGTTGTTGACCAGGAGCGCCAGGGCCAGGGAACTCATTACCCCCAGGGGCAGGTAGAGGAGGGTGAATTTCAGGGTGTTGCCGAAAGTTTGGCGAAAGTCGAGGTCGGTGAGGAGCTCCCGGTAGTTGCTCAGGCCGATCCATTCTCCTCCCTGGAAGGGATTGTAGGTCTGGAAGCTGAGGAGGAAGGACCAGATCACCGGTCCCAGGCGGAAGACCAGCAGGCCCACCAGCATGGGCAGCAGGAAGATATAGGGGGCTACTCGCCGCTCGAAGCGGCCGGCGATCAGGTTGTTCGGCAATCCGTATCCTTGTATGGGCGGCCCCCGGCCTTGCGGACCGGGGGCCGCCCCTCGTCTTGGTCCCGGGTCAGCGGGCCAGGATTTTCTCCACCTTGGACTTGAGCTCGGCCATGACCTGGTCGAAATCGCCCTCGCCCAGGACGATTTTCTCGAAGTCGGACTGGATTACGGAGTTCCATTCTTCCCAGCGGGGCGACATGGTCACCTTGGCGCCGATCAGCTCGCCGGATTTCAGTACCAGCTCTTTGTTCTCCGGCAGCATGTCCTTTTCCAGCCAGGCGTCGCTGAGGGCGTTGCCCTTCCAGATGGGTACCTTGCCGCCCAGGATGGAGTCCACCGGGCGGCCCGGGCCGCACATGAACATCATCCAGTCCCAGGCCGCCTGGGGATGCTCGGTGAAGGCGGAGATGGCCATGGCGTCCGCCCAGCCGTAGACGATCTGTTTGCCGCCGGATTTGGGCCCCAGGGGCACCAGGGTGATGCCGAAGGGATCTTCGAGCCCCTTGCGGTAAGTATCGATGCGCCAGCTGCCCTCGGTGCACATGCCGATCCGGCCGGTGGCGAAGAAGGTGCTCACACCCTTGGTCTGGGCCGGCGTGGGGGAGACCTTGTCCGCGGTGATCAGGTCGGCCAGGAATTTCATGGCTTCCCGCCCGGCACCCTCGGCCAGCTGGAACTTCTCGTACTTCTCGTCGGTCACCCCGCTCTCCACGCCGTTGTTGTACACGTAGGGGTAGAGGTGGGTGTAGCGGCCCTTGACCCAGTAGCCCCACTGGTCGGCCGCTCCGTCGCCGTCCGTGTCCTTGGTGAGCTTGAAAGCCAGGTCCCGCATCTGGTCCCAGGTCCAGGTCTCGCCCGGATAGGGCAGCCCGGCCTCGTCGAAGAGGCGCTTGTTATAGTAGGAGATGCAGCTCACCCAGGCCCAGGGGAAGGCGTACATGTCGTCCGCCGGGGTGGGGGAGCGCAGCACATTGAAGATGCTCTCGAAATAATCGTCCTTATTCAGGGTGGCGATATACTTCTCCAGGTTGAGGATGGCCCCCATGCGCTGGTAGTCCTTGACGTAGGCGGAGCTCATCCAGAACACGTCGGGCATGTTTTTGGCCGCGGCCATGGCCTGCATCTTCTCCCAGAACTGGGCGAAGACGGCGGTTTCAATGGTCACCGAGACATTGGGATTGGCCTGGCTGAACTTCACGGCCAGGGCCTCTTCCTTCTCGATGATCTGGGGATCCCACATCATGTAGCGGAGCTCCACCTTTTCCGCTTCCTCCTGCTGTCCTTCGGCGAAACAGACTGCGGCGGCCAGAGCAATCAGCAGGAGTACAACAAGATGTTTTTTCATGTTTTCCTCCTTAACTAACAGATAGATTCAGGGTCTAAAAAAATTATAGGAGTACGCTCTTCTCGCTGTCAAGAAATATGAACGATCCTTAAGAGAGTACTTTCCGGAACGCACGCAAGGCAGTACATTGTCGGTATGATCAATATCGCTTTCGCCTTCAACTTCAATATCCAGCGCTGCGAGGTCGAAGTGGGGGAGGAGGAGGTCATCGTCCGCCGGGGCTACGCGCCCCTGGTCCGCCTGCTCGTGCGTTACGGCCTCAAGGCGGACCTGTTTCTGTCCGGCTTTTCCACCCTGAAGCTGCTTGAGATAGATACCCGCCTGGTGGACGGCATCCGGGAGGAGCTGGGCCGGAGCTTCGAGCTGGGTACCTACACCTACACCCATCCCATTCCCCAGCTCCTGAACGCACGGGAGCTGGAGGAACAGGTCGCCCGGGGCCTGGCGATCGACCGCAAGGTGTTCGGGGTGGAACCCAAAGGCTTTTTACCCCCCGAGCTGGCCTACAGCGCAGAGCTGGCCCGGATTCTGAAGCAGCAGGGGATCGAGTGGATCATTGTCCTGGCCAAACTGCTGGCCTCCGCGCCCGGGCGGGAACAGGATCTTTACCGGGCCTGGCGGGCGGAGAACGAGGCCGGGGAGCTGACCGCCCTTCCGGCGGCCTACCAGCTTCCGGATACCCCTGAGCGCTTTTTCAAGCGCATGATGAAGGGGGAGCTCGCAGTGGACACGGTGATCCGGGGGGTGGAGGCTTTCGCCGCCGCGCATCCAGGCGGTCTGCTTCTGTTCAAGCGGGACGCGGAGACCGTGTTTATCGACAGCCTGAACTCGGGTTTCCCGGCCAGCGAGGCGGTGTTCGAGGAGTTTCTTTCCCGCCTGGCCGCCCTGCCGGAGGCGCGCTTCGTGACCGTGGGGGAGTACCTGGCCGCCAATCCTCCCGCTCAAGCGGTCCGGCTCGAGGAGTTTCTGGGCAATACCCGCATCGAGACCTTCACGGAGGGCGAGGCGGAGAGCCTCTGGAAGCTGACCGAGCAGGTGCGGGCCAGGCTGATGGCTGCGGAGCGCGAGCACCCGGACTCAGCGGCGGTCAAAGAAGCCTGGGAGCACCTCTGCCTGTCCCACAACTCCGACGGGCGAATCGGCTACTGGCACTCCGCCTGGAATCCCGGGGAGCACGTGGTGGTGCCCTCCCGGCGGGAGTTCGTGGCCGAGAACCTGCGCATCGCCCTCAAGCTGCTGGCCTGAAGTGTCTCAAACCGCTTTTTCAAACAGGATCGTCAGAATGGTCTCATCGACATGCTCCATGCCCTGCTTGTGCAGCAGCGCCAGGTTGCGCAGAGACTCACCCAGGCTGGTGCCGACGATGCCGTCGGAAGCCGGCACTTCGACATCTTGCAAGGCCAGTAAAGCGGATTCCACCGCTGCTCCCGCGCTGGTATTGATCTTCAGGGAACAGCCGTACTTGGCTCCGTCGCAGACCTCTCCGGCCACATTCCCCAGCACCAGGTTCACCGCAGCCAGAATCCGCTTCGGATCGGGACCGGCCATGGCGTAGGCGATGGCCGCCGCAGCCGCGGCGCCCGCGGCAACGGCGCAGCCGCAGATGGGGGTCAAAAGCCCGGTGTGCTGCTTGATATCCGCCAGTATGAGAATTCCCAAAGCCAGGGCCCGGTTCAGGCTGATCTCGGGCAGCACCGGCAGGTTTTCATAGGCCAGGCCCACGGTGCTGAAGAAGGTGATGCCGTGGTTGCCCGAACCCCCGGCGCCGATAATGGGCACCTTCAGCCCACCCATGCGGGCGTCCGCAGCCGCCGAGGCGGCGATCTTGAGGCGGTTCAGGAAGGAGTCGGCCAGCAGCCCCTCCCGGCGCAGCTTGTCCAGAGCGGCTCCCAGGCCGAGGCCCGCCTTGGCCGCCAGGCCGGCCTCCGCCGCCGCCAGGTTGACGGTTACTCCCTCGTTCAAAAAGGCGATGCTTTCCTCGGGCAGGCGCTCCACCAGGCCGAGCAGGTCGGCGATGGAGAGGTCGGTCAAAGAGGGCAGGGCGTCGACCGCCGGAGCCCCTGATGCGGCTGCGCTCTTCCCGCCCCGGTGTACCACCTCTTCGTTCTTCTTGATAAGGATGATATTGTCATGGCAGCCCTGGATAAGGGCCGTGGCGGTACCGCGGTCGGTGCTGATCTTTACATTGATGTAAACGTCCGTGGCTTCCTCGTTCAGGTGCAGGGCAATAAGCCGGCGCTCGAAAAGGGCTTCCGCCTGCACCAGGTCCTCCCGGGTGCTTGTTTCCAGCAGGGTCAAGCCCTGAGCCGGATCGCCGCAGATAAGGGCAAGGGCCACGGCGAAGCGGATTCCCTTGCGGTCGGTGCCCGGGATGCCCACGTTGAGGGCGTTCTTGTAAACGTTCCGGTCCAGGGTAATCTCTACGGCGTCGATCTCGCCGCCGATCTGCCGGTAGGCTGAAGCCGCCGCCAGGGCCACAGCCACCGGCTCCGTACAGCCCACGGTCCGGAATACGGTGCTTTCGATGATCTTCAATGCGGTTTGTTCGTCTATCATAATTTGGATTTCCTTTTTTTATTATTGTTTCGTTTTCCTACCCTCTATCAAGTTCCGCCATCTGTCAAGCGCATACTCTCGGGAAAACCGGGAGAAAAATCCGTTTGGGAAGCTGGTAATTTGGCGCGGCTGTGGTATATTCGGGGTGTGGAAAATTCTTTGACTGGAGGAACGTGATAATGAAGAAAACAATCATTTTGGTACTGGTTTTAGGGCTGATTCCGCTGGCCCTGTTCGCCGACTTCGGCATCGGCGGGGCGGCTTTTTATAATTCCCCGGTGCTGATCGGTGAGGATGTCCCGGCATCCACCGAGGGCCTCGGCCTGGAAGACTTCACCTTCGGCGCCAACGCCCGCTTCAAGCTGAGCCTCTTTCAGCTGGACGCCCTGGCCCTGCTGACCCTGGGGGACGCGGCCAATGTCAAGGGCTTTTTGGATGCGGAGCTCTGCCTGGACCTGCTGATTCTGCGCCTGTCCGCGGGAGCGGGACCCAAAATCGACTATTACTTCGACAGCGGCGATGTCGAAACCGGCTTCAATGCCAAGGCCAATGCCGATATCAAGCTGGGCAAGCTCTCTTTCGGGCTGAGCTACATCATGGACATGACCATCGACGGCGGCATAGCCCTGGACAAGAGCACCGGGATGCTGGGCGCCACGGTGATGCTCTGGAAATAAGCTAAGAAGCGGATTCGTCAATCGGGCTTTCCGGAAATCCTTTCCGGAAAGCCTTTTTTTTGCTTCCCCGGGACTGGGGACGGGGCTTCCGGGTGCGGCGGTTGACCAGGGCGATGCCCCCGGCGATCAGCACCAGGGCGGCCAGGAGGGCGGTTGAGAGGGGCTCACTCAGGAGCAGGCTGCTGACCGCCACCCCGGAAACGGGGGAGAGAAAAGCGAAAACGGTCAACCCGCTGGCGCTGTAGCGGTGTAAAAGGACGGTCCAGACGATAAAACAGAATCCCGCCACCACCAATCCCTGATAGAGCAAAGCCGCCAGGACCTCTCCGTTAAGCTGCAGGGCTCCGGGTCTTTCCAGCACGGCGCTGGCGGCGAACCAGAAGGGTAGAGACATCAGGGCCTGCCAGAACACCAGCTTCACAGGCGGGATGCCCCGGGTGAGCTGCTTGGTATACACAAAGCGAAAGCCCACGGCCATCCCGCTGATCAGCACCATGAGGTCCCCCGTCAGGGTGGCGAAGCTGCCCGTGCTGAGGCTTTCGGCAAAGACCAGAACCACACCGCCGAAGGCCAGGGCCAGGCCGGCGACCTTGCCCGCATTTAGGCGGTCGCCGCCGATCATATAATGGGCGAAAACGGTGGTGAAAAAGGGATAGGTGAAGATAAAGAGGGTCGCGCGGCTGGCCAGGGTCCGGCTGGTGCCCGCATAGAGCATACAGATCTGGAAAACGAACAGGAACGTCAGGAGCAGAAGCTTCTTCGTTTCTCCGGGGACGGGGCGGAGGGGAATATGCCTCAGCCGGGCCCAAAGGCCGATCAACGGCAGGCTGATCACAAAGCGGATGCCCGCAGTCAGCAAGGGCGGTAAAACGCCCAGGGCGATTTTGATGCTTACGGTGTTGATCCCCCAGAGCACGACGACCAGAACGGCCAGGGCGGCTGCCGCGGGGTTCAGCCGCTGGTTGAATGTTTTCACGGATGCCTGCCTGTAGATGTGGTTCGGCGAGCATAGAACGAAGGTCGCGGCCTGTCAAGCGACGGGACGTTTCAGCAGGCAGGCGGCCGGCAGATGTCCCTTAGGGCTACCCGCGGATGTCTGTGCAGACAAAAAAGGGCCCGCGGCCCTTAGATTTCGCCGGTGGTAAAGGAGGAAGAAACCCACCAGCGAAGCCCGACCGCGGGCTAAACACATAGGAGGTACTGCCTACTAGAATATATCCCCCTATATAGAAAAAAACTTGAATTTCAGGAGGATACAATTTTTTTTCAGGGAAAGAAACGGAGAGACTTCATCGGTTGCCAACCGGGCCGCCATGGCTTATGATCAGAGAGTGCTATTGTGCAACTTCGATAAAGCGAGGTGAGGTCCGGTGGAGGAACGAATCGGCGAGGCGCTGGTGCGGATAGGCGCCATGAAGCCATATCAGGTCGAGGATGTGCTGAAGGTACAAAAACAAGGGGATGGGCGTTTGTTCGGTGAGATTGCCATTGAACTGGGTTATATCGATGACGAGGCGATCCACCACTACCTGGAGTCCCGCTAGGCCGGCACTTTCTCTCTTTCGATGATGCAGTGGGTATTTCCCCCGGCGTCGTTGAACCAGAAGAAGATGCTGTCTTCCTGGCGGGTGAAGCACTCCCGGAAACTGCGGCCGCTGCAGGGGGTGATCATTCCGTACCGGGTCACGGCTTTTTCGAATAAAAACTGTTCCAAACTGCTCATGCGCTGTCCTTCATCTCCTTCTGTTTTTCTATCGGCAGCCTGGAGGAATAGGTGCACACTTTTTCCCCGCCGCGGAACGGGCGGGGAACGGCGGGGGTGAGATGGCCTGGGAGATCGAACGTAAATTTCTCGTACACGGTGACGCCTGGCGCTCGCAGACGGCGGGAGTCCACTGCCGGCAGGGCTACCTTTCCCTGGACCCTGAGCGCAGTGTGCGGGTTCGGGTGGCGGGCGGCCGGGGAACCCTGACGATCAAGGGTCTCGGTCTGAAGGAGGCTCGGCCTGAATACGAATACGAGATCCCTTTGCCCGAGGCGGAGGCCCTGTTGGACGGTCTCTGCATCACCCCCCTGATCGTCAAGACCCGCTACCGGGTTCCGTATCAAGGCCTGGTCTGGGAAGTGGATGTGTTCGCCGGGGAGAATGACGGCCTGGTGCTGGCCGAAGTGGAGCTGGAGAAAATCGGCCAGGAAATTTTACTGCCGCCCTGGGTGGGCGCAGAGGTAACCGGGGATCCACGCTATTTCAATGCCGCGTTAGTAACGCATCCCTTCTCGCACTGGAAAGAGGCCTGAGCGCCCGGTTCCCGACGGAACCATACTGTAAGCCCCGTTCCCCTGCCGGGGATCTATTCCAGGCGTTTGCGGAAACGCAGCACGCTGATTCCGAAAATCACGATCCCGAAAACCAGGAGCGCCAGGGCCTCCTGCCAGAGCTCCGGAAGCCCCACCCCTTTTAGAAACAGCCCGCGGACAATCACGAAATAATAGCGCAGGGGCAGCAAATAGGTGAGAGCCCGGATCGAAGCGGGCATGTTTTCAATGGGGAACACGAAGCCGGAGAGAAACACCATGGGCAGCATCACGAAG
>Ga0272442_10002374_pt1 | contig 27428 bp, 19 predicted proteins | sample SSMForm2O_FD_200262 | JGI IMG/M metagenome (GOLD analysis project Ga0272442, IMG submission 200262) | Marine sediment archaeal communities from Little Sippewissett salt marsh, Falmouth, MA, United States - SSM-Form-2O | ecosystem: Environmental > Aquatic > Marine > Wetlands > Sediment ... | reverse complement strand
ATTTTACCTCACTTGCTCCAGTTAATGTAGGTTTTTCTGGAGGTTCTCCTGTGCCTGATCGGTATAATTTTAATTCGTCAATTGCACCATCAAAATACATTGTTGCACTGTTACCCTTTCTTCCGATTTTAGCTGTTTTGAAATCGTCGGCATTAAAAGGGCATTGCCATTCAGTTATAGTATCTTCTTTGCTACCATCTACCCACATTTCCATTGTTGGATTTGTAGTTGCACCAAAATATTTTCCTTCAACATGATACCATTCGCCATCATTATAACCAGGATCGGATGTTGCATTAATAGTACACTCTATTGTTCCAACTCGGAAAATAAATTCTCCAACAGGACTCATTTCAAGATCACAAAACAAATTATCTCCTTCAGTATGGCACATGCTGTAAATTATTCCAGTACTGGATGCGGATGATTTAACATAGACATCAACTTCATAATCATCACCCTTATTAAATCCCAAAGCTTCTGAATGATCGTCTAAATCAACATATGCATCTTCGCCATTAAAGTTCAAGGCAAAACTTGAGTAACCAGTTGTCCATGTCGCTCCAACAATGTCTCCATCATAGCCATTTCCTGAATCATCACCCGCAATTGAACCTGTTCCTTCATCAAAGCTCCAATATGCTAATTCCCCAGCTCCTAGAGTCATTTTTTCTGAATAACTGCCTAAACCTGATGTGACACTTAATCCAACAAATAATATTAAAATTCCACACACCAAGCTTCTTCTAAATAATATATTTTCCACGTATAATGCCTCCATATTCTTATCTATTATACTCAAATATGATTTTGAATATATAAATGTTTGGTAAAAAATAAATGTATAATTATCTAAAAATTTCTAAGATTTAAAATTACAAAAAACAGATGTTCAATTTATTTTTTAAAGAAAAAAATATTTTGGATTATATTGATTATAATCCAAGTAAATTTCTTAATATTGGAAAAGCAAAAGGATATTGCCCTAATATTCTTTCCAAAATATTAAAAGAAAAGTATACTCCTTTTGATTTAGGGGCAGTTACTTTAAGGGTCCCTTCTCCACTTTTTCCACCTAATTGGTCTACAACATATGCTTTTATGGTGTAACTGCCTTTATTGTGCCAACTATGTGAAATTGTAATCTCATCTCCCGAAGCAACAGGACCTTTGTTATCCTCAAAACCATCTCCCCATTTAATGTAATAAAAGAGATTGTCTCCTTCTGGATCCGTAGATACAAATTTGTAATCATAGTCTGTGTCTAGTTTGGATAACTGTTGTCCTGAAACAGATGGCGTTTCCGGATTCTCGTTTCCAACTCTAATAGGAAAAGTACTCTCCGTACTTTCTTGATTAAAAATATCTTTTGCTTTTGCTTTAATTGTATATTTTCCGTTTTCATCCCATATATGAGGTACTTCAATTTTTTCATCGAAATCATACGGTCCTATCCATTCTTCTATGCCGCCATCTCCCCATTCAATCCAATAATATAAGTCATCTTCATCTGCATCATCTGATTCAAATGAAAAATCAATTTCCGAATTGGGTTCAGCGTATCCTGGACCAGTTATTGCTGGAGGATCTGGATATTGGTTGCCGATTGCAACCCATTTAATAGCAAAAGGACCATTATCCCAAACATCCTCGACCTGTGCTTTAATTTCGAATTTACCATTATCTGAATATTTATGGGTTTTTGTAAATTGATCACCGGACTGATAGGATCCAAACCAACCTGTGTTTGTACCATCGCCCCAATCAATGTATGCTTGCATTTCATCTTCTTCAGGGTCAGTAACCTTGAAAGTAAATTCCAATTCCTCATTTATTTCTCCAATGTCAGGCCCCGTAATCTGAGGATGATTCTGTTTATTTCCACCTGGAAATTTAATAATTTTAAATTCGTCTATTACACCATCAAAATAGTCTGTTTGATTAAGGCTTGTTCTTCCGATTTTATCTTTATTAAATTCATTTGCTGAAAATTGACATATCCAATGAGTTATAGATATATCCTCATCATCATCAACATAGATAGTTATAGTTGGGTTTGCGGTAATTCCATTATACCAAATCTCAACATAATGCCAACTGCCATCGTTGTAAGAATCCTCTGTGCACATATTCACACCGCAACTTAAAACCCATGTTTTGTATTGTATTGTTCCATTTGGATGTAGGGCAATTTGAACCCCTGGATTGTATGAATCAGATTTGCTTGTGCTGTAGATTACACCTGTTTCTTCGCTAGATGATTTAAACCAAAATGAGAATATCATATCATCAGTTTTATTGAAACCTAGATGTGGTGAATAAGAGTCCAGTGCAACGTAATCATTTATCCCATCAAAATCAAGTGCGTAACTAGAATGTCCTGTTACCCATGTCGCTCCATAAATATCCCCATCAAATTCATTTCCTGAAGAATCATAAGCAATATCTCCACTGCCTTCATCAAATTTCCAATAACCTGCTACATAATCGTCATAATCATATTCCATAGTAATTGGATTTTTTTCATTTGTTTGTTTGAAGATTTTACCATTAATACTTGTAGTACCTAATACAAGAATTAACAAAACTGCTAAACATATAATATTTCTTTTAAATTTACTTTTCATATATTTGCCCCTGTTACATTCTATATTTTCATATTATATAAAACTTCTCTTAGTTTATAACCTAATATCATACTATAAATCCCCTAATTTTTTCACAACTTATAATTGGTATCAGGTAATAAATTCCTATTATATTATTATAAATAAAACCATCTATTTAAAATTTTCCACCATAATATGTTTCAAACTTAGTAAATTAGGATAAATGATTTATATTTTTCCGAGAAATATAAAATCTATATATACAAAAATTATAAATATTATTCTCGACAGTAATATAATTGAAAATAAAAAATAATACAACTAGGAAAATGGGATTTTTATGTCACTAATAATACAAATTATGGTTGGATTTATACTTGCCCTTATAATACATGAGTCTACTCATCTTTTAGTTCTTATCTATTACAAGGTTCCTATTAATGCAATTATTATTACAAAATGGAGTGGATTAGGTTTTCTTGTAGAAAATGAAAAATACATCAATGATAATAGAAAACTAATACTTGTTCATTTTTTACCTTTAATTTGGTGTCTTATTTACTTTATAAATCCAAATGAACCTTTTTATTTGATGTTCCCATTAGTAAATCTCTCGGGTGGTATAGGTGATTTCTATGTATTTGCTCGTATTGTTACCCTCCCTAATTACAAAAGGGTTATTTGGGCAAACAACTGTGACAAAAAAATATTAAATTCAATTTTATGGAAAAAAGAACTACGATCAAATAATATTTTTCAGGAATAATTTTTATTCTTTATACGCTGATTTCTATTGACTATGTGAAGTCCAATTATAACTAAAATACCACCAATAATAAAGAATAAAGTAATTTTTTCATCTAATAAAATAACACTAAGAATTGTAGATAAAATAGGGACAAAATATAAATACACTCCTAATCTAGATGCACTTTTTACTTCTAAAGCAATGTACCATAAAACATACGAAATTACTGTGGGAAATATACCTAGAAATATAAGAACCGCCCAACCTTTTATCGAAAGATTTGATATCTCCTCAAAAAATGAAACATTTAAAAAAGGAATTAATCCAAGACTGCCTAATAAAAAAGCATATGCTGTTAAAGATATCGGTGAGTAACGAGTTAACATTTTTTTCCCTGCAACCGTGTAACCAGCTCCAACTATTGATGCTATGACAACTGTAAATAATCCAGATGTATATCTTATTTCTAAAGAGAGAATCGATTTACCAAAAATAGATATAATTAAAACTCCAATTAATGCAAGTATCACCCCAAACGCAACATATCTAGTAATTTTCTCCTTTAAAAATATCATTGCAAAAATTACAACGAAAATAGGTATTGTAGCAATTATCAAACTGGCAATACTTGCAGAAATGTATTGCTCTCCATAATTTAATCCCAAATGATATATTACAATTCCTAGAAATCCCAGCAAAAAAATGGGGATAATATCTTTTTTTTGTAACGTTGAGAATCTTTTAGGAAATATCACAAATAGAATAAGGAATAAAATACAAGCGATTAAAAGACGGATTATTGTAAGATTTACAGGTGATAACTCTTCCAATCCAATTTTAATTAATGGAAATGCAAAAGCCCAAAAAACAACTGTTATTCCAATTATAAATAAAATTTTTTTTTGTGAAACATCAGTTTTAAAATCCTTAACCTTTTTCGTCAATTGCTACAGGCAATGTACAATTGATATAAAATCGTTTTTAATATATTACAATTTTTTTTCAAATTCAATCAATTCTAAAAGCATATGTATATGCTTATGTAGGTACTTATGTACAAGATTAATTACACGGCAAAATAATTTATTAACAATAAATAAGTATCAATATTTGTAGAGGATGACGGACGGGATGCAAAAAAAAGAGGAGTTAGAGTGTTCTTTCTTATCAAAAAAACCTATTGTTGTTCGAGCATTAAGAAGAAGTAATATTAGAAGAAAAATTGCTGAATATCTTTTTGATATTAGCCCAAGTTATAGCTACACATCTGATATTGCATATCATGTAAGAACCACTCCCTCTAATGTTATTGGCGCTATCAGAGGAATACAGACTAGATATAAGGAGGAGGAATCTCTTCTTAGCCTCGGTATTATTAATGAAAAAAATTATGGTAATAATATTAAGCTATATGGTATAACCTCTTTTGGCAAAGAAATGATAAAAACTATCAAAGAGCGATGATTTTCTAATTTTTAAAAAATACAACATTTCTCCATAAAAATTCAACGTTTCATTTAAAATACATTTAATAATATTTAAATACTAATTGCAGTATATAGTATTAGGTATGATATTTTATATCATTGCCGGGAGGAATAATTGTGAAAAAAAAAGTATTAGGAATTTTTGTATGTATGCTGTTGATCGGTACTGCTAATGTTGCTATGGCTGACTGGAGTGAAGGCGATGGATTTAAAATGCATTTTCCCCAACTACCTAATCCTTACGGATGGGACGTGGATTTTCATGATTGGATGTTGGGAGACGATTGGGAATGTACGGAAACCGGACCTGTTTCAGACATTCATTTTTGGATATCTTGGTTTGATGATGCAGTAATGGAAATACCTTGGATTAAGGTAAGTATTTATACTAATAATCCTGGACCACCGAGTATGCCAGCAGATTTAAAATGGAGTAGAGAATTTGATATAGATGATTTCATAATAGCTGGTCCTTGGGAAGGGCAACAAGGATGGTTGTGGCCATATGGTGAATTTATTGAGAATAACCATATGTTATACTGGCAAATCAACATTCCCGAAATCGATGATCCCTTCGAACAAATTGCTGGAGAAATGTACTGGTTAGTTATTCAAATGCCTTATTACGATCCCCCTTTTGCGGTAGGTTGGAAAACTTCAATTGAGCAATTTATGGATGCTGCAGTATGGGGTTCACCTGGTAGTTGGCAACCAATTCATGATCCAATAAATGGTTTACCACTTGATTTTGCGTTTGTAATAACCACCGAAGAAGGTCCAGAACCAGAATGTTGTCTTACAATTGAAAGTATGAGTGGTGGACTTTTAAGCTCACCTTCTTCGCTAAATGTTAAAGCTGTAATAAAAAACACTGGTACTGCTGAATGTAAGGATATTAGATGGGATTTTTCATTTTCTGGAGGAATAGTTCTTTATGGGCCAAAAGGTGATACTATACCTTCTTTACTTCCTGGAGCCACTATGACTGTTGGTTCAAATATAGTCTTAGGACTAGCTATTCCAGGTTTATTCCCAGGTAATGTGACCATTAAAGCTGACTGTACAAATAATGCTTGTCCACCAGCAATCATGACAAAACAAATGTTTCTATTTTTCCTGTTGCTTAACTTGTTTTAATAGAAACACATTCTACCTTTTTTTTTTAATTAACTTCATTCCCAAATTATTGTTCCTTTATTTGAAATTTGATAAAATTGATGTTCAAGCATTCTTTTATGGTTACTTTCTTCGTTGGCTAAATTCTTAAATATATTTTTCTCTTTAGTAACTGTTAGAACTTTTGAGATTTTCATATATCTATCCTGAGCATCTTTTTCAGCTTCAATAGCTAGATTGATAATATTTACAATTTCGTCCCTGTTTGGCTCAAATTCACCTTTAACTTCAGGGCTTACTTTATTTGTATTTGATTCTGTTTCTTCTTCCTTGATTTTTATGCCTTTGTCTAAAGACTCAATTATCTTCTTTACTTTTGAATAATGATTTTCTTCAAAATCAGCTAACTCTTTAAAAAAATTTTTTCCGGCTTTGCTTTGTGCTTTTTTACTTGCTTCTATATAAAATTCTTTTGATTTCTTTTCACTAATCATTGCTTCGACTAGCAGATTTTTTAAATTAGAATTAAGCATAATATCTCATCCTAGAATTATATAAAACTTAGGTAATTAGAATTGTATTATTAAATTTACCACCAAATTTAATAATTTAATCAAAATATTGTAAACGTACAAAAAATAATTGTATAAAACAGATGACCATATAATTAATAAATAAGGAGTTTATACATTTTTTAATGTTAAAAAGTGTACAAAATATTTATAACAAAAAAAATAGAAGAAAATTGTCCGTGAATGACATTTTTACAAAAAATAACTATAGAAACATTTTATTTCTAATTGATATTGCTAATAAATACGGTCAAAAAATAACATTACATCATTTAAAATATGCATTGGTTAAAAACCATGAAATTGATTTAAGAAATAAAAAAATAAAACAAAATCTTGACAATTTTTTCTCTTCAGTTGTTCAGGATGAAATTAAGGAACATTTTACTATATTGTATAAGATTGGAGAAATAAGCAAGAGCGAATTTAAAAATAAAATCACAAAAAATTCAATAACCCAGTTAAGAGAATATGGTTGGTTAAATGAAAATAATAAATATACTACGGTTCAAAATTTAGTCAACCACTTAGCTAAACTAAAAAATTTGGATATTATTAAATCAAAAAAAGATAGAAAAAAAAGGTATCCATATTATTTAATGACAAAAAAAGGAATGAAAGAATTTCATAAATTTTACTTAAAATTTCAAATTGATAAAATGTCCGATGATGAAATAAATAAATTGCTGGATCAATATAACAAAATAACTCAAAAAAATAAATGATTTTAAATAAGAAAAGAAAATTTCAGTGTAAAATACATTTTTTAACATTAAAAAGTGTATAATTATTTCGTAAATAACAAACGTGTTTTAATATTTGATATCACTTTTAATCAATTGAAATTAAAATTTATTAACTTGAAAAAAAGTCGGGATTGAAATACTATTACATAAGCCGCTGGGGGAATAGGATAAATACTTCAATTCCCCAACATAAAATATACCTTAAATCGTGTTATTCTATGACTTGATTTTTATAGTATATAAAATTAACCCATATTTCGGTCAAGCATTAGCACGGTTTTTGATATTTAATTTAACTAATATCATATGGTTTTTGTGCTGGACTCCAATCTATATTGAACCATGGAAATGGAATTATAAAATTTCCAAGACTCCTTGTACCGAAAATTATTTTAGGAAATATTCGTGGTCTATCCCAGTAATTATTCTCCCATGTATTTGTACAATTGTTGAAACTAGCTTGTAGTTTATTATTATGGAAATTGTTTTTCAGAATAGTATTGTTGTTTGACTCTATAGGTAAGATACCAAACCGGTTCAAGTTAATTTTATTACTTTTTAGGATGTTGTTGTTTGAATCATATAACTTTATGCCTTTATTATCATTTGAGATGATGTGATTATAAGATATGTTGTTATATCTAGAATTATAAAGATTGATACCATCCCATTTGTTAGAACTAATATAGTTGTCGGAGATATTGTTGTTTTTTGAATCACGTAAGTAAATACCATAATAAAAGTTGTTTGAACAAATGTTTTTCCTTAATGTGCAATTATATGTTTTACAGAGTTCAATTCCAACAGATGTGTTGGATAAATCTAGAGTCTCAACTGTAATATTAAAACATCTTGCAAGTATAACCTGTCCAGCATTTGTAATTATTTTATCTGATTCATCCTGAAGATAAACAAGAGGTTTACCATTTACGGTATTGCCGTCAACAATCCTATGAAATGAATATGGCCACCCTAGGAAAAGACCGGCGTTGTAAAAAGAGTTGTCAATGATTTTGTCATTGGAAATGTCAAAGGAATCCACTAGATATATTCCATCGTCTAAGAAAGTATTACCTGTAATGAGATTACCACTACCACTTGAATCATATATGCCCCCACCATTATTCGATATTACATTACATTTGATGGTGTTGCGATAGGCTCCAATCATGAATATTCCATAATTATCGTTCATAATTATGGTGTTATTCATGATGATGTTGCAACATTGATGACTAATCCCTATACCAAATTTATGGTTAAAAATGATATTATTATTTGAAATGTTATTGTATTTTGAATCTATTTCAATTCCAGAAGGTCCTGTTTCAGGGTACGTATCACCATTTCTTACTGTAAACCTGCTAAAGTTTACCCAATCAGCAGAAATATAAGTGACAACGCCATTTCCACCACCATCAATAATCGTAGTATCCTTATCTTCTCCAATAAGACTTATTGATTTATTTATAACAATATTTTCAAAATAAATACCACTTGGAATGTAAATCGTGTCTCCATCTGATGCATGGTCTATTAATCCTTGAATATAACCAGATGATTTAGAACCACTAAAAGTTGTCTTTTTAGCTATTATTCCAATTGTAGAAGGGATTACACTGGCTCCAATAAACAAAATTATTATTCCTAAAATTAGTCCTTGGCTTAATAAACAATTTTTCATTTCTTTTTCCTCCCAAAATATGTGATAATTGTAATGTTATTTAACTATATTAATTTTTATCCATCTTGTCTATATATAAAACAATAATCTTAATACATTTTACTAGTATTTTAATTGGAACATCTGTAACAAAATTTATTTACGGTTTTTTCAGAAAAAATATGCTAATTCTCTAAATGTCATATGGTCTGAGTGCTGGTCGCCAGTCGATATTAATCAGAGGGATTATTGCAAATTTGAGTTCAATTTTTCCAAATATAATTTTAGGTATAATTCGTGGTCGGTTCCAATAATTATGACTCAATAAATTATTGCTTTCTATGAAAAAAACGTTTCTTTTATTCAAGATAAAGTTGTTTTCAGCGATGACGTTTTTACTGGAAAAATTAAGGAATATGCAATAATTTCTATTATATAAAAACGTGTTACCAATTATGGTATTACTATTGGCTGCAAAAAGATATAGTCCTTCTAAATTGTTTGAAATTGTATTATTTTCTATGGTAATGTTTTCACAATACCATTCAACGACTATACCCTTTTGATTTTCAACTAAGTTATTTTCTAAGAACATATTATTTTTTGATTTTTCAAATTTGATACCAAAGTTGTTTTTTGTAAAATTGTTTGAATTAATTGTATTTTTTACCGAATCTTTTACATATATTCCTTCTTTTAAATTTGAGATAATGCTGTTACCTGTGATATTATTGTTGTTTGAATTATTAAAAAATATTCCATATCTTAAGTTTGAACTTATGATATTGTATGATATTTTATGGTCGTTAGTATACTCTAGATTTAATCCATCTTCAAGGTTAGAACTGATGATATTGTAAGATATTTTGTTGGTTAAACTACCTTTATAACCCTCACATTCAGATATTATCCCAACACCATTTTTTGAAATATTATTATAAAGAATGTTATTATGACTGTTGTCACAACATAATAGTATACCACTGCCTTGGTTTGAAAATATATCATTATCAGTTATATTATTGTAAGCACCTTTTAGTCTTATTCCCGTACCTGTATTAAAGCAAATATCATTGTCTGTAATTCTGTTGTTATCTCCGTTAAAATCTAATCCATTTAAATTATTTGAAATTATTATATTGTCAGTTACAATATTATTAGAGCCCTTGATTGTTGTACCATTACCGTTGCTTAGGAAGATATTGCCTGAAATTGTATCATCATGTCCACCAAGAATCCCGTTGTTAGTATTGGAAATAAAGGTATTATTAAAGATGTAATTATTGGATCCGCCTAATTCCATGCCATTATAGTTAAATATAAAAATATTATCGGATATAGTATTATTCAATCCATAAAGTTCTATACCACATATGAGGTTTGAACTAAATTTGTTTTTTATGATACTACAATTATTAGAATCAGCCAATATGATAGCTTTAAATGTACTGGTTATTTCCATATTTCTGACAGTGATGTTACTGCAATTTATAAGATATATTTGTCCTGCATCATCAATGGTTCTATTGGACTTGTCCTCTAAGTAGACAAAGGGTTTTCCATTTATTGTATTGTTTGAAAAAATGTTGTTACAATTGTAACATATAGGTGAGATTGAAATATCTGTATTTAAAAATGAGTTATTACGTATAATATTGTTACTGGATCCACCCCACCACCCACCACTAAGATATAGACCGCAATAGCTAAAAGAATTATTCATAATAGTATTGTAATCTGATCCATAAACACGCCCACCAGCTAAAACCAAACCATAACCGATATTGTTAGAGATTATGTTATTATACAGCATGTTAAAGTCGGACACCCCATAATATACTCCTTGACCGTTGTTATTGATTGTATTATTAGTGATACTGTTAAAATTGGAACCTTTGAGCCGGATGCCATAATCATTATTTGAAATAATGGTGTTTTCTGAGATGGTATTGTGGGATGAATTAATTTCAAATCCTGTATTACCATTTCTTATCGTGAAACCACTTACGTTCACCTTATCCGTATTAATTTCAACAACAACACTACCATTGCCATCTATAATTGTGGTATCTTTATCTTCTCCAATAAGACTTATTGATTTATTTATGATGATGTTCTCATAATATGTTCCACTTGGAATATAGATAGTATCACCATCTGACGCATTATCAATCAGATTCTGGATGTATCCCCTTGAAATAGTCGCTTTCAAATTAGATTTAGTATTTTGAAAGTTATTTCTATCTATAATGATCCCACCAATGGAAGATGCTATACCCACTCCAATGAACAACAGAGTTATGACTAATACTAAAAAATTCCTAATTTTACAGCAAATCATTGGTCATTACACCTCAATATCATATTTTTTAAGAGCAGGTCGCCAATCAATACTGAACCATGGTATCTCTTTTGAAATAATGTAGGTTATCTTAAAAATTCCAGAAATAGTTATTGGTAATAACCTACCCTGATTCCAGTAGTTTCGATACCACCGATTGAAAAATGCATTGATAATAAATGCATCTTTCTTGTTATTTACAAAGTTGTTTTCAAGTATTAGATTGCCTCTAGAACTGAAGCAATATCTGAAATTCCAATATCTGCCATAGTCGCTTAGTAGTATCCCATTCTCACCATTGTTGGAGATTATGTTTCTAATGATTTTGTTACCTCTGAATGGATAATGATACACAGTTGCCCATGGAACACCCCTAAAAATAGGGTAAAATATTATCCCATCATAGCTGTTCGAACTTATCTTATTGTAACTGATAGTGTTTCTTTTGCAACCTTTCATAATTATTCCATATGTATTATTGGAAATCGTGTTACCTGTAATAGTGTATAAGCTGGAATTTTCGAGTTCGATACCAACTTCATTGTGTGAAAAGTTATTTCTCGTAATATCGCTCCGACTATTATCACTGAAATCCCAACTATAACTACTATAGTCATAACAAATGCCTACTTCATTGTTGTAGAAGTTGTTACAAGTAAAAGTATTGTGATGACAGGAGCTTCCAAGTAATATGCCGTCTCCACTATTATTTAGGAAGGTATTATCCAATATTGTATTGTAAGAACCTGTCATGCTAATACCTGACCCATTATTATTCAGGAAATAATTTCCTGAGATAACATTCTCTGATCCAGTTAGACTCATGCCCCGCCAGCTATTGTTTATGAAGATATTATCATAAATGATATTTTTGGATGCATCTACTTTCAAACCAAATACACTGTTGTTTAAAAAGTGGTTATTAATAATACTGGTTCTATTTGAAGAACTGATAAATAACCCCTCATTAAATTCTCTGATTACATTTCCAATGATTGTACTATTGGAATTAGAACATATACTTACAGCAGCCTTACCTTTTTCAATTATATTATTGATAATTTTACAAAAATCAGAGAAAATGAAGTAAATTGAATAATTGCAACAATTGAAATGGTTATAATCTATAATGTTGTTTTGACAATGGTCTGAATATATCCCAATCTCGCAAGAATCAAAGTTATTTCCACTAATTATATTGTTATTGCTTGAATGCACATATATACCTGGCTTATCCTCCTTGGTATCCACTATTGTATTATTTTCAATTTTGTTATCATGAGAATTATAAAGTTCCAAACCACACAAATCCGTTGTCATCGAGTTGTTTTTTATATAACAATCATTTACATCTTCCAACCTCATACAACAAGTTTCTTTCCCTGTTCTAAAATCGCATCCATTGATGGTAAATCCACAAAAAAACACATCATTTGAAGAAATAGTGACTGTACGGTTAACATGCGTGTTATCACTTCCATTACCTATAATACTCAATTTCTTTGTAATATATACATTATTGCATGGGTTGGCATACACTCCCTCATATACCCTGATTGTATCGCCATCGCTTGCATTTTCTACTGCATACTGAATGTACCTGTATGGAAAGTCTGCGGTACCAAGCCATGGGCCGCTGATGTTGTCATCATCAACATAAATTATGGCAGGTGTATTTTTGACAGCCAACCCGGTTGACAAACCCGCAAGGAACAATATAGTGGTTATACTGATGGAGATGAGGGTCTTGTTCAAAACAAACTCACCATGCTCTATAAATTAATATTTCATCAATCATGAAGAAACCGATGGTTGAAAACAGATTAAACGGTATGCTTTCATCAGATACCACCCTTAACCGAATTTGTATCGTCTTCTCACTATAACTATTCAAATATATCTTGCTATCATCCCAATCATCTGAGGGCAAAATGTTATATGTGATAAAGCTGCTCCAATTATTTGCAGATATATCCAGCATTAAGAAATCATGTGATTCTGTTTCTGCCTTTGAAAAAAAACTTAACATGGGATTTTTGCCCAGTTTTATCTCAGGGGATACAAGACTGTTGTTCATATTGTTGTTGTATCTAATTGTATTTTCATTTCCTAAGTACCAGCAGTGTGTGGGGGAAGTAGAATAGCTATCTGCTTCTGAAAGATGCCATAAATCTCCACCAATTCCTTGGGTGTGATCAACCGTTGTCCATTCACCAGGGGATTCACAGTTATCCAAGAAGTATACTTCGTAACTTGAAACTGTAAGATCCAACTCGCCGTTATAACCATCATAAATGGTAGGATTTTGATCATAAAGTCTGAACCAGGTATAATTGAATGCTTCTTCAGCTGATATGAAGCCGTTATTGTTAAAATCCGCAAAATCACTATCAAATGACTTAACTAAGATATTGGTAAAATCAAGGCCTTCAGGTGTCATCCATCCAACCTCATCCTCCTCTGTTGCCATTATAATGACACGATTGTCCCCATCTATCTCCTCTGAAAACTCCTTTTTGAAATCATCAGCTGAAAAATCTCTATTATATCCCATGGGAAAAATACTTTTTTTAAATGAATTGTTTTTTGGACTGTCGTTGAATCCCCCTGCATAGCAACTGTCGATGATGATGCATATTCCTTCAGATTCTAATTGATTCACAAGAAACTTCAGTTCATCATCTCTTAAGCATGTTAAAAGAGGGTATTTAAAACTCCAGTATGTGACTAAGACCTCATCACAATGGTCGGCCTCATCAAAAGGCGGAAGATCTAAGGGGATGTTGAACAATGACATTTGCCAACCATGTGTTGCGATATATATAACTGAAACATCATTTTCATCCTCCATTGCATCCAACCATCGAAATCCCCTTATGATATTGGTTTTTGTACCATTTTCACATGTAATCATTTTAATGTGGTCTTCCTGCCAATTATTAGATGAAACTAAGCAATTATACACCTTCTCTGCACTAAATCTACTTGAATTTTTGAACCTCGGATCCTCGCCGTAAACCCATGGAGCAACTATTAAAGCCCAATATTCCTTGCTTCCATAATCTGTTGGAGGACTAGAAGAATTTAATATTCCATTATTCTTTTCCTTACCATAAGTAGATGGAAAAATAATCGTGGCAACAAACAATATCGCTATGCCTAAAACTAGAACTTTTTTTAAATAACTACTTTTCGTAATATTTCCTCCCATAACTAAAATACGTTATATAAGATATAAATATTAAGTTTATAAATATTTGCTTATATTATTATTGCAACATTTGTAAATATAATATGTTGAAATAATCTTAACCCAGAATTAAAAAAATAATGCTATTAATGGTTCAATTCCCCAACATATTTTATATAACAAATGTTACATTTAAAAGGAGGAAAATTACTCAAATGAGCCGCTGGGGGGAATTGAACCCCCGACCTATTCCTTACCAAGGAATCGCTATACCTCTAAGCCACAGCGGCAAATTTTGCGTTTTGAATGTAAATAGGGTTTATTTTATTTTTGTGAGCGATAGTTATCTTTGCATTTTGACATTTTTTCACGATAGCTATTTATATTAATAGTGTCACACTTTATCACAACAATAGGTAGGATGGTAGAAAGATGGAAGGCAATAAGAGAATGGGTGAAGAAAAAAATTATTCATCAAATAAAAAAGTCGCTTCTCCAAAAAATACTTTGGATTTCATTCTATGGAAAACTGAACTAAATTCAGAATTACTCTCTTTTTGGAAATCAATGACAGAAAATGAACAAGAATAAAAAAATTAGGTTGTGAAATTACATGGCGTTTGAACAACTATCGTCAATAGGAAGTTTATTATCTCTTGATTCTCTAGCAATAAATGATACATCATTTATTATTTCATTAATTTATTTTGCAATATCAATTGTAATATATTCAATAATTATTTGGCACTTTTATCGTTTTATCGCCAAGAGGGACTGCTTTAAAATTAAATCAATTAAGCATCCAAAAGCTGTTGGTTTTTTGAAATATTTTTTTGGGTTTCCTTTTGTCGCATCTCTTTTCTTTCTGGGATTTTCATTGATGATGTTGGCATTAACTAGAAATTATGAAGTTCCTGAGATTCTAGCAACTTCCTTTGCTTTGATAACTGCAATAAGAATTGTTGCGTATTATAGTGAAGATTTATCCAAAGATGTTGCTAAAATGCTTCCTTTTGCTTTATTAGGTTTGTTTCTTGTAGATTCAACTTATTTTAACATGGAGGAAATAATGAATAGAATTGCCTCAATACCAGAATTTCTTGCTACTGCTTTACAATTTATTTTATTATTAATTATCACCGAATGGATTTTGAGATTATCACTTACGGTTAGCCGTCGTGTTATTAAATATAGACATCCTAAAACAATGATTGTAACTGGTGAAAAAACAGCCAGTTAAATTAATAATTTTTTTCAATCCCTCCTTTTTATTTTAAATAAATATAAATCATTTTTTTTTTATTAATTCTATTTGTATATTAAAATTTGGGTTGAATAGGAATATTTTTTAGAAACTTCTGTATTGTTATAATAAATGCGAAAGATAAATCCAATTGATTTACCAGATGTACAATCAAAGTTTTCCTCTTCAAAATTTAAAATTACAAGGGTTGGAGTTACTGGTGTTAAAAAACTTGTACATATAAAGCGTCCTAAAAAAGAATCTGTTATTCCTTTAATCGTTAACTTAGATCTTTTTGTAGATTTACCCGCCTCCCAAAAAGGTAGTCATATGTCCAGGAATTTGGAACTTGTATCAGATATTTTAGATATTAATCTTAAAACCCCTGTAGCTGATTTAGAATCGTTCTGTGCAAAAACAGCTGAATTACTACTTGAAAGACACGAATATGCAACTTTCTCAGAAGTTAAAGCTGAAGCAGATTATTTCAAAGACACAATTTACCCTAATGGAAAAAAAGGTTCGGAACCTTACAAACTTGTTTCAGAAGCACGGGTTAAGAGTAATGGTGAAACTAAGAAATTAATTGGTGTTAAGGTTATTGGTATGACTGCTTGTCCTTGTGCAATGGAATTAGTTAGAAAACTAGATTCACGCTCAAAAAATGCAGCAGTACCTACTCATAATCAAAGAAATATCGGAACATTAATGATAGAAGTTCCCCACAATCTAAACTATGTTGATGCAGATGAACTGATAAATATTGTTGAAAATTCTTTTAGCTCCCCTACTTATAGTATTTTGAAAAGAAAAGAGGAAGGAGAATTGGTTTTAAACGCTCATAAAAAACCAAAGTTTGTTGAAGATGTGGTAAGAGATATGCTTAGGAGCGTGTTAAAAAAATACAAGAATCTTCCAGATGATGTTCTGGTAATTGCCCGAAGTGAAAGTGAAGAATCTATTCACAAACATAATGCATTTGCTGAACGTATTACAACCTTGGGAGAATTAAGAAAATAAATTTTTCAATTTTTTTTTACAGGTTGTTTCTATTTTTATTTTAATCTATATTAAAAAGTCTTAAGAACATAAATTAAATTACTGCCCTTTATGACTAAATATCATATTGCATGTCTACCTGGAGATGGTGTTGGAAATGATGTAATGGAAGCTGCAAAAATTATACTTGAAACAGTAAATCTTGATGCTGAGTATATTTATGGTGATATTGGTTGGGAATTTTGGAAAAAAGAAGGAAACCCTCTACCCGATAGAACAATTTCCTTGTTGAAGGAAACAGATTGCTGTTTATTTGGAGCAATTACTTCAAAACCCAATGAAGATGCGCAAAAAGAACTTATTCCAGAGCTAAAAAACAAGGGCATTACCTATTCTAGTGCCATCGTTAGACTTCGCCAGGAGTTAAATTTACATACCAATATGCGTCCCTGTAAAGCATTTCCTGGTAATCCATTGAACTATAGAGATGATATTGATTTAGTGGTCTTTCGAGAAAATACCGAGGGACTATATGCTGGTGTTGAGTTTAGACCACCTTCTAAAGAAGTATTCAGTGCATTAATGACTCATAAAAAAATGAAGAGATTTGAAAGTACTCCTTTAGAGGATATTGCAATATCTTGTAGGATATTTACAAAAAAGGCATGTCAAAATATTGTAAGACAAGCCTTTAAATATGCAGAAGAGCACAATAGGAAATCAGTTACTCTTGTGGAAAAACCTAATGTCATTCGAGAAACCAGTGGAATGATGGTCCAAGAGGCAAGAAAAATTGCACAACAATATCCAGATATTAAGTTCTGGGAAACAAATGTAGATGCAATGTGTATGTGGTTGGTAAAAAATCCACAGGATTACGATGTGCTGGTTTCGTCGAATATGTTTGGAGACATCATCTCTGATTTAGCAGCACAATTAGTTGGTGGTCTTGGGTTTGCTGCCAGTGGTAATATAGGAGACAACTATGCAATTTTTGAACCTACCCATGGTTCAGCACCAAAATATGCTGGTCAATACAAGGTCAATCCTATAGCAATGATCCGATCCATTGAATTAATGTTGGACTGGCTAGGTGAAAAAAAACATGCATTGAGCTTAGATAATGCAATAGCTTGTGTGATTAAAGAGGGGAATGTTACTACATATGACCTTGGGGGAACTAGTACCACTTTACAAATGGCAGAAGAAGTAGCAAGAAAATTCGCCAATGTGTAATTAATAATTAATTTTTCATAAAAAACCTTAAAAAATAAAATAAAAAAAAAGAAAAAAAGGAAAGATTTTTTTTGATTAAGTAAGCCTACTTTAAGCGATTTCTAAACCGCCTGCATATAAACCAAATACATAGGTAAAGAGACCCATTCCAACTTCATACATGCGTCCCATGTATAAGGAATCTCTGAATGTGACACGGTTAAATGTCACCCATCCCCATGACCTCTCGGTTGGGGTAATTTCTATGTATAGCAGCCTTATTGCTAATCCATGATTTACATTACCGAAACGATTGCAGCGGAATATTAATCCTTTAAGAAATACTCGCCCAATATCTAGTTCAGGTTCAATTTCTTTTTCTTGAGTAACTCCAGCTGCTAGGGGCACAGTAGCCAACATCAGCGTGCAGACAAGTAGGCCAATTATTTTCTTTTTCATAACCTTCATGATTTTTCCCCAAATCACTAATATCTCATGGACTATATAAATGTTTTGTTAATTTAAACAAAATTTCGAAGTAAATTACCCTCAAATCGATTAATTTTAGCCTTAGAAACCTTAAAAATTTCGTTGGAAATGTCAATTAAAAATTGTAAATAATCATCATTGCAAAATAAAATTCCATCCTTTCCAACAGGAGAGTCTAGCCGTTCTGTGCTACAAATCTCTAAAATAATTTTTCTCCCTATGGATTTTAATCCTGAGTTTTTAAATCCACTTGCAATTGAAGTTTTTAATAATTTATCTGCAATATAAATATCTTCACATCCAATATGAAAAACTGGCGATTGTGCTAGGATCCAAATTAATCCTTCTTCTGCACACTCAGAGGCTCTTTTTATATCCAGCAAATATACAATTCCGTGCCATTTACCTAAAAACTTAGCCCTTTTTTTATCTCCAATTTTAGGTATTTCTAAAAGTACAGTTCGTCCTGCACAGCTACTAGATGTATAACATTTTTCTATATTATTTAATATATTTAATAACGATATTATATTTTTATCAGTTTTTTCTTCAGATATTGCTTTACTTAATGATTTTAGAGCTTTTTCTTTTGCATCTATATATTCCTTTTGTACCATATTATACTCAACTATTGATTAATATCATATATAAACAAATTTCTTTTTTATTATAATATTTCGCTTTTTTAATTCTTTGAAAAATAATTGGCAAGGTACTATTTCATGAGGGCAAAATACACCTCTTTTATCTATCGATTCATTTAAAATCATTTGTGCAATGATTGATGTAGGATAAGCTGTTGTCCGCATCATCGATGTTATTTTATTTTCCTGATCGTAATAGTCAATCAAGTTATATTCTAATTTACATTTCTTTCCATCTTTAACACCTCTGCTAAGGACCTTTAAAAGAACGACATCATCTTCATTTTTTGGAAGATTCATATTCAGTAAAGTAGCCAGGATCTCTCTTGGAATAATTTTCTGTTTTCCGGTATTAATAGAATGCTTTTTTGCCATTCCCAAAGATAAAATAGTATTAAAATTATCACAATGGCCAGGATATCTTATAGTTTTATAATCAAGATATTTAATTTTATTTTTGTAAACAAATGGTAATGTTGAGCAACCTCCTGATGTTAAAAAAGCCTCCAGGTTTCCAAATGGTTTTGGAAAATATATTTTTTCAACTTCAGTCATCGATTTTTTCTGGATTATTTTGCCATGATCAAGTACAACAGATTTTTCAACATATTCATTAATTAATCCAAAAGGCGAAAATACTACTTGATAATTTAAAGGAGGTTTAGGATGTAAGGGTAACCCTCCGACTCTAATTTTTACGTAATCAATATCATTGATATTTTCAACAATATCTTTAACAATAACTGAAGATAATCCTGGTGCTAATCCACAATCAGGAATAATTGTAATGTCACTTTTTTTTGCATCTTTAGACAAACTTAGCTCTTTTTGTACCACATCATTGTTACCACCAAGGTCAATAAAATGTGTTTTTGTTTCAATGGCAATTTTAGATAAAATATAATTGTATTTGAAAGGAACTGCAGAAATTGCTAAATCATTTTCTTTAAAATGTTTTTTAATACTATTTTTATTTTCCAAATTAATTTTTACAAATTCTAATTTATCATTTCTTAGATTTTTTTTTGCTTTGCTATTTGAAGATAAATTCTTATCTGCGATGGTAAAAACATCTGACTTTGAAAAATTTACTAAGTCAAAAGTAATAGCATTTCCCATCATGCCAGCTCCTAAAATAAGAATTTTCATTAATATCGCCCTTAAAACCTGATCTAAAGGATGTTTAAAAATCATTTAATATTTTCTATTCTCCACTATATACTATTTTTATAAATTAACATTGATAAATTTTTAATGGTTTAATATTACAAAAAATATTATTTATATATACTAAAAAATATTGTAGAGGAATTTTTATTGATTTATAATGATTCAGATAAAAAAGAATAAATTTTTTTAGATTTTTTTAAAATGACTGAAGTCATCTCAAAATTGATTTCAACATAAAGTTTTATATATTTGATTTGCTATAGTTATTAAAAAGAACAAAAAATTTAGGGGAAATTATGAAGATGAGACAAAAAACTGTATATTTATTAGTGTTTATGCTAGTATTTTCAACTGCTATAGGGACGATGGCTTCATCAAATAATTTAAATCAATTTAAAGCAGAACCAACAGAATTTGCTGATTTTTCGCATACAATTCTTGGAGAATTTGGAACTGCTACCACTTGTGAACCATGTAAATATGCACATAGTGCTTTAAAGATCATTGATGCAAATAAAGAAGAATGGGAGTATCCTGTTTGGTACATCTCCCTGGTACGTAACAAAAATGCTCATGCATATGCACGATCATTAGAACTAAATTTATACTCTGAACCGACTGTTTTTTGGGATGGGGGGTATGAGGAAGATCAAGGTGCAACAAGTGTTGAACAATGTTTAACAATGTACAATCAGAGTATAAAAGCTTGTGGGCTTAGAGATGTAGCAGACATAGATATAGATATCGATGTTGACTGGCTTGGGGCTGTGAATCGAGTTCCAGAGGATGGTGAAACTGAAGTGGAGATTTTACCTACTTTGGCATGGAATCTTTCTGCTATGAATTTATCAGTTACGGTTGACAACAATGAAGCGTCTCAATATAATGGTCATCTTCATGTGTATGTTACCGAATATTCTTCTTCATATTGGTTGGATAAGTTTCATTTACCATATACCTACGCACTTCTAGATTATGCCTGGAATGAGGATGTACAAATCAGTTCTGGTGGTACCTGGCAAGATTCTATGATTTGGGACGGTTTAGATTATGATAATGGTAAATCAGGTGATGAAAAGGAAGTATTTGATGAAATATTTCAGGATAACACTGTGATAATAGCATCAGTCTTTGATGAAGATACAGAATATTCCGATGAGACTGCAGGTATTTTTGCAGGATATAATACATTCCCTAAAGAACATGATATATATTTGGGAACTACAAATCCCCCTCAAAAGATTGAATCCAATCAGTCAGCTCTGACTTTTGCTCCAAGTGATACGCTTGAGTGGAATACAACATATTATTGGAAGATTGTAACCTGGAACAACTTAGATGAGAAAGAAGAAAGTTCAGTGTTTAGTTTTACTACTAGAGACAACCACCCACCAAATGTTCCCAGTACCCCTTTTCCTCTACAAAATGCAACCAATGTACCTATCGACGTCAATTTAACTTGGAATGGTGGAGATCCAGATAATGATACTGTTTATTATGATGTATACTTCGGCAAGGAATTTCCTCCAGATTTATACAAAGAAAATATTTCTGAAACTTACTGTGATCCCTTTGGTGACGGAAGACTTGAATTTCAAACGAGGTATTTTTGGAAAATTGTAGCATGGGATAGATTTGGAGCTAACTCCGAATCAAAGAATTGGACCTTCTTAACACAGGCAAATGTCCCTCCAAAGAAGCCTAAAGATCCAGTTCCAGCCAATGGTGCAAATGGTGTACCCATTGAAGCAAATCTAACATGGATTGGAGGCGACCCAAACCAGGGCGATTTTGTTGATTACAAAATCTATTTTGAAAAGGATGATCCCGACCCAGAATATATTGGCACAATTGAAGATATAGATGCAGTACAGTCTGAGATTATTTATGATTTACCATACGATATGGAAATATTTAAAACATACTATTGGAAGATTGATGCTATTGATAGCAAAGGATTAACAACTGAAGGAGATGTATGGCATTTCAGCACAGGTATTAATGATCCTCCCATAGTAGTAATTACCGGACCAAGCAAAGTTAAAGAGGGGGTAGAAACTGATTATACCTTTACAATTACAGACCCCGAAAATGATCCAGTATGGCTTAAAGTCAATTGGGGTGATGGTAACATTACCGATTGGATGGGTAATTATTCGTCACCTAAAATGGTAAACTTAAGTCATTCGTGGTCACCAAAAGGCAATGTAGTTATATCTGCCAAAGCAAAAGACCCATACCAAGAAGGCGACCCAGACACACATGCTGTAAAAGTACCTTATATAAATTCTTTTACTACGACATTACTAAAAGTTATACAAAATTTAATGCAGCGTTTTCCAATTCTAAAAATTTTCTTCTCAATAATTTCAGTTGGTTTTTAAACATTTGGCGCATAAAGGTTAAATAAGAACATCTGCCATCTTTTCTATTTTTATTTTTTAATTTTTCAATAATACTAGGGGATAGATTGATATATGAAAATAAAATATTCTACAAATGAATATAATATAAATTTTAATTCCATCTTTGCTAATTTGATAAAATAAAAGTTTAATTTTGTATTATTAACATCTTCAATGTCTTTTCCGTTCCGAAATAATTTATTTTTATTATTAATGAAAATAAATATTAATACTATCAGGATTATAGTATTAAAAAAAAGTGTCTAATTATTTAAAATACAACAAAATATAACAATATTAGTCAAAAAATGACTTTAATTATTTATTAATAGTGTATCTTGAATTGATATTTAGTATTGAGTACTTAATATTATAATATAAAGAGTATATAAAATTAGGATAATTTTTATATACTTTCGCTTAATTATTATAATAATGATAATTTTTAATTTTTTAAAATATCTTCAAAATTACTATTATATGTTAACAAATCACAATTATTTAGAAAAATAAAATATAACAACCAAAATGATTTTATTTTGGATTATAAATAAAAACGCTAAAATTCGTATTACTTCCTTTCATAATTCTATATTTAAAGCGAAATATTTATAAAGGAATACATAATATGTATTAGTATACCGTTGAAAAACGGGGAGGAACTAAAATGAAGAAACACAAAGTTTTCTATAAGAAAAGGCTGATGAGAAACTCGATTACAGTGATATCGATACTTGTTGCAGTAGCCTTTGTTTTTGGCAGCTCAGTATCAGCAATAGATATAACAAACGATAACTTAATAAGTGAAAATAAAGTAGTTGATCCAATTTCCATGCCCGCTGGATTGGCACCTCAAGCCATATCGGCCCAAGCAATGGCAACTAACAATAACATTGATGGCATGAGGGATAATTATGCACCAGTGCCACTCGGCGAATATATGTGGTGTTATGCAGCAGCTTATGGTCCTCAAGGAGAAGGAACGTATAAATTTGATATAGAAAATCCTGGAGAATTTGAGCTTGTTGGTGCATATGCGAGTCTTAACTTCCTAGGTGGCGGTACTTGGACTTGTGATGAAAAGTACCTTGCTGTTGAATATCAAAACGGAGCATTGTATGAAGTAGACCCCGAAACCGGTGAATTAACAGAATATGGTGGCGGCGGTGTTGGTTTAAATGGTTTAGCATTAGATCCAGTGACAAACACCTTGTACGGTTGTTCTAGTTACGATTTATTGTTAGTAGATCCTGAGACCGGTGCACAAGAAGTAATTGGTCCATTTGGAACAGGCCAAACACATATAGCTCTTGCTTTTGATTCAGATGGAATATTATATACTTGGGATGTCAAAACCAGTGGAATGACTTATCTTTATACAGTTGACGTAGACACAGGTGAAGCCACAGAAGTTGGTTCAATGGGCAAGACTCTTTGTTATGCTCAAGATGGAGATTTCTTAAGATCCGAAGACCGATTGCTTTTAACTGCATGGATATATAATCCCGAATATGGTGGCTATCTCTGTGAAGTTGATAAAGAAACTGGAGAACTTGAAATTCTTGGCGCACATGACAGCAACGTTGAAGCAACCGCATCAATGTTCATGAATGGATGCGTACCATTTGAACACGATGTTGGAATAAAGGAAATTGTGGAACCCCAAGATGGTTATGCAGTTGACCCAATTATTCCCATACTGAATGTGAAAAACTATGGAAACCACAGCGAGATTACCGATGTACAATTTGAGATAATAAAGTGTGAAGCAGGACCATTATTACTGGAAGAGCACTTTGATACTTGGCCACCAGCTGGATGGTCATATTACGGATTTACTCATAGTGCCACAAATTATGCAATAGGAACAGCACCTGAAACCGCTTACTTGTATACGTCTTATATCTCAAATGGCTATCTAGAAAGCCCTCCAATAAATGCTAGCGGTTATGAGAAAATCAACCTAAAGTTCAGGATGTTTTGTGATGTGTATGATCCATACTATATGCCTTACTTCTACATACACTACAGACAAAATGCATCTACCTCTTGGCGTGATGTCAGTCCTTGGGATAACCCAGTAGCTGAGGATCTTGGACCTTTACCATACGAAATAGGATGTTATGGTTGGGGTGAAGACCTAGGGTCTGAATTCCAAATGCGGTTCTATTGGGGTAGCTATTACTACTACTTGGAATATGGAAGTGGTCTGTACATTGATGATATCGTGATTGAAGGATGTGCTGGTTGTGCAGAGTATGCAGAGTTAGTTGAAGATGCAGAAATTCCATGGGACACCGAAGTATTAGTAGATTTCCCAGGATGGACACCAAGTGAATGGCAAAATGAAGAATACCAAGATACTTGGGAAGAATACCCATTATCTGCATATACATTGTTACCAACTGATAACAACTCAAGGAACAACAAGAAGCAAATGTTGCTCTCATTGTACTATCCATTCTTGCATGATGTTGCAGCAATAGATATCGGTGGCCCTGAAGATGGACCTGGTCAAGTATTCCCGATTACTGCCACAATAACAAACATCGGTCAGTATGAAGAATGCTGTTTCAAGACACATGTGCAAATAGCTCAAATATCTTCTAGCAGCTCTGACCTATTATGTGAAGAATATTTCCCAACTTCAACATTCCCACCCGCTGGATGGACAAGAACCAATACTAAATGGGATTACAGCTCCTCAAGCTATGCTGGAGGATCACCTTATGAAGCAAGGTTCTATTATTCCCCATCAGAAACAGGAATGTTCCGCTTGTACACACCTGGAGTCGATACAACTGGATATGGTGGAGTAAAAATAGAGTTCAAACACTATGTTAACCACTTTACAACTCCATATACACTACGTGTAGAAACATCCCCAGATGCACTTACATGGACAAGCGTATGGGATATTGAACCTACTAGCAGTGTCGGACCAGAAGATGTTGAGATAATGACTGGTGAAAATGTTGGTGGAGACGATTTCCATGTCAGCTGGACATTTGATGGATATAGCTGGAACATTAACTACTGGTATGTTGATAACATAGTCATTTACGGAATTCCAATCACTGAGCCAGAGTATAACGATGAGGTATGTTGTGAAAACATAATACCTGGTGAACAAGTATTGTTTGAATTAAACGATTGGACTCCAGAAGCCCTTGCCGCAGAAGAAACAACATCTATTACCTATGCGGTAAAAGCCTGGACTGATATGACAGATCCTGATGATAACAATCATGCAAATGACGGTTACCAATTTAACGTTGAGCTTGACTTCTTCCATGATGTTGCTGTTGAAGTAACTTCACCAATTGCTGGAAGAGACAACGATTTGATCTGGGATAACGGAGATACTGATGGAACTGATGGATATAGCTTGTTAGGCAATCCACGCAGGGCATTGCTTGATGACTTTGAACTTACCAAATCTGCAAAACTTGCCGAATTCCGTGCATACTGGATATATACAGGTACTCATACAACAGATATAGATGTTCACTTCTGGACTGACGACGGAGGAGATCCAGGCGAAGAAATTGCAGAAATGGCCAATATCGCCTTCAGCGAAGAAGCAACAGGCAGAACCTGGTTTGGCTATGCGGAATACGAAGTAAAACAATTGTTTGAAGGATACAAACTTGGAGCAGGAACCTACTGGTGTGAAGCAGGCGTACCTTCCTCACAACCAAATACATTCTGGATGAGAAAATTGGAAATGTGGGGATCCCAGTGCTGGTGTAACTACGATGATTATGGATTTGTCCCAGGAGTAAATGTCTTTGGCGTACAAGCTGACATCTCATATCAACTATGGGGCGGCGGTGGTACAAGCGTTTATGTAACACCTGGAAACCAAGACATCTTAGCCTTGGCATCTAACGTCGGTACTTTCCCAGAAACAGATATGACCTGTTATGCTGAGATATACGAATATATAACAGACTGCGAAAACGGAACATTGGTTTACGAAGACATGATCGAAGGCATTGATATAACAGAGCCATTACACGGAACACAAGCACTAACATTTGATGATTACAACTTCGCAGAAGAAGGCGTCTATGCTATAATGCTTGAACTCGTAGATGACGATGATGACAACTACGGAAACAACCTGTTTGAATGGGGCGTTGGTGTTGATGATACACCACCAAATTCAGAACATACATTTGAACCAGCAACTCCAGATGGAGAAAACGGTTGGTATGTTTCCGATGTAACAGTAACTCTCACTGCAACTGATCCAGAAATTGGCTGTGATGCAGCAGGTTCTGGCGTCAAGGAAATTAAATACACAGTTAACGGTGCACCTGGAACTATACCTGGTGACGAAGGGTCATTTGACATGACAACCGACGGCGAGGATGTAGAAATCGAATACTGGGCAATTGACAATGTTGGCAACACTGAATCCAAGAACTCATTCCTACTTGATATGGATCAAACCATACCAGAGATGGAAGAAGCCCAATGGGAAGCATACAAAGAAGGCGGTAAATGGTACATATTGTTTACCTGCACTGCAACCGATGAAACAAGTGGCATGGACAGAGTAGAGATGTACATAAACGATGGTTTCTATCAAGAAGTAGTTGGTGATGGACCTACCTACGAATTTACAATTGAATGGTCAGGTACATTCAAATATGTAATGTTCACCTTCATACACTACGATGAAGCAGGATGGTTTGACATCGACGAGATTGCCGGAGAAAACATCGATTCAGAAGCACACTCTCAAGCAACTGTTCAATCCAACCAGAAGCAGTCAACACCTAT
>Ga0272442_10002373_pt1 | contig 27428 bp, 39 predicted proteins | sample SSMForm2O_FD_200262 | JGI IMG/M metagenome (GOLD analysis project Ga0272442, IMG submission 200262) | Marine sediment archaeal communities from Little Sippewissett salt marsh, Falmouth, MA, United States - SSM-Form-2O | ecosystem: Environmental > Aquatic > Marine > Wetlands > Sediment ... | reverse complement strand
TTAAAAACCATAATGATCTCAAGGAAATTCAAAGGATGTATCTTACTCTTTTTGAAATCTTGTGGACTATGATAAAACAGTCAAACACAATAGATATCCATAAACAATATGATGTTGCAATTGACTATACAGAATGGTTCTACTATGGCGATAGAAGCACTCCGATGGTTGTGGGTAAAAAACCAGAAAGAGGAACGAGTAAATGCTATAAGTTTGCAACAATCAACATAGTTGAGTCGGGTAAACGATTTACTCTTCTCGCGTTGCCTGTTGGTCCATTTGATAGCAAAGACAGGATCCTGCAAGAACTGTTGGATTACACAGTAAAAAGGATAAAAGTTAGAAGAATTTATGCTGATAGAGGTTTCTTTGACTCTAATTCAATAAAGATTTTCAACAAATATCATTTGAAATATCTAATGCCATGTACACATTTTTCTACAGTTAAAAAAGCATTAGACCTCTTGCCTGCACCATCTGTTGTTAAAGATTTTGAAATGAAAGACATAACCTTTAACATGGTAATAGTTGAAGATGAAGAAGGGAATAAACGAGCGTTTGCAACAAACGAAGAATACAATGAAAATGATCTTAATCTTGCAGAACGACTATTTTATCTTTACAGTAAAAGATGGGGGATAGAGACAAGTTACAGAGTGAAGAAACATTCATTTCTACCAAAGACAACGTCAAAGAATTATCTAATCAGGATATTCTATTTTCTCTTCTCTGTATTATTTTATAATCTCTGGTTACTTGCAGATATTCTTATATGGATGTCTATATTTGGAGAAGTAGGACAAGACCATTTGGTTACATCAAAGTATTTCGGTACAATTCTTTACAATATTGATCCAGGAGGATAACAATGGTACATCTCTATTTCTATACCTTCTTTCTTCTTTGTTAATTTAAAATAGATTTGAGTCTTACAAATAATATATTATATCTATTATTTTGTTGTCTTTCTCCTTATAAAACACCTTATTTTTGTATGAAAATTAGTAAAATATAGTCTATTTTTTAGATTTCAACAGATAAAAAATCTACTTTCGGAACTACTTAAACAACAACAACCTTTATATATTATATCTTAAATGCCTTTATTCTTCAACTTAACCAGATATTCATTGGGCAATTCTTCAAGAAACCCAATAACAAGCAATACAACCAATGCTTTTGATTGCTTGTGGGATGTCACGGTTTGGTTTAAAAAATAACAAATCTCTCACATTTCATAAATAAGATAGAGGGTATCATATGCCTGAAAGACATCATCCAAAAAGAGGTTCAATGGGCTATTCGCCACGTAAAAGAGCGAAAGCTGAAACGCCACACATTAAGAATTGGCCAACTGGTAATGAAAAGCCAAAAATACAGGGTTTTTTGGGTTACAAAGCTGGAATGACTCATGCTTTTGTTGTTGACTATCGTCCAACTTCAACGACATCTGGAAAAGAGGTTATCATGCCGGTCTCTGTTGTTGAAACCCCCCCTATAAAAATTGCAGCGGTAAGGGCTTATAAAAAGGACGTACATGGTTTGCAAACAATTGGGGAAGTATGGGCAAAAAAATTGGATTCAGAACTTGCAAAGAGAGTTCCATTGTCAAAAAAAGAGAAAAAAGAAAAATGGGATTTTTTAAAAGATGCAGATGAGATAAGAGTAATTGTATACACTCAACCAAAACTTGTCACAGGAGTACCGAAAAAAATTCCTGAACTACGTGAATTCCGTATAGATGGAGGATCACTTGAAGACCAAACTAAATATGTGAAGGAAATAATCGGAAAGGAATTGAGTATCACTCAAGCCTTAAAAGAAGGAGACATGATAGATACAATCGCTGTAACAAAAGGTAAGGGTTTTCAAGGTCATGTAAAGAGATGGGGCGTAAAACTTTTAACTCATAAAAACTCAAAACATAGAAGAATGATTGGAACTGCAGGTTCATGGCATCCAAATTGGATACAATCAACAGTTCCCCAAGCTGGTCAAATGGGATATCATCAAAGAACAGAGTTCAATAAACGTGTTTTGAAAATTGGTAAGAATGGTGAAGAAATCACACCAACTGGTGGATTTCCGAATTATGGTGTTGTAAGAAATTCTTATGTTCTTTTACATGGTTCAATCCCGGGTCCAACTAAAAGACTTATTTCATTAAGAGATGCAATTCGTTATCAGAAAGGTGTGAAAGTTGAAAAGACCGAGATAAGTTATATCTCAACAACAAGTAAGCAAGGTGTTTAAACATGGTAAAAGTAAATGTCTACGGTTTGGATGGAAAATCATCAGAAAAGGTTGATTTACCAGAAATTTTCAACACCCCTTTCCGTCCTGACCTTATAAGAAAATCCTTTAATGCTCTTCATTCAAACAAAAGACAACCCTATGGTGCTTATCCTGAAGCAGGAAAAAGACATGCAACTGCATCAGTAGGAAAAGGCCGAGGACAATCCCGTGTTCCCAGACTAACTCAGGGAAGACGTGCTGCCTTAGCTCCTTGTGTTGTTGGGGGGAGACGAGCACATCCTCCAAAATCAGAAAGAAATTGGAATGAAAAAATCAATAAAAAAGAGAAAAAAATTGCTAAAGATTCTGCAATCGCTGCAACTGCAAATATTGAAACCGTGAAAAAACGTGGTCATAAATTTGATGAAAAAATTACCTTACCGATTATCATCGACAACAAATTTGAGGACATCAAAAAAACAAAGGACGTAATAAAAGCCCTTATGGATATAGGAATATATGATGATGTTGAACGCTCTGTGAATGGTAAGCATATCAGAGCAGGCAGAGGAAAAACGCGTGGAAGAAAATATAAAACACCTAAATCACTTTTAATTGTAGCATCTAAGGACAATATTAAAAAGAGCTCGAAAAACCTCTCAGGTGTTGACATAATTAAACCAGAGGAAATCAATATTGAATATCTTGCACCAGGAGGAGACGCTGGAAGACTTACAGTTTTTACAAAATCAGCCTTGGAATCGATAGGGGGAATAAAATAATGGATCCGTATAAAATAATATTTCATCCGTTTGTAACTGAAAAGACTATGAATTTCATGGAGAATAACAATGCTTTGGAATTTGTAGTAAGAAGGGATGCTAGCAAGACAGTAATAAAAAAAGCAATTGAGCAAATGTTTGATGTTAAAGTCAAAGATGTCAATACAAGAATAACCAAGCATGGCAAGCATGCAATTGTCAAATTTATGCCTGAGTTTAAAGCAGAAGATATTGGTATGAGAATAGGTATATTCTAGGTGGAAAAGAAAATGGGTAAGAGATTAATCCAACAGAGGCGTGGACGATTTAACACTAAATTTAATGCTCCATCTCATAGATATCGAGCAGAAATTAAATATGCAAAAAACATAATTGGAAAAGAGGGTCAAATTGAAGACATTATACATGACCCAGGTCGTACCGCTCCACTTGCTTGCGTTAGGCTAAAGGATAATTCAAAAATTCTTACATTAGCCTGTGAAGGAAATAAGGTTGGAGATATTGTAAAATTTACAGAGGATAAAAAAGACATTAAAGTTGGAAATGTTCTCCCACTTGATAAGATACCAGAGGGAGCGCCAATTTACAACATTGAAATAAATCCAGGAGATGGAGGTAAACTTGTTAGAGCAGGTGGAAGTTATGCATCAGTTGTATCCCATGATAAAAAATCAACAGTTATCGAGCTTCCATCAGGTCAATTCAAGACAATGAATTCAAATTGTAAGGCAACTATTGGAATTACAGCAGGCGGAGGGAGAAAGGACAAGCCCTTCATCAAAGCAGGCAAAAAACATTTTGCTTATAGAACAAGAGGAAAACAATATCCTATTGTAAGAGGTGTTGCAATGTGTGCGGTAAACCATCCACATGGTGGTGGGGGTCATCAGCATGTTGGAAAACCATCAACTGTTAAAAGAGGTGCTTCACCAGGTAGAAAGGTTGGTAGTATTGCTGCTAAAAGAACTGGGAGGAAATAATTGATATGGCAGTAAAAAAAGGTTTTAAAAGTTCAGCAAGAAGCAAAAGAAAGGCCAGAAGGAAAAAGATTGAGATTAAGAAAAAAGAGTTTGTTTTTCGTGGTTACAGCCTTGAGGATCTACAAAAATTGACAATTGAGGAATTATTACCATTGCTAACCTCCAGAATGAGAAGAACACTGAAAAGAGGACTGACCGAGAAACAGGATAAGCTTTTGAGGGATATTCAGAATGCACAACCTGGTGATTCTATAAGGACCCATTGTAGGGATATGATAATACTTCCAAATTTTGTTGGTCATACAATTAATATTCATAATGGAAAAGAATTTCAAAGAGTTGATATTCAGCCTGATATGATAGGTCATTATCTTGGTGAATTCGCCCTCACCAGATCAAAAGTAAAACATACAGGACCCGGAGTTGGCGCTACTAGGTCATCGAAATATATGCCATTGAAGTGATGAAAAATGAAATATTCAACTAAAATTGATTCAGACAAAACAGCTTCCGCATACGGCTATGAACTACATTGTTCAAGAAAGGATTCTATTAACCTTGCCCGTATGATACGGGGTAAAAAAACCGAGGATGCGAAGAAATTGCTTCAGGAAATTATCGATATCCAAAAGCCGGTTCCAGCAGTTTATCATAATAAAAAGAGGGCACATCAAAAAGGAGTTGGCCCTGGCAGTTTTCCACAAAAGGCTGCGAGGTACATGTTAAAAACATTAGAAAATGCTGAAAACAATGCAGAATACAAAGGTTTTGATGTTGAGAATATGAAAGTAAAACATGTTTCTACCTATCATGGTAGAGTGATTAAAGGAATTATGCCTCGTGCCCACGGTAGGGCAACTGATAAGAATACTAGAACAACAAACATTGAAATTGTCCTTGAAGAGGTTGAATAATGACTGGAGAAAGGAAGTTCATTAGGGAGAATACAAATAGAATACTTATCAAAGAATTCCTAATAAAAAAAATCGAAGGTGCCGGTTTTGGCGGTATGAACATTCAAAGGACTCCTATGGGAACAAGAATAAACATACTCGTGGAAAGGCCAGGTATGGTCATTGGAAAAAGCGGTATCAAGATCAAGGAATTAACTGAATCTATAAAGCAAAACTTTAATGTTGATAATCCTCAAATAGAGATAGAGGAAGCAGGCAGTAAGGCTTCCACCAACGCTCAGATAATGGCCGAGAAATTAGCTGAAGCACTTGAACGTGGTTGGCATTTTCGTCGTGCAGGACATTCAACAGTGAGAAGGATTATGGATGCTGGTGCAAAAGGCTGTCAGGTCATAATAGCAGGAAAGCTTACAGGTGCGAGACATAGAACAGAGAAGTTCACAGAAGGTCATGTTAAGTATTGTGGTGAGACAGCAAGACAGGTGATGGACAGCGGCTATGCTGTTGCAAAATTAAAGGCAGGTGTTCTTGGAGTAAAGGTAAGGATAATGAAACCTGATGCCAAATTGCCTGATGAGATAAAACTTGTTGTTCGTGAAGAAAAAACTAAGGAAGAAAAGGAAAAGATAGAAAAGAAAAAAGAAGAAAAACCTGAGGAGAAGAAGAAAACAGCTATCAAAAAATTAGCAAAAATGCAAGGTATAGGCCCGTCTGTTATAAAGAAATTTGAAAAGGCAGGCATTAAGACCCTTGAGGAACTCTATGAAATGGACGTGGATGACCTATCTTCTATCAATGGTATTGGTGGTAAGACAGCGGAAAATATTGTAAAAAATTTAAAGAAACTTCTAGAAGAGGTTGCTTAATTATGGTTTTAAAAGCCAAAGAAATTAGAGATCTTTCCCCTGAAGAAAGACGTGAAAAGCTCACAGAGTTAAAAAGCGAACTTATGCATGAAAGGGGAGTAGCTGCAATGGGTGGTTCGCCACCTTCACCTGGAAAGATAAGACAGATTCGTATGGAAATTGCAAAACTACTTACCATCATGCGGGAGGAAGGAGAAAAATAAATGAGTGAAATATGTGAAGTATGTGGTCTGCCCAAGGAAATTTGTGTTTGTGAGGACATCGCCAGAGAACAACAAAAGATCACTATTGCCATGGACAAGAGAAGGTATGGGAAGATGATGACCATTGTTGATGGTATTGACTCCCACGACCTTGATATTGATTCCTTGATAACACAATTGAAATCAAAATGTGCTTGTGGCGGAACTGTTAAAGATGGAAAAATTGAACTCCAAGGCGACCACAGAAATAAAGTAAAAGAGACATTAGAAAAAATGGGATTTATCGTTGAAGTATTATAATCTGTCATTATCTAACTTCAAGATATTCCTATGCTAAATAATTCATTAATGTAAGGTAACATGTATATGAAATCATTTGCAAAAGATGAGTTTATTGGACTCAAGGTGAAGGTAAGGGAGTGTTCAGATCCCAAATGGGTAGGTAAATCTGGCCATATTCTCAATGAGACGAAAAACACCTTTACTATAGATATAGATAATAAAGAAAGGATAATTGCAAAAAATATTGCTAAATTTGAATTTGAGGTTAATGGTAAAAGAATATATTTAGATGGTTCAAAAATTATGTTTCGACCTGAAAACAGAATTAAGAAAGTAAGGTGAAGAAATTGGTAGAAAAAAAAGAAAAAACTAGAGACATTGGATTAAACATCAAGGCCCCAGAGGAGACCTGCGAGGACAAAAACTGTCCTTTTCATGGAACATTATCTGTCAGAGGACAGATAATAACTGGGATTGTTGATTCAATGAAAATGCAGAATTCTATTCTTGTGAAAAAGGAATTTATGCATTATGTTCCAAAATACGAGCGTTATGAGAAAAGATCGTCAAAGTTCACTGCGCATTGCCCGCCATGTCTTAAGGTCAATGTTGGCGATAAGGTAAGAATTGCTGAATGCAGGCCTTTGAGCAAGACAGTTAGCTTTGTCACGGTTGAGAAATTATAATGGTGATATAAAATGAAAGGTATTGCAGGCAGAACAAAAAGAGGTCTTCCTGTTGGTGCAAAACTTGAATGCATTGATAACACAGGTGCAAAGGTTGTCCAAATAGTTATGACCCCTAAACTTAAGGGAACCCATAGACGTTATCCCAAAGCCGGTGTAGGCGATATGGTCGTAATCAGTGTGAAAAAGGGAGCTGCTGATATGCGAAGACAACTTCTGAAAGCAGTTATTGTTCGTCAAAGACGTCCGTTCAGGCGGTCTGATGGGACAATGGTCCAGTTCGAGGACAATGCTGCAGTTATTGTAACAGAGACTGGAGAGACAAAAGGCTCTATGATAAAGGGACCTGTTGCTCTGGAAGCTGCTGAAAGATACCCAAAAATTGCTTCTAATGCATCAATTATTGTTTAAGAGGTTGAAAATATGCGAACTATGAATCCAGGCAAGCAAAGAAGGCATTTGTATAATGCACCACTTCATAAGAGAAGAAAATGGATTGCTGCCCATCTTGAAGAGAACCTGCTATTAAAATATGACAAAAGATCCATTCCAGTAATAAAAGGTGATACTGTCAGGGTTATGAGAGGTAGTTTCAGGGGCCATGAAGATAAAATCGCTAGAGTGAATGTAAAAAAACGTTCTCTTGAAATAGAAGGAATCACCATGGCAAAGGCTAACGGCAACAAAATCGCAAAACCTATTCATCCAAGTAATGTCATGATTACCAAATTGAATTTGACTGATAAATGGCGAAGAAAAACAATCGAACGAGGCCTCTCTGAGGATGTAAGAAAGGAAATAGAACTGGAAGCTAAAGATCAATTAAAGGAATTAGAGGAAGAAAAGAAAAGGCGTGAAGAGGAAGAAAAAGCCCTAGAAAAAATGGCTGAGGCGGAAGAAGACGATATTGAAGAGAAGCCCACTGAAAAACCAGAGAAAAAGGATAATGAACCTACCAAAAAACCAGAACCAAAAAAAGAAGAAAAACCAGCGAAAAAACCAGTTCAAAAGCCAAAACAGGCAAAAATAGCAGAATCTAAGGCAAAAAAGCCTGCTACAAAAAAACAAACAAAAACTACTTCACCAAAGCCCAAGAAAAAACAGGTAAAAAAGGAGGATAATAAATGAGCAAACATCTAAAACGGCTAGCCGCCCCAAGGTCTTTGAAGATACATAGAAAAGAGGCAGTGTGGACAATTAAACCATCCCCAGGCCCACATCCACTTGAGGTGTCAATACCACTTGGAATAGTTGTTAGGGATTACTTGAAACTTACAGATAACATGAAGGAAACAAATAGAATAATTTCCAAAGGGGATATACTAGTAGATGGGAAACACAGAAAGGACTATAAATTTCCATGCGGGCTGATGGATGTTATAACAATTACTCCAATGAAACAGAGCTATAGGCTACTTTTTAATGAGAGGGGAAAGCTAACCCTTGTGCCAACTAAATCCTCTGAATCTGGATGGAAACTTTGCAGAATTGAGAATAAAACTATTATTAAAGATAAAAAAACACAGTTGAACCTGCATGATGGTGGTAACACTATTGTAGAAAAGGATGAATACAAGACAGGTGATGTTGTAAAGATCTCTTTCAAGGATAACAAAATTCAAGATACTTACAAGTTCGAGAAGGGAACTGTATCAATCATCATAGGGGGTAGCCATATAGGTGAAGTGGCAAATATTGAGGATTTTGTAATCATTCCCTCATCCAAGCCAAATCTAGCAAAAATGAAGGGTAAAACCTCTTTTTCAACACTTCAGAAATATGTTTTTCCCATTGGTAAAGACAAACCAATAATTGAATTACCAGAGGTGAAGATACAATGAGTGCGAAAAAGGCAGAGCAAAAGGGAAAAGCAAAGAAAAAACAAACAAAAAAACCAATCAAGAAGAAGTCTGAAAACAATGAACTTTTCAAACCTAAAATAGAGAAGGTAACCATCAATATCGGTGTCGGAGAGGCTGGAGAACGACTTAAAAAAGCAGAATCTGTTCTTGAGAGCCTTACTGGTCAAAAACCTATACAGACACTTTCCAGAACAACAAACAAGGACTGGGGAATAAGGGACCAAATGCCTCTTGGTTGTAAGATAACGCTAAGGGGTAAGAAAGCAACAGATTTCTTGACAGAGGCCCTCAATACAAGAGAAAATAAAATGGCAGAATACTCATTTGATGATCAAGGTAACCTATCATTTGGCATACCTGACCATACCCTTTTCAAAACACAAAAATATGATCCAAATATAGGTATTTTTGGAATGGATATCTCAATTACAATGGAAAAACCGGGCTATAGAGTGAAAAGAAAGCGTATAGCCAGACATAAAATACCATCTAAATATAAGATTAAAAAGGAAGAGACAATGAAATTCTTCACTGATAATTTTAGTGTGGAGGTTGTTGCATGAAGATTAAAACCAAGCAAAAAACTTATGGCAGAAACAAAGGATGTGAAAGATGTGGAAGAAAACGTGGTCTTATCAGAGCCTATGGTCTTCACATATGCAGACAATGCTTCAGAGAGAAAGCCGAAGAGATGGGGTTTAAGAAATATTCATAGGAGGTTGAAAGAAACATGTTAAATGACCCACTGGCAAATGCCTTATCTTCAATAAAAAATGCTGAGTACAAAGGAAAAGGAATTTGCACAATTCAACCTTCATCAAAGCTTATTGGCGGGGTTTTGGATCTGTTGAAACAAAAAGGCTACATTGGTGAATATGAGTTTTTGAACAACGGAAAGGCAGGTATATTTCAAGTGAAGCTAATAGGCAACATCAACAATTGCGGTGTGATAAAACCCAGATATCCCATTAAAAAGGATGATCTGGATAAATGGGAATCAAGATATCTTCCCGCCCAACATTTTGGTTTATTGATTCTTACAACTACAAAAGGTATAATATCACAGGATGATGCAAGAGAAAATGGAATTGGAGGTAAGCTACTGGCTTATGTTTACTAGTATGATAGGTGATTGATTATGGCAAAAATTCCTGAAATAAAAACACAGATCAAGGTTCCTGAGGGCCTCACTGTTACCCAAGAAAAAGATGTTATAACAATAAAAAGTGAAAAAGGAGAACTTTCCAGAACCTTTTCACATCCCAGGATAAAAATAAAGGTCGATGGTGATAAGATTGAAGTGTCAGGCAAGAATGTCATCAAAAAGGAAAAGGCACTTATTGGAACCTTTGTGGCTCATATTAAAAACATGTTAAAAGGATTAAATGAGGGATTCGAGTACAAGATGAAAACCGTTTTTTCCCATTTTCCAATCAAGACCTCTGTAGAGAATAACGAGTTCGTAATTCAGAATTTTCTTGGAGAGAGATCATCCCGTAGAGCTAAGATACTAGAGGGTGTTAATGTTGAGGTCAAGGGCGAAGATGTAACCGTCCAGGGCATTGACAAGGAAAAGGTCGGTCAGACCGTTGCAAACATAGAACGTGCAACCAGTGTTAAGAATAGAGATATTAGGATCTTTCAAGATGGAGTTTATAGGATTAGCAAGGGAGGCAATTGATCATGGCTAAAAAAGATGTTATTGATAGTCTTACCAAGGTGAAGGGCATTGGCCAGGCGAAAGCTGAGCAGATCTACAAGAACGGTTTTGATTCTCTTGAGAAGCTTAAAAAATCTTCCTTGGAGGATTTTGTTAAGATAGAGGGAATAACCGAATCCCTTGCAAAGGAGCTTGTTAAGACGTATACGGGGAAAACAGAACCAAAAAAAGCAGAAAAGCAAAAACCAGAAGCCGAAGAGAAAAAAGAGCCAAAGATTAAACCTGAAGCAAAAAAGGAGAAAGCGCCTGAGAAAAAGAAAGAAATAAAGACAAAGAAGCCTGCAGAAGATGAAAAGGAAACAGTTGAAGAGGAAGGGAAGGGTTACAAAGTAAAGAAAAAGCCTAAGCTTGATGCTGAGATAAAAAAACGACTATCTCTAAGAAAAGACATCAAGAAAAGAACTCCCAACTTCTTAAGAGAAGAATGGTTCAGATACAAAAGGATTCCACATAACTGGCGAAGACCTGATGGCATAACCTCCAAGATGCGTATAAACCTTAAGTACAGACCAAGCAAGGTCAGAGTGGGTTTCCGTGGGCCAAAGGGGGTCAGAGGCCTTCATTCATCCGGTTTTGAGGAAATAATTGTTTTTAATGCAAATGATTTAGAAAAAATCGATCCAGATACACAGGCAGCTAGAATTGGTAGTTCGGTTGGAACAAAAAAGAGAATGGATATTGAGAAGAAAGCTGAAGAATTGAACATTAGGATTCTAAATCTTTGAGGTATTGAATATGACAGATTTAAGAAATCAACGAAGAATGGCCGCAAGACTATTGAAATGTGGTAGGAACAGGGTATGGATGGACTATGATAGACTCGATGAGATAGCAAAGGCTGTGACCAAGGACGACATAAGGGTCCTCATCAAGGGAAAAGCATTAAAGAGCAGACAGGTAAAAGGCATTTCAAGTGGCCGTGATAAATATTACAAAAAACAAAAAGAAAAAGGACGAAGAAAGGGACATGGATCCAGGAAGGGTGCAAAATATGCAAGGTTCCCCAAAAAGGAAAGATGGATCAGAACCATACGTCCTATTCGCTCTTATCTTAAGACTTTGAGAACTGAGAAAAAGATAGATGCATCAAAATACCGAATGTACTACAGAAAGGCAAAGGGGGGCGAATTCAGGAACAAACACCATCTTGAGACCCGTTTGTTATCTGATGGTATCATAAAGGAGGAAAAACAATGACCATGGGACCTAGATATAATGTGAAACCCAGACGAAGACGAGAGGGCAGAACAGATTATAGAAGAAGGCTCAATCTCTTAAGATCAGGTAAAACGAGGCTGGTTGTAAGAAAGACCCTTAATAATACGATCATACAATTCATAGAATACAAAGAGGGAGGTGACAACATACTTGTCTCTGCTAATTCAAACGAGCTAAAGAGAAAATTCGGATGGAAATATTCAACCTCAACTACCCCTGCAGCCTATTTAACCGGACTATTGGCAGGTAAAAAGGCAAAGGACAAGGGCATAGGTGAATGTGTCTTTGATATTGGAAGACATCCACCGGTCAAAGGATCAAGGGTTTTTGCATCTATAAAGGGTGTCACAGATTCAGGAATTGAATGTCCCCACAGTGAGGAGAAAATCCCGACGGAGGATAGATTGATGGGAAAACATTTGGATGATAGTATTATGCCTACATTAAACAGTATCAAAAAGGAAATTATCGGGGGTAAATAATGGCAGCACCAAGAGGTAGACAGAGAGGCCGAGGACCTCGAAGAAGACCTGAGCGATCGGTTGAATCCGTATCATGGGAACCTAAAACAAAACTTGGAAAACTTGTCAGAAGTGGTGAGATTACTAAGATGTCGGATGCAATTAATACCGGGCTTCCACTCAGGGAACCAGAGATAATCGATTTACTTCTCCCCGATCTAGGAGACGAGGTAATTGATGTCAATATGGTACAAAGGATGACTGATTCCGGGCGAAGAGTAAAATTCGTAATTACAGTTGCCGTTGGAAACAACAACGGCTTTGTTGGATTCGGTCAGGCAAAGGGCAAGGAGGTCGGCTCAAGCATTAGAAAAGCAATTGAGAATGCCAAATTGAACATCGTTGAGATCAGGAGAGGCTGTGGTTCATGGGAATGCGGCTGTGGGAACCCACATACTGTTCCATTCTCTGTAAGAGGCAAGAGCGGGTCTGTTCAGATAACACTTAAACCTGCCCCTCAGGGTATTGGACTGGCAACTGGAAATGTTGCTAAAAAGATACTCACACTTGCCGGTATAAAGGACTGTTGGGCCTTTACAAAGGGTAAAACCAAAACAACTGTGAACTATGCTAAGGCTGTTTTTGACGCCCTTGAGAAGAACGCCGAGATGAGGGTTTTGCCTGTTGAAGTGAAAAAGGTCGGAATCATCTCTGGAGATATACAAGAACCAACTGTCGAGCAAAAGATGGAAACCTTACCACAGAAGGAGGAGAGCTAAATTGACATTTGCAGTTGTAAGGATTAGAGGGACAGTGAACTTAAAACCTGATATCAAAAAGACCTTGAACCTTTTGAATCTAACCAGGGTAAATCATTGTGTGGTGCTGGACGAATCACCATCAGTAAAGGGCATGTTGCAGGTTGCAAAGGATTATATCACGTGGGGTGAAATTGAAAAAGGAACCCTTTCAAAGCTAATAAAATCCAGGGGCAGACTCTCAGGAGATAAGCAGCTAAATGATGCCTACTTGAAATCAGCTACCTCATTTGACAGCGTGGACAAACTTTCAGATGCTATTATTAATAAAAGATTTTTATATAAGGAGATTCCAAGTGTAAAACCCATATTCAGGCTTAGCCCGCCAAAAAAGGGTTTCGAAGGCATAAAAAGGTCTTTTGTTAATAAGGGAGCATTAGGATACAGGGGAAAAGAGATAAATAAACTACTTGAACGTATGTTATAAAACCCTAGATTTTTCCAAAAAATTTTTATATAACCCCTGTTTTATATAATCAAATAAGAGGGGCGTAATATGGAAGAAACACTATATAATATTGAGATTCATAAGGATGATAGTGGGTTTCTAGGCAAGCTTTTTTCCGATGTCGATGGTGTCAAGGAATTCAAAAACGAATACCTTGATCAGCTTCTGAGGGACATAACAGTTGATATTCAACTGGCTCTAGATGAGTTTTCAAATCGAACCACAGAATACACTGAAACTCATGAAAAGCCCTGAAATGCCTTTTTTTTAGGGTAAGCTTTTTAAATACTTCTATTATTTGGTGCAGTTACCAGTTATAATAATTGGAGAATTATATTGAAATACACTAGATTTGAAAAGGCTCGAATAATTGGAGCCCGAGCTTTACAAATATCAATGGGAGCTCCAACAATATTAAAGATACCAAAGGACATTATTTCTCCTATTGATATCGCTATGCATGAGTTTAATGAAGGTGCAATTCCCATTACCGTTAAAAGACTAGAATCATCATAAAGAGGAAGAAAATGGCCGAAGAAAGTACTGAAGTTGAAGAAAAGAAAGATGAACCTACCATGAGCGTCCCTGAGGAGACCTATATGACCTGTGGTGCCCATATCGGAACCAGACAAAAAACAGCAGACATCAAGGATTTCATATATAAGGTCAGAAATGATGGGCTTTATATAATCGATGTCAAAAAAACTGATGAAAGGATAAAGAATGCCGCAAAGTTCATATCAAAATATGATCCAAATGACGTACTAATCGTATCAGTCAGGCAATATGGGCAGAAACCCATAAAAATCCTTGCTGAAAACACAGGTATTCAGCTTTTGGACGGTCGTTTCAGACCAGGCACTCTTACCAATCCTAAATCTGAGGGTTTCCTGGAACCAGCACTTCTTATTGTGACCGATCCTCTTGCAGATGCCCAAGCCCTTCATGAGGCAGAGAACATTGGTATACCTGTTGTTGGTCTTTGTGATACCAATAATGAAACAAAATTTTTGGATATTGTAATTCCCACAAACAATAAAGGTAGAAGGGCCCTTGCCCTTGTTTACTGGCTTTTGACCAGGGAAATCTTAAAAGAAAAAGGTAAGATAAAATCTTATGATGATTTTAAATTGGAAATTGAGGATTTTGAGGCAGAAATTTAAGCATTTTTTTTTATACTTTAACTTATTACAAGCTTAAAAGGAGATACCTTGGAAGTTAAAATTAAGGACAATATCATTCTAATCGGAACTGCCCATATATCAAAGGACAGTGTTAACGAGGTGAGAGCTGCAATTGAAAAATATAAGCCCGATATTGTTGCAGTTGAGCTCTGTCAGAGAAGGTATGATGCAATTACTAAGAAGGACCAATGGGAGAAGACACCTGTAACCAAGCTTTTGAAATCCAACAATGCTTATCTGATGCTAGCACAGACATTTTTAGGCTCAATACAACGTAGACTTGGAAAGGAATATGGTGTAGAACCAGGTTCTGAGATGATTGCAGCTATGCAGGAGGCTGAAAAGCATAAAACTCCAGTTGCACTTGTTGATAGGGATATATCAATCACCCTCAAGAGAGCTTGGAGAAAGATGGGTATCAGGGAGAAATTCAGGCTATCCTGGGAATTTTTAAAGGCCCTTCTAGGCTATGAGGAGGGCGAGGTAGAGGAACTTGACCTTGAAAAGCTGATGGATCAGGATGTAATCACTTCTCTTATGGAAGAATTCGGTGAGATTGCACCAAGTATATCAGATGTTTTGATACATGAACGCGATGAGTATATCGCTAAAAAGATACAGGATGAAAGTAAGAAAGGTAAGGTTCTTGCTGTGGTCGGTGCTGGTCATGTCAGGGGTATCAAAGAGAAGCTGGAGAAGGGCGAGATCAAGACAGATCTGAAGATGCTTGAAGAGGTTCCTAAGAAACGTATTAAATTGACTAAGATTGTTGCGTATGCAATACCTGTTCTATTTGTTGCATTAATTGTATGGCTGATATATACCCGGGGTCCTGATGCCTGGGCAGACATTCAGAATGTATTTATATGGTGGTTTTTGATAAATGGAAGTCTATCTGCATTGGGCGCAGCCATTGCCAGAGCACATCCGCTATCGATTGGCACTGCCTTTATTGCAGCGCCACTAACATCTTTGAACCCTGCTGTGGCAGCAGGTTGGGTTGCTGGATATGTTGAGGCCAAGCTTAGAACGCCTGTTGTAAAGGATTTCAAAGAGCTGAGCAAACTAGAGAGTTTCAAGGAATTCTGGAACAACAGGGTGATAAGGTTGTTGATGGTGGTAGCCCTCGCAAATCTGGGAAGTATGATAGGAACACTCATTGCATTTCCATACATTTACAGCCTGGTTTTTTAATGGAAATTTTATATACCATAAATTACAAAAGTTAATAGTAACAAGGTGCAAACATTAAAATGGAAAAGGAGAGAAAGGTATACACTTCATTTCATGACATTCCGATAAGGGATTATATGTATATCCCAAAGGGCTCCATTGAGGTTGGCAATCCTGGTAAGTTTAGTAGGCTGGAGGTAGTCCAGTTGCTTATATCAATGTGTGTTCTTACAATAGCTTTTACTTTTGCATTAACAAGAAATAATCTATTGACAGGTTTGTATAATGGTTTCAACCCTGAACTTATACCCTTTGGCTTTGCACTTTCCTTTATAGGAATTGTAACTGCATTTGTCTGCCATGAGCTTTCACATAAGTTCATGGCCCAAAAACATGGTCTATGGGCTGAGTATAGGATGTTTCCCCAGGGATTGTATCTGGCCTTATTTATGGGGATCCTAACACCATTTGTCTTTGCTGCGCCTGGTGCTGTCATGTTCAGAGGAGGATCTAGACCTCATGAAACAGGTCAAATAGCCCTAGCTGGGCCTCTTGCAAACATAATCATTGCTGCAATTTTAATACCACTATATATCTTTGTTTTCTATGAGTCACAAATCGGTCAAATCATTGGTTTTATTATTTTGATAAATGCATTTCTTGCAACTTTCAATTTAATGCCATTTGGACCGCTTGATGGAATGAAAATTATAAGATGGAACACAACAGTATGGGTAGTAACCTTCATTGTGTCTTTAGCTATATTGATGACCACAATTACAAGAATCCCTATTGTGTTTTAGAAAAAAAATTATACCGAGCTTTCGTACTTCCTTTTTTGTTTGTCTTGTTGACGTTTGACCCTTGAGATGGTGATTTCTTTTTTACGCTTTTCAAGGTCTAACTTTCTATCCAACAAACTAACCTCTTCTTCTTTTTCCTTGGGACTTTCAGGTTCAATTTCCTTGAATTCCGCAGCTTCTTTTTCCTTGGTTTTTTCAGGCTCTTTTTCCTCGGCTTTTTCCTCTTTCATCTCCTTAAGTTTTTGAGCCTCTTTTTCTTCTTTGATTTTTGCCTTTGTTTCTAATTTTTCTTGTTTTTTCTTCACTTCCTGATCTCTTCTAAGTTTATTTTTCCTGTTTATCTCTGCATCTATATAATACTTATGCCAAAGAAGGGAAGATTCATACTCCTCCCTCATCATCTCCAAGGTTTTATTGTATTGTTCTTTATCCTTTTTCTTTAATTTCTCAAGATGCTCATTTTCTTTAGGTATTTCCCAAGGTTTGTTAGGTTTTGCACAATACTTATTTCTGCGTTTTCTAAAAAATATTATTACTATTAATAAAACAATTATTAATGCAACTACAATTGATGAGGCAACATAGGTTGGGCTCCCAGCAATCTGTATACCTGTTGTTGTTAAAGTTATTGTATTTGCAAAAACTGAGTCGGGATCATCTATTGAATAGGCCTCCACAAATATTTCAGTGGTTGCTCCAACAGATAAAAATTGTTTTGGTGCAGCAACTCCGACCATCGCCTGACCGACCTCACCAGGTTGAAGGGTCATAGCAGGTGGGGGAGTTACCACAAGCTCTTCATTATCATAACTAACCCTAAAATTGAGGGTTTCTAAATGACTTCCTATGTTTTTGATTGTCAGCGGTATAGATTTTACTTCATATGGTTCTATCGTTTGAGGTAAAAGCGGAGGTATATCAATTTTATGATATGTATTTACCTTAACTAAAACTTCAACAGTACTATCAATCCATTTTTCGTAACTAGATAGAGGTAAATTCATTAATAAAACGGTGAATCTTCCGAATAAGAAATGTATCATATAATCTATTCCATTATCCCAATAAGGGGTTTCATGTCCAATTTCTTTTGTTTTTTCTATATATTCTTGCGTTAGAGCAAATCTAGGTGGACCTGACAATATTCTAAATTTATCTAAGACTTCTTCTCTTACAATATTAACTTTTATTACAATATCCTGAGTTGGTATGGTTGGATCTACAGAGGGTTTAAGCAAAATTGTCATATTTGTTTTTAAATCCTGTTCAGCCCCCGGCCAATTTAAATCATTTTTATTGGATCTCATGACTAATTTTTCAGGGTCAAATATTACATTAAACACATCATTTTCTGCATTTTCTGGAGGTACAAACTCAAAGGTATAAATTACAGTTGGAGTCATCCAACCCCAATCATATGTGCCAGCTATCTTTACCAATTTTTCCCATTCGCCGGTTATAGGACTCTTTCCCCCAATCTGTATTGTGGTCTTATTATTATAATTCAAATTAACAGCCGTTGGATAGGCCTGAATAGGAACAGGCGGTCTTAGTTGACGGACAAAATATCTTCCAAGATTAAGGTTTTCTAAAAAACCTATTCTAAATCGTAATCTTAGTAGTAAATCAGCAAAGAAGGGTCTATCATTAGTTTCCTCATTTTCTGCTTCATCCTCAATCGAAGTTACATTTAATGATAATGATGGAAGAACTAAAAGTAATACAAGCATAAATATTAAAAATTTCCTGACTGTCATTATCTCTTCCCCCCCTGTTGGTTTTTCTCTTTTTTTCTTTTTTTCTTCATTGCAAATGGCAGGAATATTAGAATCAATGCAACAAATAGAATAGAGGTTTCAAAACCTGGTGTGGAAAAACCTTGGCTTTGAATAATGAAATATAGGTAATGTGTTTTTCCTATAACCTCAGAGGTTATTATGCTCTTAGGTATAATAGCGACCTTGATAATTGCCCTATCCTCATGATAACCAAAATCAATTGGGGATTTAACTCTAAACGATATTGTTTTTTTATTTGTACTATTGGTTAATTCTGATCCTAGTGTTGTATTACGGACTATCTCAGCTGACCAACCTTCTGGTAGACCTACTACTTCAGAGAAAACATTGGTTGCACTATTACCCCAATTTTGAATTTCAAAATTAAAACTAGCTGTTTCTTCAGGGTTAATGTTTCTTACGTTTCCATCACGATAAATAAAACTAATTCTAGGATAATAACCGATTATAAATGGAATTTCCTGGGTTATATTTACTTTGTTTACTAGAGTTGCTGTTACACCAAGTTTTCTTGTATTCATCCTAACAATTACGTCCTTTTGTTGTCCTGCAGGTAGATTTTTATTAACAGTAATTGAAATGGAAGCATTTTGAGGGACAAAAACCTCTGAAACTGGAAATTGTATAATAGGTGGAGCTATTGATGCCGTAATTCCTTCATCTATTGTTTCAATGGAAAGATCCACAATTAATTTTACCTTTTGACCTTGCTGTCCAATTTTTTCAACCACAATATCAGCTGCTGGACCAACTATTCTTGCATTTATTGTTACAGGAATTGTTCTGGTTTCATTATAAGGTATAATTGGGTCTCTAACTAACTCCTCATCATATTCAATAATAATATCTGGATTACACTCGTAAATTTGGTCAAAGGGTCCAGATTTACCCAGGGGACAGAAAACAATTATAAAGGAACATATAAGAATTAGGAATATAAATAATAAATTTAATTTTTTAAATATCAATTTCATTTTCTATCGCCATTTCATTTTAGATGATATATTATTTATTTTATAATATATATAAAATTTATGCTATTTGTGAATATTATTCTTAATTTAAAAAATAAAATATATTATACATATGATATAAAAACATTACTTATAAAATAAAAAAAAAGATTAATTATTATTTTTTCCATTTCCACTTATATCTAAAGAAATAAACTATAAATGCAATTATTACAATAATAATTATAATTAATGGTATCTCAAATCCATATCCAGGTGATAAGCCTACGTTTTCAACAGTGAAAGTCATAGTTTCTGTAATTCCTCTCAATTCGGGATTACCTAGATAATATGGGGTAAGTTTAAGCTGGAAATCTTGTCTTTCTCTATGAAAACCAAAACCATAAGGCGGTTTAACTACTAAATGAATTGTACTCTCAGATCCAGCTCCCTCTCCAACAGATGAGGATAGGGTAACACTAGAAGGACTACTAACACTCCAATCATCACCTGTTAAACCAACAGGTTCGATTTGAACATATGTAACACCATTACCAAGATTCTCAAGTTTAATTGGGAAATCGGCAGTATCCATAGGTCCGATTTTCATATAGTTCCCTTTTTCTGGACTATATGATATAACTGGCCAATAACCTATTTCAAAAGAGATATCATAATCATATCTTTCCTCTGTTATTGTGAATAGTAAGCCAGGTAGGGCTACAGATGTTGCACTTATTTTAACTGTACCTTGCTGGAATGCAGGTGCTTGCTCGGTGACAGTCAATGTTAGCCTTGATTGAAATGGCTCTGTAGCATCCAATGGAATACTGAGAGTAGGATTTGCTATACTTGCATCACACCAATCAGGTGAGCTCTCAACATTAATTCTAATCTGCAATGTTGATCCGTATAACAATGGTGAACGCTCAACAAAACTTCTCCAGGGACCGGTTAGAGCAATTGTTGTTTCAAGAACAATATCAAGAACACCACTATTTGGAATAATATTTTTCTCTTGTGGCGGATATTGAACAATTATCAGAGGAGGAGCCCTTAATATACCAGCTGAAGATGTAGGAGCAAAAACAAAAAATAAGCTAGTGAGCAATACCCCTAATATAATTCCTGATTTAACTCTTCTGAAATTTTCATTCATTTATTATCACCAATATTTTAATATTTTTATTATATATTTAAACTTACCCATATATAAAGATTGTTGTACATTTCTTGCTCATAATCAACAAAATCTTTATTACAATTATATATATTACTTTTATTATATAAAAGAGTTTGCTTATTCCCAAATATAAGGAGAAAAAAAGAAGAATATAATTTTAAAAAATTATTTTATTCAATAACTTCTATATCATCAGATTGTTCTTCTTCGTTTGCCTTATCGTCTTTCTTTTTTGTCGTCACCCTTTCTGGAAAATGGGAAAGAATCACAATATCCCCAACTGAATTAACCCATCTGTATGGTATGGCAACATCAACAGTGCCCTCAACAAGTGTTGGATTGGTGTTGGTGACCAACAGACTGCTTACGCATTTTTCATCCATGTTTATAAATACATTACTAACATGACCAACATATATCCCCTCACGCGTATAGACAGGCAATTTTAGAAAAGAAGTTAATTCTTCAGTAATATTACTTGGCTCTTTTTCAATCATGTAATCAAAATACAATTTCCTGTATTAAAATGTGATGGTAAAATTAGAAAAATCTTTTCAACAGTGGTTTATACTCATTACAAAATGAATAGGCAAAAGATGGAAAAAATATTCAAAGAGCTGAATAATTTAAAGGACAAGGATTTTTCATTTTCCAAAGGAAACATTCTGGGTTCAATGTGTACACAGCCACATCCAATTGCAAAAAAAGCATATAATAATTTTCTAGAAACCAACCTGGGGGATCCAGAGCTATTTCCTGGAACAAAGGAAATCGAATCAAAATTAATTAATTATTTATTAAACCTATTGAATGCCCCAAGAACCTCAACTTGCCTTATTGGCAGTGGCGGAACAGAAAGCAACATCAATGCAATATGGTACATGAAAAATATCTCTGGCAAAAAAGAAATAATCGTTCCAGATAGCGCTCATTTTTCATTTGAAAAAATAAGGTCTTTGATGGATATTGACATTATTACCATAGCACTTGATAAGAATTTTGTCATGGACATATCAAGAGTGGGTAAAAAAATCAGCAAAAAAACCGCTGGTATAGTTGGAATTGCAGGTTCCACTGAGCTAGGAACAATAGATCCAATTCAGGAATTAAGTGATATTTGTTATGATGAAAATATATTCTTACATATTGATGCAGCTTTTGGTGGCTTTGTTATTCCATTTATGAAAGGAATAGGATATGATCTTCCAGAATTTGATTTTAAACTGAAAGGAGTTAGTTCAATTTCAATTGATCCTCATAAGATGGGCTGCTCTGCAATTCCTCTTGGTGTTCTTGTTGTAAGAAATAAGAAATGGCTGGAAAACATCAGTGTTGATACAACATATATATCAAGTAAAAAACAGGCTGGAATACTTGCAACAAGGTCTGGTGGTCCGGTTGCCGCTGCATATGCAGTAATTGAATATTTTGGTGAAGAGGGTTATAAAAAAATCGTAAAAAGATGCATTAATAATACGAAATTCTTGATGAAAGAGATAAATGCCTTAGGGTTGGAACTTGTAACAAAGCCAATCCTTAATGTTCTGGGAATCAGTTTAAAAGATCCAGATAAAGTTGCAAAAGAACTTACAAAATTAGGCTGGAAGGTCAACAAAATGGACAGGTTATCTGCAATTAGAATTGTATTAATGCCTCATGTAACCAAAAAAAGATTACAAAACTTTATCCCAGACCTTAAAAAAGTTTGTATTAAACTTGGAGAAATATGACACTAGATAATCTGAAAAGATCATTAGAAAAATCTTTGATAATAAAAAAAGGTAAATACCGGTACATGGTGCACCCATTAACGGATGGCATTCCTTATATTGAACCTGATCTTCTTAGAGAAGTTACTGATGAGATGAGATCTTATATCAAGTCTTTTTTACCTTGCGATAGAATACTTACCATTGAGGCAATGGGCATACCTCTTGCTTCAGCATTGTCCCTTGATCTAAATATCCCATTTGTTATTGTAAGAAAGAGACCTTATTATTTTTCAGATGAAGTTGAAATTCACCAAAAAACTGGTTATTCAGAAGCAAAATTGTTTGTTAACGGTTTGAAAAAAGAAGATAAAATAATTATTGTTGATGATATCATAAGTACCGGTGAAACCTTGAAATCAATCATATCTGCTTTGAAAGAAAAAAAGGTAGATATAAAGGGCATAGTAATTTTATTTGATAAAGGTGATGCAGTGAAAGATATCGAAGATGAATTCCATGTTAAAGTTGTAACATTGTTAAAAATCGATGTAGAGGATGATTTAGTAAAAATAAAAAATGTTTCATAGTAGTAAATCATTGCAGGTTGTTGATTATTATGGCTGAAAGAGTACCTCCTCATGGGCATTGTCAGATGTGTGGTAAATCGGTTCCTGTAGGTGAGACCCTTTGCTCAGAAGATTGCAGGCAAAGATATAACAGTGTCCTTAAAAAAAGAAAATTAATTGTTTATTTTATGTATGGTCTTCTTGCTGCATTGGTTCTAGTTCTAGTTTTAGGTGGAAGGTTCATAAATTAAAAGATAAATCACGGTTTAAATTTCACTTTCAATAATTAAATAATAATAAGCTAAAAATATTAGTTTATTCAGCAAGTTCCTCTTGAAGGTCTATAACCATTTCTGTTAAAACATCTTCAAATACCTGATGTCTGTATTCTTTTATCGAACCATTTGACATGTGAGCTCTAGCAACAAAATCTCTACCGTCCTTGATAATTTCGATATGACAGACAGTCTCCATCAGTATACCCTACCTAATCTTCTAACGGGTATTCGTCACCTGTATTTATAATTTTTTGTAAACCCCGATAGTTTCGAATTCAAAACAAAAATTAATGAGAGGGATAACCATTCGAGATTTGGAGGTTTTATATTGTATAGATTAAGGAAACCATCTGTTGCTGGTCAATTTTATGAAGGTTCTAAAGAAAGACTTATTGACAGTATCAAGAGTTGTTTTTTAGATGAGAGGGGACCTGGAACTTTGCCACAAATTAGTAAGGGCGATAAAAAAATAATAGGACTCGTCGTTCCTCATGCTGGTTACATATACTCTGGGGCAATTGCTGCTCATTCTTACAATTATTTAGCAGATAATGGTTTTGCAGATAATTTCATAATTCTTGGACCAAACCACACTGGGATGGGTTCAGGTGTTGCTGTAATGACTGAAGGGTCTTGGGAAACCCCTTTGGGAGAAGTTCCTATAAACGAGAATCTAGCGGGATCACTTTTCAAAGATATAGTAGATAAGGATGATAATGCTCATACATATGAGCATAGTATCGAGGTCCAGTTGCCATTCCTAAAGTTTATATCTGGAAAAAAGGAATTCGAATTTGTACCTATTTGCATGGCCATGCAGGATTTCGAGACATCCAGGGAGGTAGGTAAAATAATTGCTGAGTCCATAAATGAAACCAATGAAAGGACAGTGATAATTGCAAGCACTGATTTTTCTCATGCAGGCTTTAATTACATGAGTGCTCCCCCTGAAGGTATGAGGGTTGATGAATATGCAGATAAACAGGATCACCTTGCAATAAACCAAATACTTAACATGAACCCAAAAGGGTTGATCGACACTGTTCATAAAAATAATATCTCTATGTGCGGTTATGGACCAGTTGCGGCAATGCTAACTGCTTCAAAGATTTTAAAGGCAAATAAGGCAGAATTGCTTAAATATGGATCTTCATATGAGGTGCATCCCAGCACGTCATGTGTTGGATATGGCGCGATTGTTGTGTATTAGGGAGGATTGATCAATGAAAGAAAAACCTGTCAGGGACATACAATTAAAAAAAGGTATGAATGCAAATGATCTAGTAAGTGAGCTTTATAAATCAGGTGGATTTTCTGCAAAGAACGTTGCAGCTGGCGTTGATATTTTAGAAAGAATGCACAAGGATAAAAAATGTTTTAGATTGCTTTCATTTCCTGCGTGTATCATTTCAACTGGAACAAGAGGGATTATAAAAGACCTATTGAAAGAAAAAATGTTTGATGCTGTTATCACAACATCTGGTACACTTGACCATGACCTTGCTCGGATCTGGAAGGATTACTACCACGGTACTTTTTATGTTGATGACAAAGAGCTGCATAAACAAGGTGTTAATCGTCTTGGAAACATTTTCATCCCAAATGAATGTTATGGAAAAATACTTGAAGAAAAAATGCAGCCAATCTTGAAAAAATTATATGAAAAAAAACAAAAATGGTCAACTAAGGACCTGATATGGGAATTTGGAAAAAGCCTGGAGAATGAAAAAAAATGCAAGGAATCAATCCTATATTGGGCTTGGAAGAATAAAATCCCCATATTTGTGCCAGGAATTACTGATGGTGCCTTTGGCTCCCAGATCTGGATGTATTATCAAGAGCATAGGGATTTTACATTTGATCTATTAAAGGATGAGCAAGACCTATCAGATATGATATTTGGTTCAAAAAAAAGTGGTGCCTTGATAATTGGTGGAGGGATATCAAAGCACCATACCATTTGGTGGGCACAATTCAAAAACGGTTTGGATTATGCGGTTTATATCACAACAGCCCTGGAATATGATGGAAGTCTAAGTGGGGCACAAACAAGAGAGGCCATATCCTGGGGAAAAATAAAAGAGAAATCAGACAATGTTACAATAAATGGGGATGCAACAGTGATTCTGCCTCTAATGATTGCCTCGCTTCTTGATAGAATTTAAAGCTTCCTGAAATACAGCTTGTTTTTGATTTTCACTGAAAAATTCTGTTCATCAGGATTGAACTCATAATAGTTGTTCTGGTCGAACCATGCACACCTGAATTTTGAAAGTGGGATCTTCGTTCTAAAGCTAAGACCTGATGCATATAGGAAAAGCTGTGTAGCAACGGTTTTTCTATTCTCCCTTTTTGCATCAGGTTTATAGTCAAGCAGGTAAACACATCCCCTCCTTATCTGTAACAGATCGATATGACCACTTATTCCCACATCCAAGAATTTTTCCCAGAACCAGACCGGAACTTCGCAGGCAATCGTGCTGCAGTCGTTTATCAGCATGAATTTTTCAACAACACTATGTCCATCTGATTGTCCATCAATGTGTTTCATTGAAAAATCTGCAAGCTGACAGGCAAGGTTATATTTTCCTTGTTCTGCGACCTTAATATCAAGGCTGAGGTTGGAATCATTACCATCATTTTCAAAAAATTCCTGTGGACATTCCTTTTTCAAATTGATTAAATAACCTACCAATGTGGGAAAATTATCACATAACATATCCATTTTTGGTTTGTGATATTTAAAGTTATAAATCACACCTGAATGTTCAAAGGAATACGAGTTGATCACATTACCATTATACTTTTCAACTATAGTTGTCCTTATTCTTTTGTTGTTACAGAACTTTACAAAATCATTAATCCATTTTTGAAGAGTTCTTTCTTCTAATTTCTTATTATATTTACCATTTATATGTTTCAGTGTATTTTCAATTGAGTTTCCTAGATTGTAATAAGAGATTGAATTTGCCATGATTTTTGTATTATCGATTTTTTTGTTTTGATTATTCGGCTTTTTTTCTTTTTTTATCTTATTTCTTACTTTGATATTTTTGTTTTTTATAGTGTTTTTTTTCTCATCCATTTTTCATCACCTTTTAATTTTTTTAATATTATTAATCAACCTAAAAATATTATAAAAAAGTAATATTATGATTTATATAATAAGGAACTATATTTTGGTTTAATTTACACTAAATATATTTTTTAAAGCTTCATTGTTTTTTATTTTTAATTATGTTTAAATAAACCATTTTTATACAATGTCACCAGGGTGATGTTTTATGAATGAATACAATACTCTTGATGATTTTGATCTTGATGATAAAACTGTGATTTTAAGAGTGGATTTTAATATGCCACTTGATAAAGAAACCTTGGATATATTAGACCCGACAAGAATTAAAAGGGTACTTCCAACTATAAACGAGCTTATAGAAAAAAATGCCAAGACGGTTATTATTGCCCATCAGGGACGTCAAGGAAGCTGGGATTTTACCAATTTAGAGAAACATGCAAAAACCTTGGAAAAATTGATTGATAAAAATGTAAAGTTTGTGGATGATATATACGGTGAAAAGGCAAAACAGGGTATAAAAAAATTGGAAAAAGGAGATATTCTTCTTTTGGACAATGTAAGGAAATTCGATGGCGAGACAGAAAAAAAATCAGCAGAAGAACATTCCAAGTCAGACCTTGTTCAAAACCTCTACCCATTGGCAGACATATTTGTTAATGATGCATTTGCTGCTGCACATCGTGCACAATGCTCACTTATCGGGTTTACTGCAGTTCTTCCTTCATGTGCAGGCAGATTGATGGAAAAGGAGATATCAACACTTGATAAGATACTTGAAAAACCAGATAAACCCTCTGTTTTTCTTTTCGGTGGTGCAAAGTTTTCTGATGTAATCGTAACAATTGATCATCTTCTGCAAAACAAAACAGCTGACAAGGTTATACTAACTGGACTACCTGCAAATGCCTTTTTAAAGGCAGAAGGAGTCGAATTGGGATATAAAAATGAAGAACTACTTTCAAAGGAAGGATCATCTGAGAACTATAAAGAAATCAAGCAACTCCTATCAAAATACAAGGACAGCATTTATCTTCCTCAGGATTTTGCATATCAGGATAATACCAAAAGGTCTGAATTAGAGTTAGACGAACTTCCAATAGACTATAATTTATTTGATATTGGTGAAAAATCCATTGAGAATTTTAAGCAAATTCTATCAGAGGCAAAAACAATATTCTTATCAGGTCCATGTGGTGTTTTTGAAAAACCAGCATTTATGAAAG